>Ga0210390_10001633_pt1 | contig 21094 bp, 18 predicted proteins | sample IncBWH11OmetaG_FD_161050 | JGI IMG/M metagenome (GOLD analysis project Ga0210390, IMG submission 161050) | Forest soil microbial communities from Barre Woods Harvard Forest LTER site, Petersham, Massachusetts, United States - Inc-BW-H-11-O ... | reverse complement strand
CCGGCGCGCGGCATTGACGAGATTCAGCGCTTTGGCTGCACAGCGGCGGTCACGGCGCCAACCTTCCTGCACACCTTGTTATCTGAGTACAACGCTGATCGCCACGATCTATCCAGGCTTCGGTTGTGGACATGCGCGGGCGCGCCCATCCCTGCCGCAGTCGTTCAGCAGGCCAGCGCAGCACTTCCCAACATCAAGGTCCTCAGCCTTTACGGGCGCAGCGAAAACTTAGTCACCACAACATGCTCCGTCACCGACGACGTCTCACGCGCCCTAACCTCGGACGGCAAGGCGATGCCGGGTGCGGTGGTCAAGATCGTCGATGACAAAGGCAACGAGGTGCCCCGCGGCACCGAGGGTGACATCGCCTACCGCGGCCCCGCCCACATGATCGAATACCTTGCAAATCCTAAAGAAACCACAGTCCTTTTCACTGACGATGGCTTTTCCAAGTCCGGTGATCTGGGGAAGATGACCGACGACGGATACGTGCGGGTGACCGGCCGAACCAAAGACATCGTCATTCGCGGCGGAATGAACATTAGCGTTCGCGAGATCGAGGAGCACCTGGCGCACCACCCTGCGTTGCAGGCGTTCTCGGTGGTGGGCATGCCAGACGAGCGGCTCGGCGAGAGGGTGTGCTGCTATGTGGTCGCCAAGCCGGGAAACGACCCTCCAACGGTGGATGAGCTCCGCGAGTTCTTGCTCGCTGAGGGCATGCCGATCCAAAAGACACCTGAGCGCGTAGTCGCCCTTGACTCGCTGCCGATGACCGCAACTGGAAAGGTCCTCAAACACGAGTTGCGTAAAGACATCGAACAACGCCTCAGAGAGGAAAACAGGCATACCCAGGAAGTGGCTGGCGCTTCCTGATGGAATTGAAAGACAGTCCCGCCGAAGCTGAATTCCGCGCACAGGCGCGCGCGTGGTTGCACGACACCTTGCCTCAGTTGGGCGGGCCCGAACCAGCACGCCTCGAGGACAAGCTCGACTACTGGCGCACCTGGCAGCGCATGCTTTACGACGCCGGATATGCCGGGCTGTCGTGGCCGAAGCAATACGGTGGCGGCGGCGCCGACGCGAAGCTGCGTGCGATCTTCAACGAGGAATTCGATCGAGCCGGCGCCCCCGAGCGGCTCAACATCATCGGCGAGGATTTCGCCGGGCCCACGATCATCGAGTTCGGCACGCCGGTCCAGCAGCAACGCTACCTTCAACCGATCCTGACCGGTGACGAGATCTGGTGCCAGTTGTTCTCCGAGCCGGAGGCCGGCTCAGACCTGGCCTCGTTACGCACGACCGCCACCAAGGTGGACGGCGGCTGGCGAATCCAGGGACAGAAAATCTGGACAAGCCGCGCCCAGCTGGCAGGGCACGCGATCCTGCTCGCCCGCACGGGCGGCGGGCCTCGCCACCGCGGCATCACGTATTTCCTACTCGCGATGGACAGTCCCGGCGTCGAGATCCGTCCGCTGGCACACATGCTGGGAGAAGCCGAATTCAACGAGGTTTTTCTCGACGAGGTCTTCATCTCTGATGACTGCGTCCTCGGTGAGGTGGACGGCGGATGGCGGGTCGCGATGGCCACGCTAGCGTTCGAGCGCGTCGCCATCGCCACCGGCCGGGTAAACACCACGCGTGCAGTCAACGATTTGATCCGCCAGATCTCCTGTCGTACAACGGATGACGGCAACCCGCTGGGCGCTGACCCGCTAGTGCGGCAACGGATCGCAGATCTGTACGGGCGTGCACTCGTGCACTACTTGATCGGGCAGCGGGTCATCACCGGAGCAGCCGGTGACGGGCCGCCGGGCCCCGTCACCTCGATCGGGAAACTGTTCTTCTGCCCGCTGGTCGAGGACATCGCCGATTTCGGGTTAGATCTCGATGAGATGGGTGGACAGTTCTCGCTCACCCAGAAGTGTGCCGATGATTCGTCATCGGCTGACGGCCAGCGGTGGCTGCGCCTTGCCTATCAGGCTCGGGGTACTGCAATCGCGGGTGGCTCGACGTTCATCCAGCGCAACATCGTCGCCGAGCGCATCCTCGGCATGCCCAAGAGCTGAAACCAATGAGCTATCAGCGGAATCCGTCAGCGACGCGGCGAGGAGGCTTGTGACGATGGACAAGGTCGTGGCAACGACGGCGGAAGCTGTCGCCGACGTGACTGACGGGTCGTCGCTGGCCGTGGGCGGGTTCGGGCTGTGCGGCATCCCTCAGGCGCTGATCGCGGCGCTGCTGGAGCTAGGAGTCCGCGATCTGGAGACAGTCTCCAACAACTTGGGCGTGGATGGGATCGGCTTGGGAGTGTTGTTGCAACACAAGCGGATCCGGCGCACCATCAACTCCTACGTCGGGGAGAACAAGGAATTCGCCCGGCAATACATGACCGGAGAGCTTGAGCTGGAGCTGACCCCGCAGGGCACGCTGGCCGAGCGGCTGCGCGCCGGCGGGGCCGGGATCCCCGCCTTCTACACACCCACGGGGGTTGGGACGCAGGTGGCCGACGGCGGTCTGGCGTGGCGGTACCACCCAGACGGTACGATCGCGGTTGCCTCGCCGCCGAAGGAAACCCGCGAATTCGACGGGTTCACTTACGTGCTGGAACGAGCCATTCGGACTGACTTCGCACTGGTACACGCCTTCAAAGGCGACCGGCACGGCAACCTGGTCTACCATGCGGCGGCCGCCAACTTCAACCCGGACTGTGCCGTAGCGGGCCGGATCACCATCGCGCAGGTTGAGCACCTGGTCGAACCGGGCGAGATCGACCCCGCCCAGGTGCACACCCCGGGGATCTACGTGCACCGGGTGGTGCATGTGCCCAACCCGATGAAGCCGATCGAAAAGGAGACAGTGCGGCCATGAGCGCGCCGACGACGATGCAGAGCGAAGCGATGAGGAGGAGTGGCGCAAAGTGAGCTGGAGCCGAGATGAGCTGGCGGCGCGGGTCGCCGCCGAACTGCACGACGGGCAGTACGTCAACCTCGGCATCGGGTTGCCCACGCTGATCCCAAGCCACATCCCCGCCGGCATCACCGTCGTCTTGCATTCGGAAAACGGGATTCTCGGTGTCGGGCCATACCCGCGGCGCGAGGATCTTGACGCCGACCTGATCAATGCCGGCAAGGAGACCGTCACCACGTTGCCGGGTGCGGCGTTCTTCGCCTCGTCGTCCTCGTTCGGGATCATCCGCGGCGGACACCTCGACATCGCGGTGCTCGGCGCCATGCAGGTCTCGGCCGTCGGCGATCTGGCGAACTGGACAATTCCCGGCAAGATGATCAAGGGCATGGGTGGGGCGATGGACCTAGTGCACGGCGTGGAAAGAGTTTTCGTGATGATGGAGCACACCGCCAAGGACGGCAGCGCGAAGATTGTCGAGCACTGCACGCTGCCGCTGACCGGTAAGCGCTGCGTGAACCGTATCTTCACCGATCTCGCAGTCATCGACGTCGCCGACGACGGACTGCGCCTGGTCGAGACCGCGCCCGGTGTCAGTGTTGACGAGGTTGTCGCGAAAACCGAACCGCCCCTTGCGCTTCCTGTCGTGCAGTGACGACGACAACGTCGGCAACCTTCGGCCCACGCCACCCCGGCTCAGTCGTCGACGGCGATCGCTTCACGCTCGTCCATGGCCAGCGCGGCCTTGGCGTAGGTGTGCACATGCCGACGCATGCGCCGGCCGGCCGCATCCGCGTCGCGGTTGCGGATCGCGGTGGTAATCGAGCGATGCGCGCGAGCTGTCACCGTTCGTACGTTGTCGTCAACGAACGCCGCATTCTCCGTTCCGGTATAGATGGCGTCCGACAACGCGGTCATGAATCCGATCAACAACTCGTTATGACTGGCCACAGCCACACCCACGTGCCAGTCGAGGTTGGCCTGCAGAAACGCCGGTAGGTCAGCGTCGGGATCGGAGATGTTGTCATTGGCCCGATCCAGCACCGCCAGATCGTCCGCAGTGTGTTTGCGGGCCGCCAACTCGGCGCAGAACGGCTCCAGTGCTTCGCGGGTCTCCATCAGGTCCGCCAGCTTGATCCGCCGACCGCGGATCAGCATGCTCACCGAATTCGCCATCGACTTGGTCGTCGGTCGTTGGACGAATGCCCCGCCGGCCCGACCGGCCCTGACCCGGACCAGGTTTTGCACCTCCAGGATTCGTAACGCCTCTCGCACGGTGGCCCGGCTCATCTGCGTCTGCTTGACGAGCTCGCGTTCCGGCGGAAGCGCCGTACCCTCGGTAAGCTCGCCGGACAGAATCCGCTCGCGCAGCTCACGTGCCAACACGTCGGATGCTTTGGGGACATCGACGGGCTTCAGCAAGACGCTTGAACGTGCGGTGGCCGAATTCGTCGCGCCTGGCTCCATCGTCGCTCCGTCCGTTTAAGCTTCGGCATAAAGGTAAGACCCAACCTATGGTTAGTTTATTACCTGATGCCGCCGGACGCAGGGGGCCCACGCGTTGGAGCGGCGCTTTAAAAAAACCATGCGCGCGATCAGCTCCGCCACAGCGGCCGGCTTATCCGAGCCGTCCAGCTCGACCGTGTGCCGCACGGTCAGGTCAACAGTGGTGTCGTTGACCTTGGCAGCGTCGACGAGTTCCGATCGGACCCGGATCCGGCTGCGCGCCGGAACCGGCGCGAGGAACCGCACCCTATTGAGCCCATAGTTGATGCCCATCTTGGCGTTCTCGACGCGGTAGTTGGCCTTGCTCAGCCCGGGAATCAGGGACAGCGTGAGGAATCCGTGGGCTATTGTTGCACCGTAAGGACTTTCGGCACTCGCGCGGTCCGGATCGACATGGATCCATTGGTGATCCCCCGTGACATTGGCGAACGCGTCGATACGCTTTTGGTCGATGCTTGTCCAGTCGCTGACGCCCAACTCCTGGCCGATCAGCTGTACGGCTTCGTCGATGGACCCGATGACCTTCATGGACTTCCTTCCAATTCACGCTCACCTGCGTGGACGGCTACACCGAACGGGCGGCCTTGGCCGCCGTCGATGCAGCCTTACTGCGCTCGCGCGCCGCCGCCCAATCCTCGTCGGTCATCGCCGTCAGACCGGCGAACGTATTGGGTCCAGCCAGCCGTTGGCCCCCGTCCATTGCGATGGTTTCCCCGGTCAGATAGTTGCAAGCGTCGGAGAAAGCGAAGATTGTCAGGTTCGCCAGCTCGTCGATCGTCCCTGGGCGACCGAGTGGTATCTGTTCGTGTTGAGTGGCACCGACTGAGCTCGTATCGGTTGGATTTAGCATTTCCCAGGCGTACTCAGTCGGAATCGGCCCGGGTGCAAGGGCATTGAGGCGAATGCCGTAGCGTCCCCACTCGACCGCTAATGACATTGTCATCGCATGCACCGCAGCCTTTGCCATTGCCGACGGAACGACGAACGCCGAACCGCTCCACACCCACGTGGTCAGGTTTGACAGCACCGATCCGGGCAGGCCTTCGGCAATCCAGCGCCTGCCGACGGCCATCGTCGTGTTGAACGAACCGGTCATCACAGTAGAAGTGACCGCGTCGAATGCGCGAGGACTCAAACTGACGGTGGGTGCGATGAAATTCGCGGCGGCGTTGTTCAACAAGCCGGTCAGGGGCCCGTGCCGATGCCAAATTTCGGCCACGGCAGCGGCCACTTGGTCGAAGTCCCGAACATTCACCGCCTGGTAGTGGACGCTGCCTGGGTGGCCGGCCGAGATCTCGGCGGCGGCCTCGGCCAGCACCGTTTCGCGTCTACCCCATAGATGGACCTGAGCGCCATGCGCGGCTAGCCGCGCAGCGACTCCACGGCCCAGCCCCGTGCCACCGCCGGTGATCAGGATGCGCTTGCCATCCAGCACTGTGGCATCAAAGATGCGCGTCATAGCCCACGCTCTTTCCGATGACTCGCGCCAGCCGACGACCGGCTCAGTTGCCGCGGTAGGAGGCGAATTCCGGCACGCGCTTCTCGTTGAACGCGGTAATACCTTCCTGCGCTTCGGGTGTCTCGCCGAACATCTTCAGGGTCGAGTACGCCATCTGACCCACCGACGCGAATTGCTCGGTGTCGGTGTTGAACGACTGCTTGAGAACCTTGAGCGCGGTCGGCGAAAGCATCAAGATTTCATCCGCCCATGCGCGCACCTCCGACCTGAGCTGGTCGGCTGGCACCACTTTGTTGACCAGCCCCCACGCGGCTGCCTGCTCCGCCGAATACCTGCGGCACAAGAACCAGATCTCACGGGCACGCTTCTCGCCGACCACGCGTGCCAAAAAGCCAGTGCCGAAGCCCGCGTCGAAGGACCCGACCCGTGGACCGTTCTGACCGAAGACCGCGGTGTCCGAGGCGATCGTCAGGTCGCACAGCACGTGCAGGACGTGGCCGCCGCCGATCGCGAACCCGTTTACCGCGGCGATGACGGGCTTCGGCACGTCGCGGATGACCCGATGCAACGTATCCACCTCGAACAGGCCGGTCTCGGACGGTCCGTAGTCGCCGGTTTCGGCGCGCTGCTTCTGGTCACCACCGGTACAGAAGGCCTTCTCGCCCGCCCCGGTCAGGCAGATCACGCCGACTTCCGAACTCGCCCAAGCCATTTTGAAGGCACGGATCAGCTCGTCAAGAGTGCGCGCACGAAACGCGTTGTACCGCTCGGGTCGGTTGATCGTGATCCAGGCAAGGCCGTTGTCGACCTCGTAGGTGATGTCGGTGAACTCGGTCATCGGTTGCCTCTCTTCGTTGAAAGCCCCGGGCACCATCCGCCCGAACGTTATGGTCTTACCATATTACCAAAGTGGCCCGCGTTGGCGAAATCGAATTCTTCGCGACCTCGTCTCACGTCGGCGCGAAATCCCGGCGCATCTGAGCCAGTTCACCGATCGACCGCTGCAGGTCGTCGAGCTCGGCGACGAGGGCTGCCCGACCATCCGCGATGTCGTTTACCTGGGCCTGTGCGTCGAGAAGCCCGCGGTGCCGCGCCATATTCAATGCGGTGGCAAACATTTCCCCCGACACCGATTCCTCGGTGATGCGGTGCTGCAGTGACCATTGCCGGGCGAGGCGAAGGCACTTCTTGAGCAGTTCCTGTTCGTCGATGTCGCGACCGGGACCGAGGTTCAGCAACTCCTCGGCCAGCACGCGGTAGGCGTCAACGAACGGTCTTAGCACCAGATGAGCCACCAGCAGGTCACTTTCATACAAACTCCGCGTGGCCTCTTCGGTATCGATCTGTGCGCTCGGGTCATGGCTGCGTCCGGTCATGATCGCGAACTCATTCCACAATTCGTCGGCAAATTCAGCACGTCCGGCGAAGAAAAAATCGAACTTGAGGAGTTCGCGGACCGCTAACGCCTTATCCCACCCTGTGCGTTTGGTGGCTCCCGGCGTCCGGGCGATCGCCAATAAGGCCAGTTCGGCGATCGCCCGCGTCACCAGCACATGGATCGCGCTGTTGCGGTAGACCGCAACGATCAGATGCTGGTCGTCGCCGATTCCCCACACCGTTGTTGGCCCCTCGGAGTAGCAGGTCAATACGCCGGAGCCGACCAAGTCGTGCAACGTCTGCGACACCGTGGCACGCTCGGTGAGGTCGGCGCCGCCGGCGACGGGCCAGCCGCGGCCGTGCAAGTAATGGGCCAGCGGTGCGACGGTGGCACACACTTCGTCGAGGGTCAGAGCACGGTCTTGGCCGAGCATCGCGACGCACACGGCGGCCGTGGCAGTTACCGGCGTGGCCTGGTTGAGGCGGTGGCAGATCTCCAGCGCGATGCGTTCGACCACCTGCCGGTCGGCCAGCCCCTCGGCGCGCAGCGCAACCATTCGCTCATACAGCGGCACCGGCGACCCGAAGTTGATGTAGATGCGTCCCAGGCGATGTCGCAGGCCGAGTGCGTAATTGAGCAACCAGCGCGCGTTCTCGGGCTTCTTAGGAAGTCCACGCGCCTCCGCAGCCATCAGTTTGACTTCGTGCAGCGGCAACTGGTCGAAGAGAATGGAAACTGGGACGGCGAGGGTCTGCTCCGACCGCACGGATTCGACCGCATCAGTCACGTACCTCAGCAACCCGTATCGCGGCGGCCGTAACTTACCGGTGCGTGTCCGGCCTCCTTCGATCGACCACACCAGGTTGCGACCGCTGGCCACCATCTGGCCGACGAGCGCGCGCAGGGCCAGCCGGTATACCGGCATGTCGCCCGTCGCCCGTCGCACGGGGATAAACCCGTTACGCCGGGCCAATGTGCCCAGCGGAAAGAAGTTGAGGTTGGCGCCAGCCAGCCCGAACGTCGGCGAAATCCCTCCCTGGGTGAGGCGTGGCGGGAACGAGAACTGATCCAGATAGGAGCGGTGTGAGATCAAAAAGATTAGAGCGTGGTCGCGGTCGAGTTCCCGCAGCTTGGCCAGGTCGTCGTCGTCAATGACCACCTGGAATCCACGGACCATCCAGGCGGACCACGCTTGCCAAGCCCGCACGACGGAAGGAAGGTGGGTTGCCGCCATCTCGCGCACGTAAACCGCTGCTTCGACCTGCACGTCGGCCACAGCGCGTCCCAACTGCGATGCCAATTGCGCTGTGGCCCTGCGAAACCCGTCGGAACTCAGCAGCTCCTCAGCCTCATCTGACGACGTGCTGGCGGATCCGTTCGCGCGCAGCAGCCGCACAAGGCGATCCGGCAGCACTGTCATTTCCGCACCGCCACTGATCCCTTCGCGATAGCTTCCGACCACCGTTTCCCGGCCGCAACGCCCGGCCAGTCATCGAGGGTATCGACGTAGAGCTGGCGCATTCGCGGCACCCACTCATCGAGATCGGCTTTGGTCCAGTTCGCGGTCGCAACTGGTTCGTGGACAACGACTTCGATCGTGCCTTCCTGGGCCACTTTCGCGTTGCGCCACATAATTTCGCCGGCATTGCGGATGACGATCGGAACGATCGGCACCCCCGCGTCGCGGGCCAGGTGAAAGCCGCCTTTCTTGAACGCGCCGATCCGCGGACTCAGCGATCGGGTGCCCTCGGGCGACATGATGATCGAAACGCCCTTGCGCAGTTTGTCCACGGCGGGTTGCAACGCTGAGACGGCCTTCGACGTGTTGGAGCGGTCCACGAATGCGACGTCGGCCAGTGTGAGCAGCTGACCGAGCACCGGTATTTGCTTCACTTCGGCCTTGGCCACCACGGTGAACCCCCGTTGCACGACATTGGAGGCGACCAGCGCGTCGATCAACGTGCTCTGGTGATTGATGAAGAATACCGCGGGTCGACGTGTGGTGTGCTGCTCGCCGATGACCTCGACGCGGATGTTGCCCAATTGCCCACCGAGACGGCCGAACAGGGAGGTGGCCAGGTCCATTCCACCGCGACGGTCGTAGGTCAACGCCCCGGCGACCATGCCCGCTCCCAGCGCGGCGGCGAAGCCGCTGAACAAGGCCGTCGTCCGGGCCAACGCCACCGGATGCAATCGGCCGCGCTTGGTCCGGAACCGCACGACGTCCCATCCGCGCTCTGCGGCGTAACGGGCCAGAACCGGCGCCGGGTTGACGGGATGCGGGAATCCGACGGCGTCGAGCAACGCGACATCCTCGTCGCCATTGGCATAGGCGTGGCTGTTTTTCAGCGAGAGCCGTTGCCGTCTGGCGAATTCCTTCACCGCAGCGGCCTTGCCTTCCCCCCACAGCGTGTGTCCTACTAGGCCGCCGGTGAGCACACCCTGCTCGGTCTCGAGCTCGGTGCACAAGACGTGGTCGATACCCAACTCGCGGGCCATGGGCTGTGCCTGCATCCGGGTCGCCGATGTCGCAATGACAACGGTGTGGCCGCGGATTTGGTGGGCGCGGACCAGCCGCCATGCCCCGTGGAAGAGCGCCCCGGCGATTCCTTGGGCGAACAGTTGTTCGCCGAGTCCCATAAGGTCGTCTTCGGTGCGACCCACCCAACCACGGATTCCTTGCACCAGTAAGTCTTCGAACGCGGCTTCGTCGAGGGGGCCTGAAAGCGCGGCACGCAGGGTGCGCACGAACTCGTCGGGTCCGAGTTCGAGATTGCGGGCGCGGTGAGCGTAGAGAGCGCCCGCTGAATAGCCCTGGATCAGGGTTCCGTCGAAGTCGAAGAAGGCGGCGACTTTCGGACCGCCGGGCCCCACCTTGATCTGCTCAATGAGCTGGTCGACCGTGATCACCGGTGGCCTGGTACTGGTCATCTCATATCCCGCAGCCGGCCTCGCGAGCTACCTCGAGGACCTCGTTGTCCTCGAGGTAGCCCCTGAGCACCGTTGTATTGCCTTCGACTTGGACACAGATTCTCATCCCGGAGCAGCTGGTGGGCTCCACTACGATTCTCACTTCGTCTCCCCTGTGTCGCCGCCGTAACGGCCAGGACGCCGGAATGCGGTCTCAGTTGACCGCAAACCCGGCCCCGACACCGCGCATCGCATGCCTGGAGTTTGGGACGGAGGGCACATCCGCACGGTGCCGGGGCGGGACGCTTGCGGCAGTCACCATGGCTCCGGTCGTCTCACTATGAAGACTCGATCTGGCTCCGCCAAGAGTATCGGGGAGAAATACCTCTTCTGCGGGGTGGAGAACCGCCCGATGTGGTGACGCGGCGGCCGCGGTCATTCGACCACACTCGCTTCATCGCGATTAGCGCAGTCGACCCCAACATTTGTCGGGTCCATCCGGAAGCGCGGCCAGCGCCGCATCGGACCAAACGCCGCAGAACAGAAAAGAGGCAACGGATGCAAATCTCGGCCGCGGTGGTTCAGGAGGTGGGCGGGCCGTTCACCCTCAGGGATGTCGACCTTCAAGCGCCCGCACCCGACGAAGTCGTCGTGCAGATCGCCGGAGCCGGCATCTGCCACACCGACATCGCTGTCCAGCACGGGCACCTGCCGTTCCCGCTGCCCGGAGTCCTGGGCCATGAGGGCAGCGGAACCGTCGTGGAGGTCGGCGCCGACGTGACGTCGATCGCGGTTGGTGATGACGTCGCGATCAGCTTCAACAGCTGCGGCGCGTGCCCCACTTGCTCGAAGGGCCAACCGGCGTACTGCCATAACTTCCTCGAATACAACTTCGGTGGGGTGCGCTCCGACGGATCGTCCGGGTTAGCCTCTGCCGGAACCAAATTGGGGGCCAACTTCTTCGGCCAGTCATCGTTGGCGACGCACGCGCTGGCTCATGAACGCAACGTGGTCAAGCTACCGGCGGGCGCCCCGGTCGAGCTCGTGGGGCCGCTTGGCTGCGGCATCCAGACCGGGGCCGGCGCAGTCTTGAACTCACTGGACGTGCAGCCCGGGGCGACAGTGGTCGTCGCCGGCTCAGGAGCGGTGGGTCTGTCCGCCGTGATGGCCGCTGTGGTGCGCGAGGCCTCGTCGATCATCGCCGTCGACCTCCACGAGAGCAGGCGGGCGCTGGCCACCGAACTCGGCGCCACCCACGCCGTTGACCCGCAGGCCGGGCCACTGGCAGACCAGATCCGCGAGATCGCCCCGGCCGGCGCCGATTACGCCGTCGACACCACCGCGGTGACTCCCGTCGTGGAACAGCTGCTTGCCTCCCTTGGGATGCGGGGCATGCTCGGGTTGATCGGTGTGCCTGCTGACCCGCAGGCCATGTTTTCGGTCGGGCTGTTCCAGCCGCCCCTGCTCGGGCTCACCATTCGGGGCATCGTCGAAGGCGACGCCGACCCGCAGACATTCATCCCCTACCTGCTCGATCTGCATTGTCAGGGTAAGTTCCCGTTCGACAAGCTGATCACCACGATGCCGCTGGCCCAGATCAACGAGGCGGTCGAGGCCCAGCACCGCGGGGAGGTCCTCAAGGCCGTGCTGACACCCTGACCTGTGACGACATCCATGACGAACAACCGGCGGCGACGGACAACCACCGTGGCCACGGCGCTCCTGGCCGGCAGCGCCGTGGCCGCGGCGGTTACGTTCGCCCGGCGCGAGCGCAACAGGACGCGTGCCGTATTCCCGGTACTTGAGCTGACCCCCAGCAACCGCGCCGGAACCGGAACGCCCCTGCTGTTGTTGCACGGCATCGGCGCCATCTGGCGGGTCTGGTCGCCGGTCCTGCCGTATCTCGAGCCCCACCACGACGTCATCGTGCCGACCCTGCCGGGCCACGGCGGTGGGCCGCCACTGGATCCGCAGACTGCGCCGTCGATTCAGGCCTTGACTGATGCCGTCGAGGACGAGCTCGACCGGCTGGGCCTTCAGCAAGTGCACATCGCCGGCAACTCCCTCGGCGGGAGAATCGGAATCGAGCTCGCGCGCCGCGGCCGGGCGCGATCCCTGGTGTTGTTCAGCCCGCCAGGGGCCTGGCGGTCACAGCGCAGCATCGAGTTACGGGCAACCGGGGTACGGCTCTCCCTCGGCGCGCTCGGTCGCTACGCGTCGCGCGCCGACGCCATCGCCGCCAACGGCTTGCTGCGCTGGTCTCTGTTGGCCGGGCAGGTCGCCCACCCCAACCGCGTCCCACCCGAAGCGTTGGCGGCCTTCATCCGAGCCGGCAGTTTGGCGCCGGTAGTCGCACCAGTGCTCCGGGAATTCCCGCTTCGCCAGGTGCAACCCCTTCCTGCCGTTCGGGACTACCCCGTGCGCCTGGTCTGGGCCGACCGGGACCGAGTGTTGCCATTCGACGGTTTCGGTGCACCGATGCTCGAACGGCTACCCGGGGCGGAGCTGATCCGCCTTCACGGCGTGGGGCACGTCCCAATGTCCGACGACCCGATCACCGTCGCGAAACTGATTCTCGAAGTAACGCGTGCCGTGGACAACGCGGCAGTGTCAACCTAAGTGGGCGACCGAAATGACTAGCAGCGACGGCGACGCACTTGCCTCATGGGGCGGAGGGCAAGACCTCAGCGCGTGGGAAGCATTAATGTGGCGCACCGGTGGCGACCACCGCACCCGCTCGACGGGGGTGATGATCGAGCTGCTCGACACCGAGCCGGACTGGGATCGACTGGTGGCCGCCCATGATCGATTTACTCAGCGGGTGCCGAGGCTGCGGGAAAGGGTCGTCGAGCCGGTGGTGCCCCTGGTTGCACCGGCGTGGTCTCCAGACCCGCATTTCGACTTGAAGTACCACTTGCAACGGGTGCGGCTGCCGGGTGACGGGTCGATGACCGAACTGCACGACCTGGCGGCACAGTTCGCCGCCCGCCCGCTCGATCCCGAACGTCCCCCGTGGGAGGCCCTGCTCGTGCTCGGCGTCAACGGAGCTCGGGCCGCCTACCTGTTCAAACCGCATCACAGCCTGAGTGATGGGATCGGTCTGCTCCAACTGCTCGATTTGGCCCACGGGCAGAGCCGGGAGCCCGGACCCGCCGACGATAGACCGGTACCCAAGCCTCGACGGACGGAGTCACCGGAGGGGCTGCTGATAAACCGGTTGGCCGGCAAGGCCGTTAGTGCACCCGGGAGTGCGTTGCGCGAAGCTTTCCACGTCGCCGGCCAGTTCGCCGGCGACCCCATCGGAACGGCGACCGACGCCGTTAAATTCGCGATGTCGCTGCGGCGCGTGCTCAGACCGCCGGATACACCCCACTCGCCCGCGCTGACCGGCGCCGGATCCGGTTATCGGCTGGACACCTTCGACGTGCCGTTCGACGACCTGAAAGCAGCAGGGCGTGTTGCCGGAGGTTCGGTCAACGACGCGTTCCTGGCCGCTCTGCTCGGTGGGGTCCGGCGCTACCACGAAAAGCTCTCTCTCACCGTCGATTCCATGCCGGTAGCGATACCGGTCAGCCTTCGCACTGATGCCGACCCGATGGGTGCCAACAAGTTCGCAGGCGCACGGTTTGTGGCACCGGTCGGCGAACCCGATCCCGCGACCCGCATCGCGGCGATCCACGACTTCATTGTGGACGCGCGAATGGAGCCCGCGCTCGGATTCCTCGACCTCATCGCACCGGTGCTGAGCCGCCTGCCGGGGATTGTGCTGACCCGCATCGCCGGCGAGATGACCGGCCTGTCTGACCTGCAGGCCTCCAACCTCGGGGCGATCGGTCGTCCGCTGTATCTGGCGGGTGCACGGGTGACGCGCATCTACCCGATTGGTCCGCGACCCGGCATCCCGGCCATGGTGGCGATGCTGACGTACGACGGAACCTGTTGCATCGCCGTCAACTTCGACCCTGAAGCCATCGCCGACCCCGCGGCGTTCTCGACCTGCCTGCGTGAAGGCTTCGACGAAGTGATTGCCCTCGCGGGGGCCTTCCGAAGCGAGCAGCAGGTCCAGCCGGATGAAAAAGATCAACCACCGCAGGCGGAAGGACAGAGTCATGAAATTTGACGACGTCGTCGCAATCCTCGACAAGGCGGTCGGCGGGCCGGACGCCGACGTAGCCTCTCACGGCCCCTTCTGGCGGAGTGTCACGCGGGACCGATTCGTCGAAATGAAAGTCGGCGGGAGGAAACTCGTGACCCTCGGTGATGGCGCGAACTCAAACCTGGTGTTGTCGTTGAAAGGCGAAGCACCATTTGGTTCCGATCTGGACGATCCTCCCGTGGGCGCCGTGACGCCCGCCATGCCCGCGTACCTCGACCCCGTGCCGCCGGAGGAAATCAGCGCTATCGAGCAATGGATAAACGACGGCTGCCCGGCGGACTGAGCGGCTGTGAACTCTCTCTTCGAATGCCGACCGGGACCCGATTACCCCCAACGCGGGAGCGATGACCCCCCGTCATGGTGACGCACAAAGAAGCCCCTCACGATGAGACTTGAGTCACCGGACCTCGCCCACGACGCCTCGTGAACGAGGGCTGTAGGGCACCCAAGACCACAGAAAGAGGACGTCCATGACGACCGCGCAGCAAGCCGAACCGGCAGTTCTTCCAGAGAAAATCGCCCGGCAGCTGGTGCTCCCCGAGGGCCACGCCGACCTCACCGCCCTGTTCGACGCTTACAAATGGATGCGCGACAACATGCCGGTGGCGAAGGCCGTCATCGAGGGCTACGACCCGATCTGGCTGGTCACCAAGCACGCCGACATCCAAGAGGTCGAGAGTCTCTCCGAAGTCTTTGCCGCCGGCGGCGGCACCGAGAACCCCGGTTCGCACAACCCGATCCTGCAGAACATCGCCGGTGACGAGTTCACCAAGCAACTCCTCGGCGGCAGCCTGCGCATCCTCGATGCCCTCCCCTACATAGACCCGCCCGAGCACACGCATGCCAAAAACATGGCTTTCAACTATTTCAAGCCCCCGTCGGTCAAGAAATTGGAAGACCAGATCCGCGACCTCGCCAAGGAGTCCATCGAGCATCTCAAGCAGCTTTCGGCCCGCGGAGAAATCGACCTCGTCGACGACTGGGCGCTGGGCTTCCCGCTGCACGTGATGATGACGCTGGTCGGGGTGCCGCGGGAGGACGAGCCGAAGATGATGTCGCTCACCCAGGAGTTCTTCGGCACCGCCGATCCGGAGCATCAGCGCGAAGACGTCGAGGCGCTCTCCCCAGAGGCGATGGCCCAACAGTTTTCGGCCGCCATCCAGGACTTCTTCGGCTACTTCGATGTATTGGCCGAAGACCGCCGCGCTCATCCTCGCGACGACCTGGCCACGGTGGTCGCCTGCGCCAAGCTGCCCGACGGTGAGTACTGGCCCAAGTCCTTCGTCTACGGCTGGTACACGGCCATCTTCACCGCCGGTCACGACACCACCTCAGCAACCCTGGCTGGCACGCTGAAGGCTCTGGCTAAACACCCCGATGTGCTGGCGCGGGTCAAAGCGGACCTGAGTTTGGTGCCCGACCTCATCCAGGAGGGTTTGCGGTACGTGGCGCCGGTCAAACATTTCATGCGCGTCGCGCTCGAGGACTACACGTTGCGCGGACAGACCATCAAGGCCGGTGACCGGCTGATGCCGCTGTTCCAGTCGGGCTGCCGCGACGAGGAGGTTTTTGACCACCCCGACGAATTCGACATCGACCGCAAACCCAACAACCACCTCGCGTTCGGCTTCGGTGCGCACACCTGCGTCGGCCAGCACCTGGCCAAGCAAGAGCTGAAGGTGATGTTCGAAGAACTGCTGCCCCGCCTGGAGTCGATCGAGATCCTCGGACCCGGCAGTGTGACGCAGACCAATTTCGTCGGCGGCCTGAAACACTTGCCCGCAAAGCTCACCATCTCCTGATCGGCCGGAATCGCCATGACCACCATCGATTACCCACAGCTCTACATCGGCGGCACGTGGACGGCGCCCGCCGGCCATGACACCATCGGCGTCCATTCCCCCGCTACAGAGGAGCGCATCGGTTCGGTGCCCAGGGGCACCGAAGCTGATATCGACGCCGCCGTGGCAGCGGCCAGGACGGCGTTCGACGCTCCCGACGGGTGGGCGACCTGGCATCCGAAGGAGCGCGCCGACGTCCTCGAACGGTTCGCAGTGGAACTGGAAGCTCGTGGCGCCGAAACAGCGCGACGCGTGTCAATGCAGAACGGGATGCCGATCTGGCTCGCCCAGCAGTTCGAGGCCGTTTTTCCGCCGTTGCTGGTGCGCTACTACAGCGACTTGATGACCAGTGCACCAGTGGAGGAATCGCGTCCCGGCATGCTCGGCGGCACATCGCTGGTGTCCAAGCAGCCCATCGGCGTCGTCGGCGCGATCGTGCCCTGGAATGTCCCACAGGGGATTGCCTTCCTGAAACTCGCACCTGCGTTGGCGGCCGGCTGCTCCGTGGTGCTCAAACCGGCCGAGGAAACCGTGCTCGACGCATTCCTCATGGCCGAGGCCGCGGCCGCAGCGGGCCTACCCGATGGTGTCATCAACGTTGTTCCAGGCGGCCGTGAAGTAGGCGCCTACCTGGTCGAGCACCCCGGGGTCGACAAGGTCTCGTTCACCGGCTCCACCGGCGCAGGCCGCTGGATCGCCGAAGCCTGTGGGCGACTGCTGCGGCCGGTGACCCTCGAACTCGGCGGCAAATCTGCGGCAATCGTCCTCGACGACGCCGACCTGGCCGCCTCCATCGAGCAGTTCTTCGGAGTCACCCTGCTCAACAACGGTCAAATTTGTTGGCTCAACACCCGGGTGCTGGCTCCACGTAGCCGATACAACGAAATCGTGGACACCATCACGGATTTGGCGCGCTCGCTGAAGGTGGGCGATCCTCTCGATCCCGAGACCAAGGTCGGTCCGCTGGTGTCGAAGCGGCAGCGTGAGCGCGTCGAAGGCTACATCGCGAAAGGCAAGAGTGAAGGCGCCCGAATGACCGCGGGCGGTTCACGGCCAGCAGGTTTCGACCGAGGCTGGTTCCTGGAGCCCACGATCTTCGCCGATTTGGACAACAACGCGACGGTGTCACGCGAAGAGATCTTCGGCCCGGTGCTGGCGCTGATCCCTTACTCCGACGAACAGGAAGCCATTGCAATCGCCAACGACAGCGTCTACGGCCTGGGTGGGAGCGTGTGGTCATCAGATCCAGAACGCGCGACCAACGTCGCTCGCAGCGTTCGCTCCGGGACCGTCGGTGTCAACCACTATGTCAACGACCCTGTCGCTCCGTTCGGCGGCATCAAGCAAAGCGGCATGGGTCGCGAACTCGGCCCCGAAGGCCTGCACGCCTTCCAGGTATTCAAGACCATTTACCTGCCACCCCCTCCGAATGCCAGTCAATGACGGGCCATGCCGCTGTAATACGACTGGCTTCGAACTGATTTCGTGCCATCTCGCGGATCGGAGCAAGTAACTAATGTCTGCGCCCGCCGTCACCACGCCCGGTGCCAACGTGCATGAATTCACAACTGAGTTGATCGTTCGGCGCCGCGGCACACCGGCAGAAGGTGTGGTAGTGCTTGACCTTGCCCATCCGGGGAACGAAGAACTACCGCGCTGGGAACCGGGAGCCCATATCGACTTGATTCTCGATGACGGCCTGACACGCCAATACTCGCTGTGCGGTGATCCGCACGATTCGGGAGTCTGGCGGGTCGGGGTCTTACTTGATCCCAACACTCGCGGCGGCTCGCAGTACGTTCACGAGAACCTCAACGAGGGGGCAACGGTGCGCGTACGTGGCCCCCGCAACCATTTTCCGCTCATCGACGCCCCGCACTACCGGTTCATTGCGGGCGGAATCGGCATCACTCCGATCTTCGCGATGCTCGAAGCCGTGCAGCGAGCAGGCGGCGACTGGACACTGCTTTATGGTGGCCGGACCGGAGCGTCAATGGCTTTCGCGGAAGACCTCGCCGAGCGCTACCCCGAGCGGGTGACCGTGTGGCCGCAGGACGAACGCGGTCTATTGGACCTGGAATCACTCTTCAAGGATCCCGAGGACAACACGTTGGTGTACTGCTGTGGGCCCGAAGCACTGCTCGGCGCAGTCGAGCAGCACAGCGCCCATTGGCCACCAGGGATACTCCATATCGAGCGGTTCGCTGCCAAGGCAACCACGGCAGACGACGCAGCTGAAGCCCTCGAACAGTTTGAGGTGGTGTGCCAGCGTTCGGGGGTTTCTTTCGAGATAACCTCAGACCAATCAATCCTGGAAGTCCTTGAAGAAGCAGGCATCCCAATCCTGGGCAGTTGCTATGAGGGTGTCTGCGGCACCTGCGAGGCGAAGGTACTGGACGGAATCCCAGTCCACCGCGACTCGGTGCTCGCCGATGCCGAGAAAGCAGCGGGCGAAGTGATGCTGCCCTGCGTATCACGCTCTCGCACCGAAAGGTTGGTGCTGGACCTGTGAAATCCAACTATCCGAGCAAATGCTGGTACGTCGCGGCCACCTGCGACGAGATCGCCGAATCACCACTTGGACGCCGCTTACTCGGCACGGATGTCGTCCTATGGCGTGGCGCGAGCGGGCGCGTCACCGCATTTGAAAACCGCTGTGCGCACCGGGCGTTCCCGCTCTCGCACAGTACGGTCGACGGAGATCGGCTGGTATGCGGTTACCACGGATGCACCTACGACACCGACGGCAAGTGCGTCTACACGCCGACCCAACCTCAAGTCCCGACGGGAATGAGCGTGTCGGTGTTTCCCGTGCTCGAGCGGCCACCACTGGTCTGGATCTGGCTGGGACCGCCGGCCGCTGCGGCGGGCGGCCAACCGCCGCCCATGAAGTGGATCAACGACCCATCGTGGTCGACGTTCGCCAATGCCTGGCAGGTGAGCGCGAACTACATGATGGTCCACGAACACTACCTGGACTTCAGCTACGCGCCCATCCTGCATAGGCGTGACATACCTATTGAAATCAGCAGCATGCCAACTTTCAACGACGTTGAAGTCACCGAAACCACCGTGTCCTACACCCGGCTATTGCCGGACGCTGCGCTCACTGACTGGGAAGCCGATGCCACCGGACTCGACCGTGAACGAACCTACAAACGTCGCGAGGGCGGCACCTTTGTCTCCCCTGCGGTGCACCGTCAGTACTGGGAGATTACCGGCCCGAATGGCGGGCTCTACACCACTACCCGAACCCACGGCATCACGCCCGAGACAGAAATTTCGACGCACGTGTTCATGCAGGCATCGCGTAACTACGGGCTCGATGACGATGCGGTGACCGATCGCCTGGCGTTGTTCCTGGCCGAGGTCGCTGAGCGCGATGTTTCCATATTGGAGATGGCATCCGACCATTCGGGCTACGACGGATGGCGAGGCGGAGTGGAATTCCAGGCGGATGCCGCCGCCTTGCGCGCGCGGCGCATTGTTGGGGTGATGTTGGCCAAAGAAGCAGGACGCGCAGTGATCCGGCCCGGTCTGGCGCCCACCAGCAGAAGGGACGCCCTCAGTCCCCATCAACCGGTCAGGCGGCTAACGTAATCCTTCATGCTTTGCAGGTCTTAGCTCACCGCGAGCTTGGCATAGCCGACGACCTCGCTCCACTCTCCGGTTGTTCGCACGAGAACGCTGACACTCATGACGGGCTCCCTGCTGAGGCTCGATGGGCAATCTCGGCGAGGACGTCCGCGCGGTCGACTCGGCGGGTGAGGCCGGATGACCACACAGGCCAGCCCGCTCGGCGTGAACGCGGCCCCGCCGCGAGCTCGCTGATCCGCATCGAGTACTCCGGACTCTCGGAGAAACCAACTCGGCGGTGAAGGTGCGCCTTGTCCTACGCCGTGAACGGATATGGGCCGAACCTGCCCCAGGCGAGGAAGGCGGCGAGCGCCAGGAGCACGACGTTGACCGCGATATTCATCGCCTCGTGCCGACGAGCGTGAACGATTGCCGCGCCCCCCATGACGAGAACCAAGCCAATCGCTGCCAGCGGGACCAGGATTGGTGCAATGTGCGTGACGGCTGGCAAGATCAGCCCCGCCGCGCCGAGCACCTCGACAAACCCGATGAGTCGGATGCTGTTCGGGTCGAAATCCTGCGCCCAGCCCTGGCCGGCCTTGACGAGTTTGTCTTTGGGCACAGCCAGTTTCATCAACCCGCTTCCGGTGAAGCTGGCTGTTAAGACAATCGCGACAACCCATAGCGCCATATTCATGAGGTCCTCCTTCGGTTACGGGACTACAGCTAACTTGAAACTTCAAGTCTAATTGTGCGCACACTTGAGATTTCAAGTCAAGAGCTAAATGCTGTGACCGCCATGGGTCACCGTCGTGTGGGGAGCCTCCGCAAAAACCCGTTGACGGACCACGGCGACCACTGCTACTTTTCCGCAGGCCGTGCGAGAGAACGAGGAGGTGGTACCCGTGAACGCAGTATCGACATGGGTGCTCCCCTCTGGGGTCACGGTCGGGCGATAGGTCGTCCGGGAGCGCCGTTCAAGAGCACTCCCGAAAGGCACGACCATGCGATTCACTTCTGAACAACGCCTCGACGACGGCGTCCTCGAACGCGAATTCACTCTCGCCGAGATCCCCGGCGTCCTGTGGACGCCTGGATCCGCACCGGCCCCACTGATCCTGAGCGGCCACAACGGCGGCTTGCACAAGCGGCACCCCCGGCTGGTGGCCCGGGCCCGGCACTACGCGGCGGAATACGGCTTCGCGGTGGCGGCCATCGACTCCCCCGGGCACGGTGACCGGCCCCGTTCCGCCGTCGATGAGCAGGCCCGCACCGACCTCCGCCGGGCGATGGAGGCCGGCGTGCCGGTCGACGAAATCGTCGACGCCTTCATCGTCCCGCTGGTCGAAAGGGCGGTCCCGGAA
>Ga0210390_10001631_pt1 | contig 21109 bp, 22 predicted proteins | sample IncBWH11OmetaG_FD_161050 | JGI IMG/M metagenome (GOLD analysis project Ga0210390, IMG submission 161050) | Forest soil microbial communities from Barre Woods Harvard Forest LTER site, Petersham, Massachusetts, United States - Inc-BW-H-11-O ... | reverse complement strand
GGAAAATGACGCGCACACCACGGCGTGTGGGGATAGTTCTCTTTCAGCTCGGCGGACCCGACACGCTGGAAGCGATCGAACCCTTTTTGTACAACCTTTTCTGCGACCCCGACATTATTGACTTCCCGTTCGCACGCATCGGGCGCAAACCTCTTGCCAAGCTGATTTCGACCACGCGCGCGCGCAAAGTACAACATCACTACGCCACTATCGGCGGAGGCTCGCCGATTCGGCGGCACACGGAAAGTCAGGCCCGCGCGCTTGAGACCGAACTACGGAGCCAGGGAGTTGATGCCCACTGTTTTGTGGCGATGCGCTACTGGCATCCGTTTACAGGCGAAGCGATTGAGCAATTACGCGCGGCGCAGTGCGACGAAGTGGTGTTACTGCCCATGTATCCGCAATATTCGTCGACCACTACGGGATCAAGCTTGAACGAATGGCGAAGGCTGTTTCAGGATGACGTGCCGATTCATTGCGTGGAACCGTTCTACCAAAATACGATGTATCTTGACGCTGTGATCGAAAAGGTCAACGAAGCCCTATCTCGATTCCCCGTGCCTGACCGGCCAGAGATCGTTTTCAGCGCACACAGCCTTCCCATGTCTGTGATTGAGAAAGGCGACCCGTACCAACGGCAGATTGAAGAAACGGTGCGCCTTCTGATGGCGCGCGGCGGCTGGGAGAATCCGCATCGCCTGTGCTACCAGAGCAAGGTGGGAGCGAGCCGCTGGCTGCAACCTTCTCTGCACCAAACTTTGAGACAGTTGGCTGCCGAGCACGTTCGGGAGATGTGTGTCGTGCCCGTGGCCTTCGTTTCCGATCACGTGGAGACTCTGGGGGAAATTGATCACGAGGCTCGCGAGCAGGCGCAACGGTTTGGGTTCACGCAGTTTGAAATGAGCGCCGGACTGAACGATTCTTCGAAATTCATTGCAGCCCTCACCCGGATCGTGCAAGAAACTCTGAGTGAAGCGCATAGATTAGTCCCGATTCGTGTTACGGGGAGGACGTTCGCGGTGCCGCAGTACGCTGCGGCCAGCGGTTTAGACTAGGACCCAGTAGTTCAGTTAGAGGAGGGAGTTCATGGCGGAGGAGACCGGGAAGGTCAATCCGAATCCCGAGGTCGCGAAACCTGTCGCGAAACCCGCGGCACCGGCGGCGCAGGATGCCACAAAATACGTGGGCACACCCGCGGTGGGGACCTCAAAAGCGGCAGCAGCGGCTGGTGTGGGCGCGACCGCTCCGTCGACGGAGATCGACGGCCGTCGCCGCCGTTTTGTATGGACGATGGTCACCGGATTCCTGTTGGCATGGTTCCTCGCATTCTTCCGCTTCTTTCTGCCGCGCACTTTGTTCGAACCCAACTCCGTTTTCAAGATTGGGTATCCCTCGGAATTCGCGCTCGGGGTCGACACCAAGTTCCAGCAGAAATTTCGCATCTGGGTCGATCGTACACCGGACCGGCTGTTCGTGATCTACGCGCGCTGCACGCATCTGGGATGCACTCCCGACTGGAAGCCGAGCGAAAATAAATTCAAGTGTCCCTGCCACGGCAGCGGTTATGACAGTGAGGGGATCAACTTTGAAGGGCCCGCACCGCGCCCGATGGATCGCGCGCACGTGGAGTTGGCACCCGACGGGCAGATTATTGTTGACACTTCGCGGCTCTATCAATGGCCGAAGGGACAGCCGAGCAAGTTTAATGATCCGGGAGCATTTTTGACCGGAGTGTAACCAGCAAAAGCTGAAGCAGATTCCTCACCGGTCCTTCGGCCCGGTTCGGAATGACAAATCAGAAAGCGGCTCTGAATTATGGCTGACGAAAACAATCCGAACGGCGGCAACGGCGGCTCTCCTGGTGGCTCTAACGGTAAGAACGGGAAAGTCGGGCTGGTCGAGCGCGTAAGCACGGGCGTGAAAGACGATATTCAGGCGCTCAAGACCGACATCCCGGCCAAGGCCAAGGAACAGATCGAGGGCCTGAAAGATCCGACCAAGACGCAGGTCTATACCTCAATCTTCCGTCACAAGCACGACGACACGCCGCGCAACCGGGCGCTGGGCGTGCTTTCCAACGTGTTCCTGCATCTGCATCCGGCGAAGATTAACCGCGACGCGGTGCGCTACAGCTACACCTGGGGTATGGGGGGAATCACGTTTTATCTGTTCATCATCCTCACCTACACCGGCGTGCTGCTGATGTTCTATTACCACCCCAGCAAGGTGCAGGCGTTTCGGGACGTGCTCTATCTTGAGCACGATGTGCCGTTCGGGAAGATCCTGCGCAACATGCACCGCTGGGCGGCTCACCTGATGGTGATCGCCGTCTGGTTGCACATGTTCCGCGTGTTCCTGACCGGCTCGTATAAAAAGCCGCGAGAATTCAACTGGAATATCGGCGTGCTGCTGCTGGTGTTTACGCTGCTGCTTTCGTTTACGGGATATTTGCTGCCTGACGATCAGCTCGGATTCTGGGCGGTCACCGTAGGCACGAATATGGCGCGCGCCACGCCGCTACTGGGGCATGAGGGGCCGTTCGGATCCATGCTCGGCATGACTCCCTACAACGATGTGCGCTTCGGGTTGCTGGGCGGCTCGATTGTCGACGCGAACGCGTTGCTGCGGTCCTACATTTGGCATTGCATCGGGATTCCGATTGTGGCGTCTGTGCTGATGATTGTGCACTTCTGGCGCGTCCGCAAAGACGGCGGAATTTCGGGCCCGGCCCCGGTCATGCTCGAGGCGGAAGCCGACAAGCCGCGGCGCGGCCCGAAGGCGGCGGGAGAATGAGTTGGCAAAGTCAGAAGGAAGAATGCAAAAGTCAGAAGTGAACCAAAAACTTCTGCATTCTGACTTCTCACTTCTGCATTTTTGAAAGTTAGCCACGGCATTCGTGGAGAGAATAGAGAATATGGATTGGCGACAACTTTGGGAAATCTGTTCGGCGCCGGACAACGTGCCGATCGTGGGCTTGATTCCGCTGCTGGCCTTCTACATTTATCTGGCAGTCAAACAGGCCAAGGCCAACGATGTGCTCATCGCACAACTCGAAGCCGATCCCGCGATGGCTAAGACGCATCATCGCAAAACCTGGCCCTTCAAGCCCGGTTGGGCGAAGGAAGTGCATGTCTGGCCGTTTCTGCTGCGCATCGAGTTTCTCGCAGCCATCATCATCACCATCATTCTGATGATCTGGTCGATCACGCTGAACGCGCCGCTCGAAGAGCCGGCCAATCCTAACCTGACCATGAATCCGGCGAAAGCTCCGTGGTATTTCCTCGGGCTGCAGGAGATGCTCGTCTATTTCGATCCGTGGATCGCGGGCGTGGTTATGCCGACCATGATCATCATCGGTTTGATGGTGATTCCCTACATTGATACCAACCCACTGGGCAGCGGCTACTACACGTGGAAGCAGCGCAGGTTTTCGATTTCGACGTTCATGTTCGGCTTTGTCATCCTATGGGTCGCGATGATCATTATTGGAACGTTCATTCGCGGGCCTGGCTGGCAATGGTTCTGGCCGGGGCAAACGTGGGATCACAACCGCCTGATTTACGAAGTAAATCGCGATTTGCCGGATTTATTTAAGATCACATCGAACGTGGGCAAGGCAATTTTTGGCGCGATTGTTGTGGGCGGATTTTATCTGGTCGGCGGCGGAGCGGTGTATTCGCTCTTCCGTCGAAAAATGCAGAAGGATTTTCAGCGCATGAGCCTGCTGCAGTTTTCGCTGATGGCGTTCTTGTGGCTGACCATGCTGGCGTTGCCGCTCAAGATGGCGCTGCGGCTGGTCTGGCACATTAAATACGTATGGATAACGCCGTGGTTCAACGTTTAGTTTTTCGTTTTGTCATGCTGAGCGGAGTCTGAATCCGGCCAAGCCGGATTCAGGCGAAGTCGAAGCATCCCTACCCCCGAGTACGGTGACGGTGATAGAGATTCTTCGCGCCGGAAGCAAGGCGCTCAGAATGACAATAGAGAAAATAAGCTTCAACGCAGTCGGAGGAACTGGTGCCTGAGAAACCGATTCCCGAGCAGGATCCGATAACCGGAAAATCGTGCGCGCTCCATTACCTGATCGCGACGGTGATTCTGATTGGCACGCTGTTCTGGGCTTTGTATGACGAAGCCTGGGGACAGCGGCCGTGGAAGGCCTTTCAGGATGAATGGAAGAATCGTTACAGCGCATTCCTGAACACAGCAAAATCGAAGTCGGCGAAGTCCGAGCAGTCGGTGGAGCAGGATCCGCAATACGCCGCGCTCAAGCAGGATTACGAGAAGGCTTACCAGGATTCCAAAGCGGCGAGCGACGAGGCTCGCAAGAAACTCGACGATGCCAGCGCGCGCCTGCTGGCGGTGCAGAGCGTCTTCACCGATCGGCGCGCCTATGTGAACGCGCTCACCTACGAACTGGAAACGAGCAACAGTCCTTCGGCGAAAGCCAGCAAGCAGAAAGAAATCGACGGTTACAAAGCCGAACAGGCCACGGTCGAATTTCCCGACGGCACCAGGCAGGCATTCACGTTCCCACAACTGGAGGAGAAGTACAACGAGATCCGCGACGAGCGCACCAAGCTGAGCCTCGAGCTCGGCGACGTGCTCAAGCCGGTGACCGCGGCCAAGGGCAAGATGGACGAATACATCTCGGACCACATGGTCGATCTGACCCCCGCGCAGATCGAAGGCCTGAAGAAGAGGGCAACGGAGTGGGATCCGGCGATCGTACAGATCAACGTGGCCGAGGCGAACATCGTCGACCGCTGCGAGTCGTGCCACATGAATACGCGCGAGCCCCTGAAAATTACGGAAGCCGCGATGGTCGCAAAGGGAGCGAAGCAGCCGGATGAGTATGCCAAGGCCTTTGCCAGCCATACCGAGCCGGAATTGCTGGCGATTCACGATCCGGAAAAGTTCGGCTGCTCACCGTGCCATCAGGGCAACGGCCGCGCGACGACCAGCGTCGAGAAGGCGCACGGAAATTACGAACACTGGCTGTGGCCGCTTTATCCCAAAGAAAATTCGCAGGCGGGATGCCAGAGCTGCCACGCGGCCGACATGGTGCTGGCCAGCGGCGACACGCAGTTCCTGACCATCAACAACGGCAAGGATTTGTTCCGGCAGCGCGGCTGCATGGGCTGCCATCGCTATGAGGGCTACGACAAAGAGCCGGACGATCTGAACTCGATCGGCCAGCAGATCAAGCAGATCGAAACGCAGAAAAAAGAGAACGTAAAGAATACTGCGGACCTGATGACGCAGGCCGACGCCGCCGAGTCGAACGACGAAGCCAACGCGCTAAACACCAAGGCCATCGACCTGAAAGTCGCGAACAGCAAGCTGGACGGGCGTTTGCAGCAGCTCGACTTCCAGTCGCACAGCCTGATGCAGGACCAGAAAAAAGTCGGCCCCAATCTGAAAGACGTGCGGCTTAAGCTGAACAAAAATTGGATTCCGGTATGGCTGAAGAAGCCATCCGATTTCCGGCCAACAACGAAGATGCCGAACTTCCGCCTGACCGATCATCAAATTCAAGCGATCTCCGCTTACATCTGGCAATCGGGCTTCACCGACGATCTGCCGAAACATAAGCCCGGCAACGCCGCGCACGGAAAAGAGTTGTTCGAGGAGCGCGGATGCTTGGCCTGCCACTCCATCGGCGAAGGCGATCAGACGCAGGGCGGGACATTCGCCGCCAACCTGACGCGCGTGGGCGAGAAAGCGAATTACGACTACCTGGTGCGTTGGATTCACAACGCCCGGCAGCGCACGCGGCCCTATTGTCCATACGAGAAGAAGGACATCGGCCCGGAAGATTACACCAAGAAGGGCCTGCCCTATGTATTCGACCTCGATCACAGCCGTTGCCCGAACGACGGCCACGAACTGCAAGTGCAAAACATGACGGTGATGCCGAGCCTGCGCCTCAGTCCGGAGGATGCGGAAGACATCGCCACGTATCTGATGACGCAGAAAAAGCAGGAACCGTCTTCTTATACGAACGCTTCCTTCATGGACGACCCGGCGCTGAAAGAAGAAGGCAAGAAATGGGTGCGGCATTACGGCTGCGCCGGATGCCACGAGATTTCGGGCTTCGAGGACGAAGGCCGCATCGGCACGGAACTGACCTTTGAAGGCAGCAAGCCGATCGAGCGCCTCGACTTCGCGCTCTTCACCGAAGTCGCGCAGCGCGGCGGCAAAGATTCAGAACCGATCAAAGATAAAGAAGACCTCGCGCGACTGCCCGACGGTCCCGCGACCGACCCCTGGTACGACCATAAAGGATTCTTCGAGCACAAACTTGCCGAACCGAACATCTACGATCAGGGCAAAGTAAAGAGCGAGACCGAAGCTCTGCGCATGCCGAATCTGCACCTCACCAAGGATCAGGTGCTCGACCTCACAACTTTCCTGCTGGGCAGCCAAGAGACTTCCCTGCCCCAGAGCTATCAGTTCAAGCCGGGCGATGCGCGGCACGACATTCAGGAAGGCTGGTGGGTCATCAAGAAGTACAACTGCATGGGATGTCACCAGTTCATCCCAGGTCAGCGAACGATTCTGATGGGATTGAAGCAGTATCAGGATGTGCAAGAACAGTTGCCGCCGAAACTGCTGACCGAGGGTGCGCGCGTCGACCCGGAGTGGCTGCGGAAATTCCTGTCGAATCCGGCGCTGAGCAGCACGGACACAAATCGCAATGGCGTGCGGCCGTACTTGAAAGTTCGCATGCCGACGTTCTCGTTCTCCGATAATGAGCTTAGAAAACTGGTCCGTTTCTTTGAAGCCTTGTCGCAGCAGCCGCTTCCTTATATTCCGGAAGAGGTACCCGTCCTCACGACAAAAGAAACGGACATGGCGCGCAGCCTGTTCTCAAGCACCGCGGCGCCTTGTCTGAAGTGCCACGCCACGGGAGACCCATCGCATGACAAGATCGCGACGGCGCCGAACTTTCTGCTGGCGAAAGAGCGGCTAAAACCAGACTGGGTCGAACGCTGGATTACCGATCCGCAGGCAGTGAGCCCGGGTACATCAATGCCGTCTGGGCTATTCAAGCAGCAGGATAATCGGTATGTATTTGCCGGACCCACGCCGCCAACTTTCAACGGTTATGAAGGCGATCATCGCAAGCTGCTTACTGACTACATCTTCCAGTTAAGTGCGGAAGAGCAACGGCGGGTTGCGGCGTCAATGCCTCATGCGCGAGCTGCGGTGCAGCCCTCAACCAAACAAAAGCAGGCGGCGATTGCGCCACAGCATGCGGTGAGCGGGGGTTCGCGGTAGAATTCTTTTCGGCGGGAAAGCAGGTTCCTCGAGTCGCCGTCGCATTCGCCCCGGCTCGCTCGGAATGACAAAACTCTTAGATTCAGACGAATTCCAAGAAAGGACGACATCATGAATAAGAGAACTGGTTGGGCAATAACAGTCAGCGGCGTGGCATTGTGCACATTGCTGGCACTAGCGGCTTGCAGCAAGAAAGAGGAGACTCCGGCCGCGAGTCCAGCGGCCGAGCAACCGGCTGCAGCGGCTCCGGCGACTCCCATTGATCCCGCGACCGTGGCCACAATCAACGGCACCGTGAAGTTTGACGGAGCGGCGCCGAAGGCGTCGAAGATCGACATGAGCCAGGACCCGGGCTGCAAGGGGATGAACGAAGCCGAGAACGTAGTCGTGAACGGCGGTGACCTGGCCAATGTTTTCGTTTATGTAAAAGATGGTCTGGGCAACCGCACCTTCGATCTTCCGAAGGACCCCGTTGTGCTCGAGCAGCAGGGCTGCCAGTATCACCCGCACGTTCTGGGCGTGATGGCAGGGCAGACCGTGCAAATTAAGAACGACGATCCGACCACTCACAACATTCATCCCACACCGAAAGATAATCGGGAATGGAACGAGTCGCAGCCGCCGTCTTCGCCCGCGATCGAAAAGAATTTCGCGCGCGAGGAAATCATGCTGCCCGTGAAGTGCAACCAACATCCGTGGATGAAAATGTACGTCAACGTAGTGAAGAGCCCGTTCTACGCCGTCACCGGCAAAGACGGCAAGTATGAGATTAAAGGCCTGCCGCCGGGCGACTATACGATTGCGTTCGTCCAGGAGAAACTCGGAGAGCAGGATCAGAAGGTCACCGTCGCCGCAAAAGATACGAAAACCGTCGACCAGAGCTTCAAACCTGCAGCCGAGTAAAGCGCTCTGCTTTGATAAAATGACGGGTCAGTCGGAGCAGGTCGCCCTTACCGTGCGGCCTGTTCTGTCTGGCTGTTTCGCAGGCAGCTGGTTGCCGCCCATGGCACAGAAGACCCAAGGGGCACTACTCTGAAAGCTATTGCCACACCCTACAATCGCGGGCTGCACCGGCTCGCGGTATTCCTTGCCGGCTGGACTTTTCTTCTGATCATTGCGGGCGCGTTGGTGACCAGTAACGATGCGGGGTTGTCGGTGCCCGACTGGCCCACTTCGTTCGGTTCCCTGTACAAGATTCCTAAGCTCGTCGGTGGGGTGAAGTTCGAACACACGCACCGCATGATCGCACAGGGCGCGGGACTGCTGACGATTATCCTCGCCGTCTGGACCTGGCGCGTGGAGAAGCGGCGCTGGATGCGCTTTCTAGGCCTCGCCGCTCTGGGCACAGTGATTGCTCAGGGGATCCTTGGCGGCCTTACGGTGCTCTTTTATCTGCCTCCTGCAGTCTCTTCTGCGCACGCCGTGCTCGCTCAGACATTTTTCTGCATTGCCGTGGCCATGGCGTTGTTCACGGGGCGCAAGTGGGTGGAAGAACAGCCGCGCGTGGAGTTTGACCAGCGCCGCCCCAGCCTGTTTACACTCACGTTGCTATCGATCTTTGTGCTCTACGTTCAGCTTCTTCTGGGAGCAATGTTCCGTCATCACGGCATGAGTTGGTGGCCGCACGTGGTCCACGCGGTTGTAGTGTCGTTTGTGCTGGCTTGGACATCGGTGCGGGCGCTCACGGTCTATCCGCATATCGAGGCGGTGCGCCGGCCTGCGATCACGATGTTATCGCTCGTCATCGCGCAGCTGTGCCTGGGCTTCACCGCATTCCTCACGCGCGTGGCCTGGGGCCGCGATGCGCTGCAGCCGGAGCTTCCCATGGTCGTGTCGACGGTCACGCACGTTGCTGTGGGCGCGCTTTTGCTCGCGACGGCTGTGATCCTGGCTATCCAGGTGTGGCGGCATGTTCCGGTTGCCTTCGAAGAACGCCTGCCACAGGCGCAGCGGGATCCAACCACGGCGTAACCATTCATGGTACCCACGTCAAGGTGCAACTTCTAGCGTGGTGCCGTGTTCGCGTTGGCACCGCAGTTTCCGCGGCGCGATCGCGAGCGTGATGTCGTAAACTGGTAGCAGTCGCCTGGAGTCTTCTTTTGGTCTCGAAAGTCGCCGCACTCGCTGAAGCCAGTCTCGAGGTTGAGCAAGCCGTCGCGCCCGTAATTTCCGTACAAAATCTGGTCCATCGCTATGAGAACCGCACAGCACTCAATGGCGTTTCATTCGACGTGCGGCCGGCGGAATTGTTTGGACTGCTCGGCCCGAATGGCAGCGGCAAGACCACCCTGTTTCGTATCCTTTCGACCCTGATGATTCCCACGGGAGGCCGCGCCATCGTCATGGGATGTGACGCGGGGACAGATGCCGCGAGTCTCCGTCGCCAGATCGGCGTGGTCTTTCAAGCGCCCAGCGTCGACCAGAAACTGACAGCATATGAAAATCTCTGGCATCAGGGACATCTCTATGGCCTGCATGGAAGCGCGCTCAAGAATCGCGCAGAGGAAATCCTCAAGCGCGTAGGCTTGGCTGATCGCGCCAAAGAACGAGTCGAGACATTTTCCGGCGGCATGCAGCGCCGGATTGAATTGGCCAAGGGACTGTTGCATCATCCGGGCGTCCTTCTACTCGACGAGCCCACGACGGGTCTCGACCCGGGCGCGCGCCGCGATTTGTGGCAGTACCTGCAGATGCTGCGCGATGAAGAACATGTTTCCGTATTGGTAACCACGCACTTGATGGAAGAGGCCGAACGCTGCGATCGCCTTGCCATCCTGAACGAAGGGAATCTGGTGGCGCTGGGAACTCCGGCGGAGTTGAAAAGCGAAATCGGCGGCGACATCATCCTGCTCGATGCCGCGCACGACGCTGCTTTACTGGCCGAGCATATTCGGACGCGTTTCGATGTAGATGCCACGGTACTGGGAAATCAGGTGCGCATTGAGCGCGTGGGTGGCCACCGATTTGTCCCTGACGTGGTCGAGGCGTTTCCCGGCGAGATTCAGGCCATTTCGGTGAGCAAGCCCGCGCTGGAAGATGTGTTCATTCACCGCACTGGGCACAAATTCTGGAGTGAAGAGCGCGAAGCGAGTTCCGCCGACGAAAAGAAAAAGAAGAAGAGGAGGTAGCTTGCGTCCAATGATTCTGGTGCTGTCTCTGGTACTCGGTCTGGTTCCGTTGGTTGGCGTCGTCTGGATTTTCGCGACAGGAATGATCGTCCTCTGGCCGTTCTCGTCGACGGTCGACGGTCTCTTCATGACGCTGATCCTGCTCACGCTTTCTGGGTGCCTTCTGCTGAACGCATTCTGGGAAATGCGTGACCGCGGAATGTTTACCAGGAAAGCTGCTGAACCCGTCAAGGCTCCCGCAGCGAAGGCGAGCTAAACCATGGCAACCCAAACGGCAACTTTGCCACACGCGATGGAGCCTGCATCCACGGGCGTATTGCTGCCCGCGTTCACGCTCTGGTGGCGCGAAATCGTGCGCTTCTACCGCCAGCCCACGCGCGTGGTCGGCGTGCTGGCATCGCCGCTGGTGTTCTGGCTGGTGCTGGGCTCGGGATTCGGCAACTCTTTCCGCTCTGGCGCCGAATCGAGTCAGCAGCACTATCTGGATTACTTCTACCCGGGCACGCTGATTCTGATTGTGCTGTTCACTTCGATTTTCACCATGATGTCGGTGATTGAAGACCGCAAGGAAGGGTTTCTGCTTTCGGTACTAGTTGCCCCAGTATCGCGCACGGCGATAGTGCTGGGCAAGGTGCTGGGTGGCACAACGCTGGCCACAGTCCAGGGCATGGTCTTCCTGATTTTCGCTCCGTTTGCCGGCGTGCACCTTAACGCTGCGCAGGTGCTGCTGGTTGCCATCGTGGTATTTCTGGTTTCATTTTCTCTGACTGCGCTCGGTTTCGCCATCGCTTGGCCCATGGATTCGTCGCAGGCCTTTCACGGCATCGTCAACCTGTTTCTGATTCCGATGTGGCTGGTGTCAGGTGCGCTGTTCTCCATCACCGGAGCGTCGAAGTGGATTCAGTGGATCATGCGCCTGAATCCCCTCACCTATGGGGTGGAGGCGCTGCGCAGCCTGATGTATGCCGGCACGAACGCCGACTTTCCACTTTCTTACGATATGGCAACTCTGCTGCTGTTTTCACTGGTCATGTTCGGATTGGCATTCCTGATGGTCAACCGCCGAAGCACGAGGCCCGCCGCTTGATTTTCGGAACTTCGATCGCGGAACAATACGCCTACTTCCCTGCGCTCAATGCCACCCTAAACGGAACCAGCGGCGTGCTGCTGCTCGCCGGGCGCATCCTGATTGCGAAGGGCCGTATGGCCGCGCATCGCGCCTGCATGATCGCGGCCATGGGCACGTCGGCCTTGTTTTTGTGCTGTTATCTGTTCTTTCACTATGAAGTTGGGAACATTCGATTTCTAGGCCAGGGATGGGCGCGGCCTGTCTATTTTTCGATTCTGATTTCGCACGTCACGCTGGCCATCGTGATCGTACCGCTGGCTATTGTCACGCTGAACCGCGGACTCAAGGCGCGTTATCCGCAGCATCGCGCGATCGCCCGCTGGACCTGGCCGCTTTGGATGTACGTTTCGGTCACGGGCGTGATTGTGTATTTTATGCTGTACCAGTGGTTCCCGCACAGCTAGACGGCTTGTACTAGACCTTGCCGGATGGATCTTCATGTCAGTCCTGAAACTAAAGATTGATGTCTCCGGTACCGTGGGCGACGAGGCCTGGCGCGAGATCAACCAGTTTGATCAGATTCAGAGCGCGGACTTCGGCCCGCAATTCGGCAGCGGCGGACGCTGCAACCATCTTCCTGATTCACCGCACGGCAAGGGCGAATGGATTGGTGCTGAGATCCGCCTACAGACGCCGCTTTTGGCCCAGTACGCTATGTCGCACTACCTGGAGCAGGAACGCGTGCTCGACGCCGACGTGGAGTAGGCCAGTCGAAGGCTTCTCGGGAAGTCTCCGGAGCCTATACAAATTCTTGACCGTACGGTTAACCAATCACCCTGCCAAACATTTTAGGAGGTGAGGGCGGACGATTTCTCGATGGATGAATCGGCCACGCCCAAAGGAGCTTCCGATGCGTCCAGAGTTTGTCCTCTTTGCCTTCTTCGCGTGGTTCGTGTGGATGGCGTTCAGCACCATCCGGCGCTTGAAGATTGCCAAACTGCAATCCGAAGTGCAGTGCAAGATGCTCGAAAAAGTCGGGTCCGGGCAGGAGTTGCTGGCCTATGCTCAAACCGACGCCGGGAAAGATTTGCTGGCTTCGCTTCGAGTCGAAAGCGCTTCGTCTCCCTACGGGCGTATCATAGGGGCTCTGCAGACCTCCATCGTGATGTTCTGCGTGGGGGTAGCTCTGCTGTTCCTGCGTGGCCACATATCCGGAACAGAAGAGGGCTTCCTGTTCTTTGGTACCTTGATCACCGTGCTCGGGGTGGGCTTTGGTCTATCCGCCGCGGTCTCCTGTTATTTGTCGAAGTCTTTCGGGCTGATCAACGGCAGCCGCGCTTAGCCGGTCAAGCAGCCGCGATGTCGGACGAACCTCAGCCTCGTGCCATGAACTTTGAGATCGCGCTTTCCGTGTCCGAAGAAGTTGACGAACCCCACGTGAAGAGCGGGCTTCGGGTGGACGAACCCGCTTTCCAGCTGTTCTATGAGCAGACTGCGGGTCCGCTGCTGCGCTATCTCGTGCGCGCCTGCGGAGAGCGTGGCTTGGCCGAGGATTTGTGTCAGGAATCATATTGCCGCTTCCTGACTGCCGATGCTCATGGATGAGCGCCAGGCCAGAAGTTACCTGTTCCAGATCGCGACCAACCTGATGCGCGACCGCTGGCGCCGTCCCCGAGAAACGGCGCCGGTAGAAGGCGCCCCTGAGGCGGCATCGATTGAACCGCCCCTCGATCGCAGGCTGGGAATGCGGCAGGCTTTCCAGCGGTTGAAACCCCGCGAGCGGCAGCTGCTCTGGCTGGCATACGTCGAAGGGTCGAGCCACAAAGAGATCGCAGATTGCACGGGACTGAAGGCAGGCAGCATCCGCCTGCTACTATTCCGCGCCCGGCGAAAGCTGGCTGAACTGATCGGCGCGAGCTTGCACAGCGGCGATGCGGAGGTGACCAAATGAAGGAAACTTATTGCCAGAAGGAACAAGAGTTGGTTGAGGCGCTGCACGGCGGAACCTTGAGTGCCGAACTTCTTGGTCATGCTGGCAGCTGTCCGATTTGTTCGGAGGTTCTGCTGGTCGCGGAGTTCCTCCGCGACGAAACCGCATCTCTCGATCGCGAACTGGTCCCTGCGGATGCGACCGTGATCTGGCGCAAGGCCCAAGCCCGCGCGCGAGAGAAAGCGCTCGCCAAAGCAACTTTACCGATCAGGGTGACCTGTACCTGCGCCTATGTGCTCGCGGTTCTCGCAGCCCCGTGGATTGTTCTCGATTTCTCGGCGCAGCCCTCTTGGCTGCCCAACCTGGGATCAAGGCATCTGATTTCGATCGCCCTAAGTTCGATCGATTTGACTCCAATCAATGGAAACTGGCTGCCCGCTTTGACTGGAACTATGCTCGTGGGTTTCACAGCAACATTCCTCGGCATCGCGCTGAGTTCGTGGTACATCCTGCGGGAGGAGTAAGTCCCGCACCCCGCGCTCTCTTCATTTTCTGCTATATTGCACTCCCGTGGAGGAGTCGACGCATACTGGGACATTTGGTGGCACTGGGGACGTCCTCTCTGCCGAACCGAAGTCGCTCGGAACCAGACGTAATCTGCCGGCAGCGTTGTTGTCGACAGTTTTGCCAGGCTCGGGTCAGATTTACCTCGGAGATCGTCTCAAGGGGATCGCGCTCCTCGTGTTGCTGGGGGCAGTCCTCATGGGCTTTTGGCCACTAAGACTGCTGCGTACCTACCCCGGCTTCTGCGTTCTCTATTGCTGCTGGATCGCGATCTTCATATACGCGCCCTTAGGCGCACTCGTCGCCCGTGGGCCCGCCACGAAGCCGACCTCAAAGTTGTGGCTGATTTTGTTCGTGCCCCTTAGCCTCGTCGTTACCGAACTTTTCAGCGTCGCCATTACACGTGCCTCTGGGTTCCGAAGCTTCCAGGTTCCATCCACGTCGATGGAGAGAACCATCCAAAGAGGCGATTACATCGTCGCTGATTTTTGGTCTTACCGCGCCCGTGCTCCGCAGCGTGACGATGTCATCATCTTCAAGAGGAACGGCACCTTCTTCGTTAAGCGGGTAATCGCAGTTGGCGGCGACACGATTGAAGGCAGTGACGGAGCAGTCCGTCTGAACGGGCAAAGGTTGGACGAACCGTTCGTCGTGCACGAATCGTCACCGATCGACGCTCGGTCGAACACGTTCGGCCCCATAACAGTGCCAAGAGACAAGTTCTTCGTTATGGGTGACAATCGAGACATGAGCCTGGACAGCCGTTACCCGGAGTTTGGCCTCGTGGACAGGGGATCGATTGTGGGCACGACGCTGTACGTGTTTGCTTCAGGTCGCTTGGGGAAGAAAATTCAATGACTAGCAGCCACTCCGTTACGGACGAGCCGGAAGTTTCCGCCAAGCCCAAGCGCAGCATGTCGCGCACCCAGAAGATTCTCTTCTTCGCCACCGGTTGGCTGATCGTCCTCATGCCGTTTCTGTTCTGGTGGAACACCTGGTTCGGGCGGCATCTGTCGGACCAGCAATTGACCGAATATCTCCACGACGACAAGAAGCCGAGGCACATCCAGCAGGCGCTGGTACAGATCAGCGAGCGCATGAGCGGCAGCAATACGACGGGGCGGGATAAAACGGGGGACGCTTCCACGGGGCTAAATCAGGCACAGCGTTGGTATCCAGACCTGATTCGCCTGGCCAGCTATCCGGTCGAAGAAGTGCGCAACGCTGACGCCTGGGTGATGGGGCAGGACACCTCGGTCTCTGGCTTTCACGAGACGCTGCTGAAAATGCTGGCCGATTCATCCCCCATGGTGCGAGGGAACGCGGCGTTGTCCCTCGTGCGGTTCGGCGATGCTAGTGGGCGAGCGCAAATTGTGGCGCTGCTGCAACCGGCGAAGATCAGCACGCCCGATGATGGCCACATCATTGACGCCGACCGACCCGGCACCGCGATCCGCCAGGGCGGGTTGCTGGCCAAGCTGACTGCGACCGCCGGCGGGGTGCCAATAGAAATCCGCTCGCCGATTCCCGGTCGAATCCGCTCGGTTTCACAACCAGGAGCGACCGTGGCCGCGGGCGCTGAAGTCGCCGTGGTTGATCCTGGAACCGAGCAGGTGTGGGAAGCGCTCCGGGCGCTATATCTCGTGGGGCAAATGGACGATCTGGCGGCTGTTCTGCCCTACGAACGCGATCTGCCCGACATTTCCAACGATGTGCGCCAGCAAGCCGTGGAAACCGAGAAGGCGATACGGCAGCGGGCAAAGTCGTAACGCACGAGTAAGATTCAGGGGCAGGGATCCCTTCGGCTTCGCTCAGGGCAGGCACTTCGACTGCGATGCGGCATTCGCCTTGCGAATCCCGCACCTCCGCTCAGGATGACAACTCTAGGAGGAATGCATGAACTGAGAACTGACAGCTGACAGCGAACTCCCTAAATCGCCATTGTCCCGACTTCTTTTTCCACCTCAACAGTGTCGACCATGGCGATGGCGTCCCAGGGGCAGCCGTCGAGGAAGCAGCCGTCGGGGCCTTTGCTCAGGCACTTCTTGCAGCCGATGCAGAGGATGGGATCGATCTGGATGCGGCCGAACGGCGGATTGTCTTCGTCGGGCACCCAGAACATGCAATCTTCCACCGGACAATATTCCACGCATGCCGGCGAACCCGCGCATCCGGTGCAGCACTCGGTGATGACCGCCAGTTCCTTCGGCTTCTTTTTCCGAGGCGTGGCCAAGCCTTTGGACTTCGGTTCAAACTTGAGCTCGTCAGGAACCATCCCAACGGCTTTGGTGGCGCCGGCTGCAGGAGGCATACGCCGCATTATAACCCGAGCCGCGCCGGTTTACGAAGCGGGCTTCCGCGTGAGCGTATCTGTAGATTCTGGCTTAAAGGCTTCTTTGTTTTCAGCAAACTTGCGAAAGAAGGCCTTCAAGTCCTTCGTGGATGCGGTGATCGTATCGGTATCGCCTGCCACTGTGGCCAATTTTACCCTCTTGGTCTCGATAGACTTTTTAAGCCAGTCGGAGTCCATCGGAGTAAGCGAAAGCGTGGCCATGTCGAATTTCGCGAGAAGGATGTCGTGTTTCGCCGCGCACATATCGCACACATCGTCGGGCAGCGGTTCGATGTCTAAGAAGTAATGCGTGCCCAGCTTCACCAGCTTGGCTCGTCGATGCGACTTGTCCTCGTCGCATCCCTCACCCTCTTCAGTCGATTGCATGTCGTATACGTCTTTCTCTAGCGCAACGGTAAGCACCGTGGTGCATTTCTTGTCGGTCACAGTCCAAAAACCAATCAGGCCTTGGTCTAGAACCACGTCGGGGTCCTTATGAGGATGATCCCAGGTTCCTTCATCGTATAAGGCATTGATGGATGACACCCAGCATCCCGATAGCACGAGAAGCGCGGCGAGAATTAGCGCAAGTCCGGCGAATCTTGAAAAGCCGCGCGAGAGGAAATCAACGGAGAGAGACATACGCCCTCCTACGAACAATCGGGGTTGAAGCGGCACTTCAAAGCCCCCTCCCAAAATGATACTCCCTGCCGAGTTTGCGAGTCGCACCTGATCTCCACCGGCCTCATTCTGTTATAGTGAACCCCGGCAAAGGAGCATCGACATGGCTGGCAAGAGTCTGAACCGGGTTCAACTGATCGGAAATCTGGGCAAGGATCCTGAAATCAAATACACGCCGCAAGGCACACCCGTGGCAAAACTCACCATCGCCACCAACGAGCGTTTTAAAGACAAGGCCGGCGAGTGGCAGGACCGCACCGAGTGGCACAACGTCGTGCTCTGGCAGCGTCTGGCAGAAATTGCCGGAGAGTATCTGAAGAAGGGTGGAAAGGTATACATCGAAGGCCGCCTACAGACCCGCTCTTGGGACGACAAGACCAGCGGCCAGAAGAAATACATGACCGAAGTCGTGGCCAGCGACATCATTCTGCTGGGCGGACGCGGTGAGGGCGGTGGTGGCGGCGATTTCGCGGGAAACTCGCGCGGATCTTCCTCTTCGGCGCGGGGCGGCGACAATTTTGACCAGCGCGCGCCCGAGCCCGAACCGGCGGGAGCAGGACCGATCACGGATGAAGATATTCCGTTCTAGACCGCGAGGACTCTCCTCCAGAATGGAATGGCAGAATCGCGAAATGATGCCGCAACGGAGTCGAAGGATACCGATCGGAATAACAAATGGCGGCGCGGATTAGCCGCGCTTCTGCATAGGGATTCGCGATCCGACTAGTCCCCGTCTCCCGAATCAACCGCGACCAACTCCAAACTCTGCAGCAGGGGGCTGGAGTCTGCAACGAATTCCACATGGCCGCAGCGCGGGCAAGAAAGAATAGCGTGTCCGGAGATGCCCGGCGCCAGGCTGGCACGCATCAGTTGGTAGCGTTGCAGCTTCTGTTCACAACGCAGGCAGCAAACGGTTTTCTGATAGGGATCGACGGAAACGCCGCTCGGCGTCTCGATGGCTGGTTTCATATATTCCTCAAGAACAGGAACTGGAACGCCAGAATCGGCCCGACAATCCAGTTTTAGTGGAACGAGTTTACCACGCCGGACCGCGGCTCAACCGTGCTCGCGGCGCTTCTCGCCCGTGCAAAGAAAGGCTCCCTCCAAAGAAAATTCCCGCTGCAACCTCGGTCCAGTTTCGAATCCAAGGTCGCAGCGGGATGTGAAAAAGCAGCTAAGCCTGATAACAACTCGATTTCTTAAGCGGCGCCAGACCCCCGCAGCACAGCAGGAAGCGTCTTGGCCAATATCTCCAGGTCCAGCCACACCGACCAGGTTCGAATATATTGCAGATCCAGTTCCATCCACCGTTCGAAAGTGGTGGAACTCCGTCCCATAATCTGCCACAGGCAGGTGATGCCAGGACGGACACTGAAACGTTTGCGCTGCCAGTCCTGGCAGTGAACTTCGAACAGCTCGTAATCGCGCACCTGCAGCGGCCGCGGACCCACCAGGCTCATCTCTCCCTTCAGCACGTTGAAGAGCTGAGGCAGCTCATCGATGCTGGTCTTACGCAGGAACCCGCCGATGGGCGTGATGCGCGGGTCGTTCTTGATCTTGAACACCGCCCCGTCGGCTTCATTCTTGTGCTCGAGATCCTTCAGACGCGCTTCAGCGTCAGGCACCATGGTGCGGAACTTGTAGATGTTGAACATTCTTTTGTTCAGTCCCAAACGCTTCTGCACGAAGAGAACTGGCCCTGGCGAAGTCAGCTTCACCAGCAGGGCCGTCAACAGCAGTACTGGCGAACAGACAATGATCGCCGTCAGCGAGACTACGATGTCGATCGCGCGCTTGACCATCAATCCCCAGAAATCGGTAATGGTGCTTTCATGGCTGATCAGCGGATCGCCGTCGAGTTCTTCGGTTCGCTGCCGCGCCTCTTTCAGATCGAAAATATTCGACTGGAATCGCACCACAATGCCCTGCTGTTCGCAGGCCGACGCGACTTCCGATGCAAACGTATGGTAGGAACGAATGGGCAGCGCGATCACCACTTCATCCACCACGTTGCGGCGGACATAAGTGGGCAAGGCATCGAGGTCGGAAACCAGGGAATGACCGTGCTTACGGAATTCTTCCATCCCCAGCCACTCTTCGTCGGCGAATCCCAGCACGCGGTAGCCGAGTTCCGGCTTGCGTTGAATCCGCTGCACCATCTGAACGGCGCGCGCATTGGTTCCAATTACCAGCATGTTGCGGGTATTGCGCCCATGCCGCCTCGCATAGGCCAGTCCGGCGCGAATCCCCATGCGACCCAGGACCAGCGACAATGTCGCCAAAATCCAGAACATCGCAAGGAAGGGCCGGCTAGCCAGCAAAGGATGAAGCACTAAGCCGGAGACCGTAACCACCAAAGCCCCTGCAGTCGTTGCTTTGGCGATGTCCCAGATCTCCTCCCACCGGCTGGCGACAAACCGTCTGGAGACATAGAACCCGAACCAGTGGAAGAGGAGATGCCAAATCCCCAGAAGAGCCAAAAACAGTAAGAAGTCACCGATCGTCGCCGACATCTTAAGAAACTCGGCGAAGCTGAAGCTCCCCACCCGGTGATACTGAGTCAGTGTCGAGACCGCGAAAGAAATCGCCATCAAGAACAGATCGAACAGTTTGACCCCGTTCGTATACAGTCTGCGATTTACATGCATAAGGGATCCTGACGAAATCCGTACGGATTTCTTCCTTGAACCTAGGGGGGAGGAGGTTCCGGCGCTAACGGGGGGAGTGCGGGCTTACGTCCGCTTCACAACAAAGTTTCTAAATCTTCGCACTGGCGAAGTCTCTACTTTCGTGGCTTCGCCCTTTCGATTCCAAATTCCTGGTGACTGAAAATGCTTGGCCCTGATAATGGCCCGTCGACGCTAAACTCTGCGTCGGTTTGAAACTAAGGAGAACCCGTCGCGGGGCTTCATTCGTGGGGTATTCAGCACAACTAGCCAGATCGTCCAACAAACTCAGCGCGCAACTCGTACATCAAGTTAGCGACAGTCTAATCCAGTTCCGCAATGTGTGCAATGGGAAGAAAGTGGTAGTAACCAACAATTTATGTTACCGAGCTAAATGGCTTGTTTTCAATGGACAAGAGCGTTGTGGTCGCTCTCACCCATGACCCTGTGGGCCACTAGTTCGAGGGAAGCGTGAATCGGATCGTCACTCGGGTCTGCATTTCGGCGGGTCGCCCATCCACCGAATACGGTTGATATCTCCACTGCCTTACTGCTTGAACGGCCGCTTCGGCCAGCGTCGCGTTTCCGTCGACCACGGCGATATTGTGGACGGCCCCCTCACCCCCGATTTGAACGTCCAAGGTCACGAGGCCTTGAATGTGCTGCGTGCGTGCTTCCTCCGGATATACCGGTTCCACGCGATGAATCAGTCGCGAGGCTGCTGCATCTGATTCTGGCCGTGGCACGCCGTTTCCACTCGCCTTATTCCCGGCCTCGGCCGCGGACTGTCTCGGCGACAATCGGTAAATTACTTTGCCATTCTGAGTCACGACCAAGCCGCCACTCGGTGGCTCAACCGAAGTCGCCGCCTTTACACTTCCCTGCTGCGAGAACGAACCACTTTTCGCGGGCGTCGCCGAATCGCCGGGCGCTTCCTGTTCCGCCTGGGAGTCAGCCGCACCGTCCGTTTTGTCAGCCGATTTGTCAGCCGTTTTATCAGCCGACGAAGCGCTCGCGGGCGCCTGCGAAGCTCCCCCGGGCGATCCTCCATTCACACCACGAACGGTCGCTCCGCGCCAGCCCAGGGCCAGCCCTAACACGATCGCGGTCATGATCACGAGCACGACCAGAAATGCGGCCCAGAGGTCTGTGCCCCTTTTGAATCCGCCATCTGCTGCAGGCGCGGCGGCAAGCTCCGCAACTGCTTCCGGTTCATGCACAGCCGTCGATTCGATCGTTTGCGCAATCTCAGGCGCAACCGGCATGTCGTCCACGCACGCCTGAACTGGAGCGAACCGCTCCGTTCCCGTTGTACTTGCGAAGCTAGCCGTCACGTTCGGGGCGACTACGCGACGCGCCAGATTCTTCAGCGAGCTCACATCGTGGTCGCCGAAGGCATCGAGCAGCGAAGAAAAAACCTCCAGAATTCCGAACGGCTGCGGCCCGTCGCCCCGC
>Ga0210390_10001629_pt1 | contig 21129 bp, 17 predicted proteins | sample IncBWH11OmetaG_FD_161050 | JGI IMG/M metagenome (GOLD analysis project Ga0210390, IMG submission 161050) | Forest soil microbial communities from Barre Woods Harvard Forest LTER site, Petersham, Massachusetts, United States - Inc-BW-H-11-O ... | reverse complement strand
CTGCGGCACTGACCTACTTCACCCAGTCCTTCCACACCGAGGACCAGGGCATCCGCGACATGCTGCAGAACATCGCCACCGAGGAGTTCGGCCATCTTGAAATGGTGGCGCTGATGATCGAGCAGCACACCAAGCGCGCGAAACAGGGCGCGCAGGAGAAGGCGTTCAACAGCACGCTGTTCGCCGTGCGCGGCTACGGGCCGCATCTGGTGGACTCGCAGGGTTCGACCTGGGATTCGCGTTATGTGAACGAAGGCGCCAGCGTGGTGCGTGATCTGCGTGCCGATATCGCGGCCGAGGCCGGTGCGCTCGCCACGTATGAGGCGCTGATCGGGCTTTCGCAGGACGAAGGCTCGCGCGAGGCACTGCGCCATCTCGCGACGCGCGAGGTCGCCCATGCGCGCATGTTCATGAAGGCGCTGGAGGCGATGAACAAGCTCGACGATCCGATTTTCGGGGATCTGAAGCCGGACGACACAGTAGATGTTTACTTCAACCTGACCGCGGGACCGGAGGCCGAACGCCGCGGCCCGTGGAACAGCGAACCGGAGTTCCACATCCGCGATCTCGTGCCACAGGCGGCACAGCAGGGTGGCGGCGGGAAGGGGGCCGAGCAGCGGGTTCGACACTCGCCACCAAAGAAGTAACCTCTCCACCGTCGAGGAAGGGACCTTCCACCGTCATGGCCGGCCTCGTGCCGGCCATCCACTCTTCGCCGCATCAAGACCGGGCAAGTCCGCCGCTCGCTATGACAGGGCGGGCAAGGCGCGTTACGGTTCCTTCGTCACGCGGGGGACCCGACATGCATTTCGGCGCTGCCATGTTCTTCACCGACTATGCGATGGCGCCGGGCGAGCTTGGCCGCGCCCTCGAGGAGCGCGGCTTCGAGTCGGTCTGGGCGCCGGAGCATTCACATATTCCGGTGAGCCGCGCTTCGCCTTTTCCGAACGGCGGCGAACTGCCAAAACAATACTACGACGTGATGGATCCCTTCGTCACGCTGTCGGTTGCCGCCGCAGCAACCAGGACGCTGAAGGTTGGCACCGGCGTGTGTCTCGTGCAGCAGCGCGATCCGATCCAGACGGCGAAGCTGGTGGCTTCGATCGATCAGGTGTCGGCGGGGCGGTTCATGTTCGGCGTCGGCTCCGGCTGGAACGCCGAGGAGATGGCGGATCACGGCACGCCGTTCAGGTCGCGCCACAAGATCGCGCGTGAGCGCATTGAGGCGATGAAGGTGATCTGGACCGAGACGAAGGCGGAGTATCACGGCGAATTCGTCAACTTCGATCCGATGATGGCCTGGCCGAAGCCGGTCCAGAAGCCACACCCGCCGGTGATCGTCGGCGGCGCCTTTCCCTACGGCGCGCGGCGTGCGATCCGCTACGGCGACGGCTGGGTGCCTCATGCCAGCCGGCCAGAGTATGGCGATGTCAGCGACTTCCTGCCGCAGTTCCACCAGATGGCAAAGGAGGCAGGGCGCGATCCGGCGTTCCTGCCGGTAACGATGTTTCGCGTGGTGGAGGAACTGGATGCGTTGCGTCGCTACCGCGATATCGGCATCGCCCGCGTAGTGATCACGCTGCCGTCAGCCGGTGCGGGTCACGTGCTGCCGATCCTCGATCGATGGGCAGAGAAGATCAGGCAGGTATGACAGGGACTCACCCGACACCAAGAGGCGCGACCACGGTGTTGGATCGCGGTCATCGGGGGTTCGCCGAGAATTCCAGCGTTACGCCAAAGGTCTCGGTCGCGGGCACGACGATGCGATCCGCTTCCCGCCGCACCCCCTTGATTTGGCCTGCGACCAGGGCGGCCGCGGCGCGCTCCAGCGAATGGGTGCGGATGGTGAGCGCGGCCATAAACTGGTCGCGTCCGTCCGCCGCGGGTGCCGCATCGGCGAACGCGCGTGACAGCGCATCCGGCGTGATCACGTCGAACCGCGACAGGCCGACCGCGAGCGAGCAGCCTGTGCCAACGCGCCGCACCGTGTCCTCGCCGAACATTCGCGCGAACAGCGCGCCCACCATCGCGGGTTCGCGCGCGGCGATCACGGCCCGCTCGATACCGATCGCACCGTTGGCGTGGTGACGCCATTCGTCCCGCCACACCAGATCGCGCGTGAGATGGTGACAGAAGTAAACGCGTCCCGCCGGCACGGTACCTGGCGTGATGTGTACTGTGCGGAAAGTCGCGTCGCGTAAGCCTTCGGCGAGCTCTACCGGACGCGAGAACTCGAGCGGCCGCTCCACCGGAACGCCGGCGTCGTGCAATGCAGCATATACGCTCGCGGAATTCTCTGTGCCGAATACGAGCCCGTTCAGCCCGAAGGGCGCGGCGAAGATTTCCGGCCGACGCGTCTCGCCAGGCGCTGCTGCGATCAGTTCCAGATACTCGCTGCCAAGGATCGCCAGATGGTTCATCGAACCCAACGTGTGATAGCCACGCGGCGTCATCGTGAAGCCGAGCCGACGCCAGGTTTCCAAACCCTCGTCGATCCGATCACGCACGTTGACCACGACGTGATCGAGTGTCGGCACTGGCAAATTTGCGATCATGGCGCTTGCGCTCCCCGCTGTAGCGCAATGCTATTGCGCCGATGTGCCGGTCACCAGCCCAGCCATCCATTAACAAAATGACGGCGCCCCGAAGGGCGCCGCCAAGTTTGGGGGGGAAACGTCACGCGGCGATGGCGGGGAGCCATCCGCCGCACGCAAGACATTGGGCCGCGCGCCGGTAAATCAAGCTCACTATTACGAGCGGCATGTTACCGTCGGCCACAACCTCATCGAGGTGATACAATAGGCCAAGGGTGGTCCAGCTCATCCTGGCCATAGCTGCCCGACAACAGCACAACACCACTCGATCGATGTGCTCAAACGTGAAGCTGCGGTTACAAAAAGTTCAGGATCGGGCTTGGCATGTTTTACTTGGTCGCGAGTCACGAAAATGAACGCGTCTCCATAATCGCCCTCAGCGCCGGCGCTTTGGTCTGGCAGCGGTCACAATGACCGACCCGCCCTTACGCGGTTCCGCGCGCGGCTTGTCCGCAAGATCGGGCAGGTGCTGACGCAACGCCGCAAAACCTTCCCATGGATCGGCGCGCAGGCCCGCGAGACGCTCCGGCACGCTGCGCAGCGTGAACTTCGCGGGATCAAGCTTGCGATCCACATCATCCCACGCAACCGGCGTCGCCACGGTGGCATTGTCTCGTGCGCGCGGACTGAATGAAGCGATGGCGGTTGCACCCAGCCCGTTGCGAAGCCAGTCGATCAGGATCCTGCCCTGCCGATCCGCCTTCCGCACCGTCGACAGGAACCGATCCGGCTGCTCCTGGCTCAGCGTCTCGGCAAACGCCCGGCAGAACGGTTTCACCACATCCCAATCCGCGACCGGCTCCAGCGGCGCGACAACGTGCAGTCCCTTCCCGCCGGTGGTGCGACAGAACGACGTCAAACCGAGACGCTGCAACTGGTCGCGCACGTCGAGCGCGGCCTTCACCACATCGGCGAACGCGACGCCGTCGCCGGGATCGAGGTCGAACACAATCCGGTCGGGATGCAGCGGATCGCCCTCGGTCGCGCCCCAAGGGTGCAACTCGATGGCGGATATCTGCGCCATGGCGATCAGGCCGTCCGCGTCGTCGATCACGAGATACGGCTGGCCGTCCGCCTCACCCTGGCGCACCGCAGATGGCAGTGTGCCGTGACCATGCTTCTGGAAGAAGCGTTGGCCGCCAATCCCATCCGGGCAGCGCACCACCGCGAGCGGCCGACGCGCCAGCCCTGGCAGCGCATGCTCGGCGACCGCTGTCCAGTATTCCGCCAGGTCACGCTTGGTGATGCCCGGCCAGAGCTCGCGATCGGGATGCGTCAACTCGATGTTGCCCACGGTCATGCCTTTACGCTGTGGTGCGCGCGCCGAGACGATGGCGCTGCGGCGGCGGGGCGGCACGGCAACCACCGGTCCACGCTTCGCCGCCTCAGGATCGCCGGGCGGCGGCCGGACGGTCTTGCGCTGCGCCTCGGGGTCCGCCGGTTCACGCACCACCTCCGATGCCGCCTTGTCCTCGCGCAGACCAAGGTATGCCGCCTGCCGCACACGACCCGAGCCGGACCACGTGGCGTATTGGATCTCGGCAACCAGCTCCGGTCGCACCCAGTTGATCGTCTTCGGCAGCGGATCGCCAGCCATGACCAGAGACTTCGGCGGATCCGACGCCAGTTCCGCCAGGCGTTCGGCGAGCCGCCCGAGTTCATCGTCGGAGAACCCCGTGCCAACGCCGCCGGCATAGTGAAGCTTCCCTTGCGGATCGTAATAGCCGAGATGCAGCGAGCCCAGGCCGGTGCGGCTGCCGCCGGGCGGCGTCCATCCCAGCACCACAAACTCCTCGCGGCCGCGGCACTTCAGCTTCAGCCAGCCACGCCCCCGGCCCGCGCGATACGCGCCATCGGCCTGCTTGCAGATGATGCCCTCCAGCCCCATCCCGGATGCCTCACGCAGCATGCCGGCGGCGTTGCCAAGCTGATGGTCGCTGTATCGCAGCATGCCACGCCAGTCGCTGACGCCGGAGAGCACGCGCTTGCGATCCAGCAGCGTGCATTCCCGTAGGTCCCAGCCATCGAGATGGAGCAGATCGAACAACTGGAGATACAGCGTGCCATCCCTGCCCCCCGACAGCGCCGCCTGGAGCGCCGGAAAGCTCGACGCGCCGTTCTTCTCGAGCGCCACCAGTTCGCCGTCGACCAGCGCCGTCTCGGCACTCAGCCCCGCAACCGCACGCGCCACGGCGGGCAGACGATCGGTCCAGTCCAGGCCATTGCGCGTGAGCAGGCGTACCTTGCCGTGATCCAGCCAGCACAGCAGGCGATAGCCGTCGAACTTGATCTCGCTGACCCAGCCCTTGCCCTCGGGCGGCTTGTCGGTGACCGAAGCCAGTTGCGGCGCCTGCCGCTGCGGCAGTTTGGCGCGCACCGCACCCTTGGCCGGAGCATCCTCGCGTGGCTTCCGCGTTTGCCTCGGCGCCGGCGCCTGCTGTTCGATCGCGGGCGCGTCGGCCCCTTTGCGCTCCGCCTCGTCGTGGCCCTTGATCAGCAGCCAGTTGTCCTGACGGGTGCGCTGACCGGGACGCGGCTTCAGGCGCACCAGCGTAAAGCGCCCGTGCAGCCGCTTGCCGTCGAGCACGAACCGAAGCTCGCCCTTGCGCATGCCCTCGTCGGGATCATCCAGTGATTGCCATGTGCCGCGATCCCACAACTCCACCGCGCCGGCGCCATACTGGCCGTCGGGTATGATGCCCTCGAAATCGGCATAGTCCAGCGGATGGTCCTCGACGTGCGCAGCGATCCGCTTGTCGGCGGGATCGAGCGAAGGCCCTTTGCGCACCGCCCAGCTCCACAGCACGCCGTCATGCTCAAGGCGGAAGTCCCAGTGCAGTCCAGCGCGATGCGCCTGGTGCTTCTGCACCACGAAGATCGGCGCATTACGTTTGGCTTCCCGCTTTCCGGGCGCAGGCTCGCCGGTGATCGCGAAATCGCGCTTCGCGCGATAGGTGCGGATCGACGTGTCGCGTGTCGTGCTGGTGGAAGCCATGCGCGTCCTCGGATTTGATCAACCGGCACCAGAACGGATTCTTCGCCGATTGGTCGCCTCCGCGCCAGTGCACGACCAATTGAGCCGCCCGCTCTGCCAAGAGCCCGTCCCTGAACGAACTCGGAACCGGATACATCGCCGACTTGCGGGCCTCTCAGGGCAGATCGACAATCTCCACCCAGTTTGGCATGCCGCCCACTGGATATTGCCCTTGCGGCGTCAGGTCGCCCTTCTCCGGATCGATCGCATGTACGCTCAATCGGTTCGAATCCAGCCCGGCCGCGAGCAGGAAACGGCCCCGCGGGTCGATGGCAAATCCGCGCGGCGTCGTTTCTGTGCTCCAACGTCCGACCGGCGCAAGGAAGCCATTCGCCGCGTCGATGCGGAACCCTATCAGCGTGCTGGTCTGCCGCTCGCTGGCATAAAGAAACCGTCCGTCCGGCGTCACGTGGATATCGGCGGCATTCGCTTCGCCGAGGAAATGCGCTGGCAGCGTCGTCACCGTCTCGATCTCCGACAGCACGCCGGATCCCGGCTCGATCCGATACACAATGATTGTGGCGTCGGTCTGGTTGAGCAGGTGGATAAACCGACCGTTCGGATGGAACGCGAGATGCCGCGGTCCTGACCGCGCGCGTGTCGTCACGGTCGGTGGTGTATTCGGCGCGAACGATCCCGCCACAGGATCAAACACCAGTTGCATCACGTGATCCGCGCCGAGTACGGCGCTGTAGGCGAACCGGTTCGCCGCATCGACCACGATGCAATGCGCGTTCGGACCGGTCCGCGTTACCTGCGTCGGGCACGCCTCGATCCGCCCGGCCGCATCGATCGGGTAGATGGCGAGCCTGGCATCCGTATAGGACGCCGCCACCAGGAACCGGCCGCTGCGGTCGGTGACGATATATGCCATGGCGCAGAGCAGCGGCGTGACGGCCAGGTGCGATAACCGGCCGCTCGACGGATCGATGCCGAAGCTGGACGCCACGAAGGGCGGGCTGCGCAGCGCCGCATAGAGGAACCTGTGGTCGGGGCTGACCGCCATCGGCAGGCTGGTCGGCGACGGCAGGTCTGTGCCGGGCACCGGCACGCGCTCGATCAGGCTCAGCCTGCCGCTTTCGGGATCCATGTCGAAAGCGAAGATTTCCTTGCTTTCGGCATTCGAGACATACGCCATCGTCCGCGCCACGCGTTCCTCCGTCCCGCTGACGATGCCGGCGCCAATCCTCGCAGAGCCGTTCGCGGCAGATTATAAACTCGCATCAAGTAGAAGGTCGATCGGATGACTGCGCCCCAGAGCCTCATGCGCGCCCTGGCGGCATTCGATCCGAACGGCTGGAGTTTGGCGCGCGGGTTGCGGGGCGCGCTGGGATGCTGTGTGCCCCTGCTCGCCGCCCAGTGGTATGGCAACCCGGCGCTGTCCTGGGCCGCCTTGATCGGCTTCTGGGTCGCACTCGTCGATCCCGGCTGGCCACCGCGCAGCCGCCTTCTCACGATAGGCGCCTTCACCGTCGGTAGCGCAGCCGGCTGCTTCGCCGCCGTCCTGCTGCGGCCTTACGTCTGGCCGTCGGGCGCATTCGCTCTGGTGTGGTGCTTCGCGGCGATCCTGACGCGGGTCTGGGGCGATGCGGTGGGCGCCACCGGCAACCTGGCAGCGCTCGCGACGCTGATCATTCTCGGGGCAGATCAGCCTTCCTCGGCTGCCGCCGCGGCGGAGATGGCCGCGTACACCGTCGGCGGCGGGCTCTGGGGACTGCTTCTGGCGTTCGGCATCGGCCGGCGGCGCCCGGAGGCACCGCTGCGCGTCGCGCTTGCGGCGGTGTTCAGAGAGGAAGCCGCCTTCGTGCGCGATTTGGCGCGCGGCGGACCGCAGCAGCAGCGCCGCGGCGCGGTGCGGGACGCGATCGAGAGCGCCCGCCTCTTGCTCGTTTCCGCGCGCGGCCGCTGGTTCGGCGGCAACACGGCGGCGCAAGGCTTCACGCTACTGCTGAGCGACGCCGAAGGCGCGCTACGGGCCTTGCTCGCGCTGCGCGAGGCACTGGACGACGCCGCATCGCCTGCGGCGCCGCCTCCGGCCTTGAACGCGCTGGCGGATCGGATGGACGCAACCGCCGCGGCGCTGTCCGACGGCCAGCCCGTCCCCGTCATCGCGGCGCCGGCCGCGCCAGGAGACGATGCCGCCGCCGCCGCTCTACGCGCCGCGACCGGCTGGATCGACGCCGCCCGGCGTCACCTGGAGAGACCGGCGGAACAGGCTGTCCCGGCGAACGATCCCGACGCGGTCCAGCGGGACGGCTGGTTGCGCCAGATCCGCGACAACCTCACCGCCGGATCGCTGTCACTGCGCCATGCCGTGCGCTTTGCCCTGACCGGTGCGGTCCTCACCATGCTGACCAAGGGACTGCGCATCGAGATGGGTTACTGGATCACCATCACCGCGGTGATCATCCTGCAGGCATACCCCTCGGCCACCTGGCAGAGAGCAATCCAGCGCGTCGGCGGCACGCTGCTGGGCGGCCTCATCGCCGTCGGTACCGCCTTCCTCCTGCACGGGCCGGCCGCGATCGTCATCGTCGTAGTCCCGCTCAGCTTGCTGTCGATGGCGTTCCGCGGCGTCAGCTACACGCTTTACATTGCCTGCATAACGCCGCTGTTCATCCTGATAACGGAACTCGTCAACCGCGGTGGGCTGCTGTCGCCCGAGCTTGGCGGCCTGCGGATACTGGACAACATCGTAGGGGCGGCGATCGGCATGCTGGCCACCTTCATGCTGTGGCCGAGTTGGGAGGCCAACTTCCTGCGCCTCCGTCTCGCCGAGGACCTGCGTCGCAACGGGCGCTTTCTGCTGGCGGCGCTCGACGCCTGGCTGGGAACTGCGACCATGCGGGAGGCGGATAACGCCCGTCGGCAGGCCGGCCTGGCGGGAAACAACGCGGAGGCGTCATTGCGTAGGGCGTTGGAGGAACCGCGGCGCTACCCCTCCCATCAGATCGCCGCTGCCATGGCGATCACCGCCGCCGCGCGGCGACTTGCCGGCATTGCCGCGCTCATCATGCAATCTCCGCCGGTGCCCGACGTCATGGGGGACATAGCCGAAATGCGCCTGAACCTTCAGGCAAAAGCCGAGGATGCCGCCGACGCAATCGAGAACGGAAGAGTACCGGCCGCAGACCACGTCTCAGCGCCGCCGGACTATTCGCGGATTGAGGGCCTGCTGTACGGAGCCTCGCGGCAGCTCAGCGTAGTCGCTGAAGCGGCGCGTGGCCTCGCCGCACGCGAGTCGCTTTTGCCATCATCGCTCGATCTTAGCGAGCGATGATTGTCATAGGTCACTCTGCCGTCCATGGGTGAGCGTCTGGATCTCTGATATGTCCGCGTTCACGGGCACCAGGCACTCGGCGATGTTGGCATTCAACCCGCCCGATCTCGCCATCGAGATGCGTCTCCTCCAGCGCGCCACGGCCAGACCGCGACCCTCCCGGGCCCTGGCGGAAAGCGGCCACTGTGCATAGGCTTGGCGGTAACAACGCCAGCGGGAGGGCGCGATGAAATTCCTCGACGACGGGTTGATCAGCGGGTTGTTGCCGGCCGAGACGGCATCTTTTCCTTCCCCCGTGCCGACGCAGATCGTGTCGAGCGACGAATACCCGCCGGTCCCGCAAACCGCGCAGCAGAAAGAGGTCGAAGCACGGCTTATCGAGATGAGCGACCGCCTCGCCAGACGCCAGGGCCTGTCGCGACGCCGGTTCTTCCAGACCGCCGCGGGCATGGCAGCCTCATTCGTGGCGATGAACCAGGTTTTCGGCCGCTATTTCGCCGCCAGCGAAGCGGAAGCCGCCACGCCCGAGCTGGCAGAACAACGGGCGGCGGCGAACGCCGGTCAGTTCGTTTTCGACGGTCACACCCACTTCCTGCGCGACGACACGCGGCTGACCGGCTTCGTCAAGGGCCGCGAGGCAGTCGGCCAGTGGGGCTGGAACAAGGAGCTGTCGGGCAAGGAACAAACGCTCGATGACCTCAAGTTCAGCAATTACGTCAAAGAAATTTATATGGATAGCGATACCAAAATTACGATCCTGACCAATTCGCCCTCAGTCGAGGCGCAGGACTGGTTCATCCCGCAGGACCAGGTGTTCAAGACCCGCACTGCCGTCAATGCGAAGGCCGGCACGCGCCGCATGCTGGCGCATTTCACGATCACCCCTGGATGGGACGGCTGGCTCGACAAGGTCGACGAGGGGATCGAAAAGTACAAACCCGATTCCTGGAAGGGCTACTCGGTCGGCGACAATACCCACAAGGAGCTTGACGGGCATCCCTGGCGCGCCGACGACGAGAAGCTGATGTATCCGTTCTACGCGAAGATCGCGAAGGCCGGCATCAAGAACGTCTGCATCCACAAGGGCCTGTTCGCGCCGGCTGTCGCCGAGAAGTTTCCGCGCCTCTTGCCCTACGCCGACGTCAGCGACATCGGCAAGGCGGCAAAGGACTGGCCGCAGCTCAATTTCCTCGTCTACCACTCGGGCTACCGCTGGGTCGGCGCCAACCCGGCCGACGCGATGGCAGAGTTCGACCAGACGGGTCGGTCGTCCTGGACCAGCGAACTCGCCGAGATCCCCGAGAAATATGGCGTCACCAACGTGTATGGCGATCTCGGGCAGATCTTCGCGTGGACCGCTGTCGCCCAGCCACGCCTCGCCGCGGCGCTGATGGGGATGCTCGTCAAGGGCCTCGGGTCCGGCCACATCGTCTGGGGCACCGACGCGGTATGGACCGGAGCACCGCAATGGCAGATCGAAGGACTGCGTCGGCTCGAGATCCCCGAGGACATGCAGAAGAAGTACGGCTTCAAACCCTTGGGCCCGGCAGACGGCCCGATCAAGACCGCGATTTTCGGTGGCAATTCCGCGAGGCTCTATGGGCTCGATCGGCAACATGCCGAGCGGGTCAATCAGGATCGCTTTGCGGCGATGAAAACCGACTATCTCGCCAATGGCGGCGGCAGAAGCAATCTGCGCTACGGCTATGTCGCGCGGCCGGCGTGAGGAGGGCAGCTTTCGCGCCGATCGCCGTCTGACACGGCGAGAACTGATGATCGCGGCGGTGGGCGGCTTCTCGGCAGCGCTGCCGGCGCGTGCCGGTGAGCCGCCGGGAAAGACGTCGCAGATTGCCGCAGCCTATCAGAGCACACCCAAAGGCTTGTTCAGTTGCGCCGTCTGCACGTTGTTCATCCGCCCGCGCAGTTGCAAGGTGGTGAGCGGCGATATCAGCCCGACCGGCTGGTGCAGGTTCTTCGACTTGCCCGATTGACCGGGTGGCTTGAATGCGTTGGGAGGAAAGCGAATGTTCGTCCGCGCCTTTATTGTGTTCGTGCTTCTGGCCTTCGCGTTTCCTGCGCTCGCGCAAGACGAGGCGAACAAGCCGAACACTAACTGGCCCGGGTATCGGGATGGCGACTACGTCGTCCACGACTACAAATTCGTCGGCGGCGAGAGCCTCCCCGATGTGAAATTGCATTACCGCACGATCGGCACGGCAAAACAGAATGCCGCCGGCGAGGTGGTCAACGCAGTGCTGCTGCTGCAAGGCAACACCGGAACCGGCGCCAACTGGTTCCGCCCGACGCTGGCTGACGAATTGTTCAAGCCGGGCCAGCCGCTGGACGCGGCGAAGTATTACATTATCATGCCCGACGCATTGGGCCGCGGCGGCTCATCGAAACCATCCGACGGCCTCAAGGGTCGCTTTGCGCATTACCGCTATCACGACATGGTCGACCTGGCGCATCGGCTGGTAACAGACGAACTGAAGGTCGCCCATTTGCGCTTGGTCATCGGCAGCTCTCTCGGCTGTATGCAACAATTTCTGTGGGCCGAGTGGTATCCGGATTTGATGGACGGCACGGTCGGGTTGTCGTGCCAACCGGTGGAGATCAGCGGGCGCAACTACATGCTGCGCCACGCCGCCGCCGAGCTCATCCGCCACGATCCCACCTGGAACAACGGCAAATATGATAAGAGCCCTACTCTCTACATGTACGCCGCAGCCGGCGATGACCTGACCGAGAGCCCGGTGCGCATTCAGGAAGCGGCTCCGACGATGGAGGCGGCGAAGGGGCTGTACGACAAGCGGCTCGCGGCGTTGATGAAAAACGGTGACGCCAACAACACGCTCTGCGAGATCGAGTCGATCTACGACTACAGCCCCGAGGCCGATCTGCCGAAGATCAGAGCGCATGTCATGCTGATCAACAATGTCGAGGATTTTGCCGATCCGCCGACGCTGGGGACGATCGAACGCGCCTTCAAGAAGATCGCACACGGCACCTATGTGCTGACGCAGTATGGCGAGGGCACGCACGGACATTTCACCCATTATTACGCGGCAACCTGGAAGCCGTATCTGGTGAAGTTCATGTCCGGCCTGCCGTCGGCGCCCAATGCGGCGCCATGAGACTCATTGCCTCATGACAGGCAAAGGCCGCCCATCCACGTCTCTTGGGCCCATTGCATGAATGGCGGGGCCAAGCTGGCCAAGCCCGCCATGACAGTATCGCGCCGCGGTCAGAAGGCATTGGTCTAAACCAGCAAATCTTCGATCCTGATCGGCACCTTCCGCACGCGCACACCTGTCGCGTGATATACTGCATTGGCCACCGCGGCAGCGACCCCAACCATCGGCAGTTCGCCGATCCCCTTGGCCCCGAGCGGGTTCGAGGTGAGTTCATCGTTCGGCACGATGATCGTCTGGATATCGGGCACGTCGGCGTTCACCGGCACGAGGTACTCGGCGATGTTGGCGTTCACGATCCGGCCGGTCTCGCCATCGACGTGCGTCTCCTCCAGCAGCGCCATGCCGAGACCGTACACTATGCCTCCAATCAACTGGCTGCGCGCCGTCTTGGCATTCATCACCCGGCCGGCATCGAATGCGCCGACGAAGCGGCTGACGCGGATTTCTCCCAGATCGGCATCGATCCGAACTTCGGCAAACTGCGCACCGAAAGCATGCATCGCGTAGCGCTTCTCCTCTTCGCCCGGCTTCGCCTCACTTGTGGCTTCGACAAACGGAGTGTTGCCTCGCACGAGCAGCTCCGGAACCGGCACGCCAGCATCGCCCTGGAGTTTGGCGCGCACCGCCTCGCACGCAGCCTTCACCGCCGGCCCGACGCTTGCCACCGTCATCGAGCCGCCGGACACCGGGGCGTGCGGAAACGCACTGTCGCCGAGCTCGAACTGGATGCGCTCGACCGGAATGCCGAGTTCATCCGCCGCGATCTGCGACATCACCGTGTAGGTGCCGGTGCCAATATCCTGTGTGCCCACCTGCACTAGCGCTGTACCATTGGCTGCGACGCGCACGTGCACGCTCGCCGGCATGCGATGTGTCGGATAGGTGCTGGTCGCCATGCCCCAGCCAATCAGGATGTTGCCGTCCCGCATGGCGCGTGGTTCGTGCGAGCGACGTGACCAGCCGAACGCGTCTGCGCCCTGCCGATAACACTCGCGGAGCACCTTGCTGGCGAACGGCCGGTTCAGATGCGGCTCCTGTTCGGTGTAGTTGCGCAGCCGGAATTCCAGCGGGTCCTGCTTCAGCGCCACCGCCAGCTCATCGATCGCGGATTCCAAAGCGAAATCGCCACTGGAAAGACCCGGCGCCCGCATATACGTCGGCAAGGAGGCATTGGTTGCGACCAGCCGATGTGTCACGGCGACGTTCGGACAGGCATACAGCATCTCGGTCGCCAAGCCCACCGGCTCGGCGAATTCACCAAGCACAGGCTGCGACATTTGCGAGAATCCATCGTGCCGCATCGACACAAGATGTCCTTGATCGTCCGCGGCAAAGCGCAGCTTCTGCACGGTGCGCGGGCGATAGCCGTTGGAGGTGAACATCTGCGCGCGCGTCAGTGCTAGCTTCACCGGCTTGCCCACAACCTTTGCAGCCATCGCAGCGAGCGTTGCCGGTGGCCAGGTGTTGCCCTTGCACCCGAAGCCGCCGCCGACATAGGGGCAGATCACATGAACATCGGCTTTATCTATGCCGAACAATCCGGCGAGCGTCTGCTGCGCCCCGGAAATGCCCTGCGTCGCGGTCCATACCGTGAGTCGATTGCCGTCCCAGCGAGCGATCGTGGCGTGCGGTTCCATCGGATTGTGATGCTCGATCGGCGTGATGTAGGTGGCATCCACCTTCACCGCCGCACCATCGAACGCCGCATCGGGATCGCCGCGTCGTGAATCAGGCGACCGCTCGCCATTGCGGAAATTCTTCGGCGCGTATGCCTGGTCGAGCACCGCATCCATCGACGTAATCGGCTCGTCGCGACGATACTGCACACGCACCAGCGCGCCAGCCGCGTCGGCCTGCTCCAATGTCTCCGCCACCACGACGGCGACGTGCTGCCCGTTGTAGTGGATGTCGCGGTCCTGCAGCAGAGGTGCACGAACGGTTTGCTGCGCGCCGCCCTGGGTGTGCAGTTTCGGCGCATTGTCAGGCGTTATGATCGCGAGCACACCGGGCATCTTCTGAGCCGCCGCAAGATCGAAACCCGTGATGGCGCCGGCGCCGATCGTGCTTTGCACCAGCACCGCGTGCACGACATCCGGCACTGTGAATTCCGCGGCATAATGCGCGCGACCGATCACCTTCAGCCGGCCATCGACCCGATCGATCCCTTGTCCGATGTTAGCCATGGAACCCCTCCGTCAGGCCGAAACTGTCTGCAATGCGCGTTGTACTGCGCGGCGCAACAGGATTTGCTTGAAGCCATTCTGCGTTGCCGGACGCGCGCCCTGAGCCGCGCCCGCGGACACCTTGTGCAACGTCGCATCGTCGGGTTTTTTGCCGCGCAGCGCTGTCTCCACTTCGGCCAGGCGCCACGGCCGCGTGCCGACACCGCCGGCAGCAACACGAACGTCGTGCACCGTTCCATCGCGTATTTCCAACGCAACGGCCGCCGACACCAGTGCGAACTCGAAGCTGGCGCGATCGCGCAGCTTGAGATAGTGCGAGTTCCGTGCTGCCACACTTGCCGGGACCGTGACCGCAGTGATCATTTCTCCGCGCTCGAGCACCGTCTCGATATGCGGCGTATTGCCCGGGAGGCGATAGAACTCGGTGATGGGCACGTGCCGCAGCGCACCGCCGGCACGACGCAACTCCAGGACCGCATCGAGCGCGGTCAGCGCCACAGCAAGATCCGATGCATGGGTCGCGATGCAGTGATCGCTGCCGCCCAGGATCGCCAGCATGCGGTTCTCGCCGGCAATGGCGGGACAGCCGGATGCCGGCTCGCGCTTGTTACAGTTGAAACCGGTGTCGCGGAAATAGCCACACCGCGTGCGTTGCAGCAGGTTACCGCCGATGGTCCCCATGTTCCGCACCTGCGGCGAGGCAGATGCCTCCAACGCCTGCGAAATCACCGGCCAGTGCGCACGCACCTCGGGATGCGCGGCGACGTCGCTCATGCGCGCCATGGCCTCGAGCCGCAGGCCGCTTCGATCAACCAGAATACGCGACAGGCCGACGTGTTCGAGGTCCACGAGTTGCGTGGTTGCCTCGACGTTGTCTTTCATCAACTGCATCAGGTCTGTGCCGCCGGCGATGAACCTGGCGTCACGCGCGTTCGCGGCTGCGAGCGCAGCGTCGAGCGACGTCGGCTGGGCGAGATGGAATGCCTGCATGGCTCAGCCCTCCCGGGCCGCGTCGCGGATCGCCGCGACGATGTTGGGGTAGGCGCCGCAGCGGCAGATGTTACCGCTCATCCACTCGCGTATTTCCGTATCCGACCCGGTGTGACCCTCCTTGATCAGCGCCGCTGCGGACATGATCTGGCCGGGCGTGCAGTAGCCGCACTGGAGTCCGTCGTGGTGCAGAAATGCGGCCTGAACCGGATGCAGATCGTCGCCATTGGCTAGCCCCTCGATCGTGGTGATCGCCTTCCCCTGGCAGCGCGCCGCCAAGGTCAGGCACGACAGCACACGTCGGCCATCGACATGCACGGTGCAGGCACCACAGGCGCCGCGGTCGCAGCCCTTCTTGGTACCGGTCAGGCCCGCGTGCTCGCGCAGCGCATCGAGGAGTGAGGTACGGGGATCAACGGACAGCGGAACGCTGTTGCCGTTGATCCGCAGTGCGACCTCTATCCGGTTCTCTTGCGACGGTGCAGACGAGGGCTGCCGGGCAGGAGTTGTGTCGTCTGCGTGGCCCAGTAGCGGACGCAGCGCGAGGCCGCTGACTGTGCCGCCGAGTACGCCGCGGCGTGTAACGTTGGGTGACATGGTTCCACCTCCCGCTGGTTCAGCGGGTAGATGTGAACCCCTCGCGCAGTCGCGCGTCACATTGGAGTGTGCAGCTTCCTCAAGGCGGCGCTGCGCTGGGTCGCGCTGGCCATCAGGAACGCGGCGTCGTTCCCGGCCAGGATGAAGCGCGCGCCCATCTCAATATAACGCTGCATGATCGCCTCGTTGTAGATGCCGGCCATTCCGGGAAACTTTCTGTGCTGCCTGCTGGCCGCGATCATTGTCCGATACGCATCCGCGACGCGTTCGTTGCCAAAGTCTCCGGGGATGCCCATTTCGGCGCACAGATCGTTGGTGCCGATCAGCAGTATGTCCACCCCAGGCACCGCCGCGATCGCCTCGGCGTTCGCGATAGCGGTCGGAGTCTCCAGCATCACGACCGTGAGATTGGCGGCGTTCAGTTCCTTCGCCGCATCGCCGGTGCTGGCTGAGCGCAGGCCGTAGTGCGGGCCGATGCCACCCATCGAGCGGTGGCCGACCGGCGGATATTTCAGCTTCTGCACCACCTCGCGCGCTTCGTCTGCTGTGTCGACATGCGGCATCACGATGCCGAGCGCGCCGTTGTCCAGCAGGCGTGTGGCGATCGCGTATTCACCGTTCGGCACGCGGGCCAGCGGCGCGATCCCGGCATCCAGCGCGGCCGTGGCGATCTGCGCCGCGGCGTCGATCGAGATCGTGCCGTGCTCGAGATCGAGGAACAGCCAGTCGAAACCCGCCGTCTTCATCGCGATGGCGATCTCAACGCTGCGCGTCAGACGCACGCCGCAGCCGAGTGATAGATGATTCTGTTCGAGCTTCTCGCGCGCGACGTTGCGGACGGTGGCCATGGAAGGTTCCCCCTTAGGTTACCGCCATCGTGTGACGAGCGCGGTGGCAATGACACGGTTCAGTGCCGCGAGATCCATCGGATGGTCCGTCTCATTTGCGACGGCGACGACAAGCCGATGGCGGCGCAGTACGAAGATACGTTGATCCGATGCTCCCGACGCCCAGGCTGTATCGGGTGGCAGATCGGGGAAGCTGCGGTCGGCGTTGCTGCGGAAACACGCGGCATAGCTGCTGCCGGCGTGGGTCGGGGTGAGCGCGTAATCGCTCCAGCCGGGCGGGAGCAGACGTTCGCCATCCCAGATTCCGTCCTGCACATACAGCACACCAAGCTTGGCGTAGTCGCGCAGCGTGGCGAAGCCGGAGCCGGAGGCGATGAAGTTGCCCATGCAGTCGGCGGAGTGCTGATACGTGCTCATGCCAAGGCGGTCGGCAAGCAGCCCGTACAGTGCGGTGTGGTATGGCACGCCGCGGCGCTCGATGCGGTCGCGGATGATCGCACCGAGCACGTTGATGCCGGCGTTGATGTAGCGGTACACCGACCCGGGTACGGTTGCGACTATGGAGCGTTGTGCAGCATCGAACGCATCGGCCCCGTCCTGATAGACCGCACTGTTTTCGAAGCCGATGGTCGCACGGCCGTGCTCGTCAACGACGGGAAAGCCAAGCCCTGAGCGCATGCGCAGCAGGTGGTCGAGCGTGATCAGATGTTGGATTGACCGGGGGTCACGCCATAGCGGTGCCGGCGCGGGATCGTAAACCGAACCAAGCCAACCTTCCTGGATGAGCCGGCCGATGAGCGTGCAGGTCACGGCCTTGGTCATCGACCAACTCGGCGTCGCGCGATCGGGTCTGCCGAACGCACTGTAGCGCTCCGCCAGCACGCGGTCCGGCGACGCGATCAGGATGCCGTATATCCCGGTCGAATTGGTGAACAGCACATCGAGCGCCGCGGCGAGTTCCACTGGCGGTGCAGCGGATGGCTCAACGGCATCGCCGCGCGGCCAGGCATCAGTCGGTTTGGTTCGGCGCGCGATCGGCACGGGATCGAAGCCGGGAGTCGCACGTGAGCCGAGCAGGATGCCGCCGTAACCGGGACGTGCGATCGCCGAGCCGGTGAGAGGTGCGCCGAACGCCGGATCGCTCCACTGCACAGTGGCGCGGCGATCCGCATCGTTGGTCTCGATCGTCAGGCGCCCGGCGCGATGTGCGGCGTTCAACGCCGCATTGCCGGCAGCCGGATCGGGCCGCACGGCCAGGCCGCCGGGAAGCCCCAGTGCCCGCCAACGGAAATGGCGCTCCGCGGTGCTGCGGTCCAAGCCGGAGACATACTGCATGTCGGCGAAACGCTTGGCGGCAAAGTTCACCGTGCGCTGGCGCATGGCACGCTCCGATCCGTCATACACGACCGGATCGGGTGGACCTTCGGCAAACAGTGGACGCGTGATGTCGAAGGTGGAGTCGACGGCGGGCGGCGCGACCGGCACTGCGTCGTTCATTTCGCCAACTCGGGATGTCGCACTTCGGTCGGCACCGCGAAGTAGCGGCTCTTCATGCCCTTCTGATTCTCATAGAGCGAGCCTTGCAGTTTGGCGGGCGGCAGCGGCAGACGCACCGGCGCATGCTCAAGCCGCGGTTCGCGGTGGACGCCGCACACCATCAGTTCCTTGTACTTCTCGATGCCGGCAGCGAAGCCGAGCAGCGGCCACGCGTCGGCAGTGCGGAACTGGAACAGCAGCAGACGGCGGTCATTGTCGGAGACGTTCGGCGCCGAGCCGTGCACGGCGCGGACGTGATGCACGGTGATCGAGCCAGCCCTGCCAGTGAGCGGGACCGCGCCGGCGTAGTCGACGTCGCGATTGGCCGGGTCCATCGCGCCGCAGAAGATGCCGTCGGCGTGGTGGTCGTGGATCGGGCCACGATGGCTGCCGGGCACGATCATCAGCGGGCCATTCGCCATCTCCATGTCGTCGAACATCACGCCGACCGCGGCCAAATCGTCGTTGGTGTGCGGGTAGAACGCCCAGTCCTGATGCCACTCGACGGGCGCGCCGAAGCCGGCGCACTTCATGTTGAGCTTGGCGGTATCGAAGCGGATGTCGGGTCCCCAGATGTCCTGGAGGACAGCGAGAATCCGCGGATGGCGCACCAGGCGCGCATACTCGGGATGGTGCAGGTGCGCCGCTTTGATGCGGCGGACACGCGGGGCGTCGGGCGTGTGGCTGTCCTCGAGATCATAGATTTCGTTGTGTGCGGTGACACCGCGAGCGCGCTCGACAAATTCATCGGTGACGCGACGCAGGCGCAGCATCTCGTCCGCGCTCAGGATGTCAGGCACCACGATGGCACCGATCTCGTTGTACTGGTCGATCTGGGCTTTGGTCAGCATGAGTCCCTCCCGAGGCAGCCGAGGTTAGCGCATCCCGCTTCTGCTGTCATTGCGACGAGCGAAGCGGCGCTGCAGTCCCCACCACGTTGACCCACTCTCGGTCGAGCTTGCTTCGTCGCCTCGCTCCCTCGAGGAGCTACCGGCTCTGCACCAGCTCCACCATGATCCCTTCCGGACCGCGAACGAACGCCAGCCGCGTCCCCGGATCGCGCGTCAACGGGCCGATCGCAACATCAGCGCCCTTTGCGCGCAGTTCTTCGCACGCCGCATCGACATCGTCGACCGTCAGACCGATGTGTTCCAGGCCATAATATGGGAACAGCGGCGCGGTCGCGGTCACGTCGTGCGGGTGCGTCGGTGCGATCAGCACCTTCTGGTCACCCACACGCATGGTTACCCGCATCTGACCCGGATACAGCGTGCCGGGCGGATAGACGCTGCGTGTAACCTCCGCGTTGAACATCGTCTCGAAGAAGCGCGCAGTCGCGTCCGGGTCCGGACTGCGAAGATGCACATGGTCATAGTGATAGGCGCGCATGTTCGTCTCCTCAGCGCACGAACGAGTAGCGGAAGCGCTCGCCGTCGGCGGTTACCCGGCCGATGGTCGGCGACGGGAAGTGGATCGGCAGAATCAGCGTGCTGGTGTCCGCCACATCGCTCAGGAACTTCCGCCGCGACGCTGCCGCCTCCTTGGCGTCCCAGTCGAAGATCGTCGACCACCCGGGTTCGCGGCATTGCAGCGCGTGATGCATCATGTCGCCGGTCACCGACGCGCGCTGGCCGCCCGAGCGTATATTCACGCAGCAATGGCACGGCGAGTGGCCAGGTGTGGGCGTCAGCCATACCGTATCGTCGAGTGTATAGTCGTCATCGACCAGCAACGCCTGGCCGGCCGCGACAATCGGCTCGCAGTTGAATCGCCAGACATCGCCGGGCGGCTGGTCGCCGCGCGCCGTGGCAGCCTCCCAGGCTGCGTATTCCCGCTTGTGGAAGACGTATTTCGCCTTCGGGAAGGTCGGCACCCAGCGACCATTGCGCAGCACCGTATTCCACCCGCAATGGTCGATGTGCAGATGCGTGCAGAATACGAAATCGATATCGTCGAACTTCAGTCCCTCGGCTTTGAATCCGTCGAGCCAAGGCTGCTTGGGAAAATCCATCGGCGCGGGATAGCCCTTGTCCTCGCCGGTGCAGGTATCGACCAGGATCGTGTGATGCGGCGTGCGCACCACGAAGGACTGGTACGTAATCACCATGCGGTTCGACGCGGGGTCATACACCTCGCGATCCATCTCGGCGAGGTAACGACGCCCCAGGTCCGGGTCATAGGCGGGGAACATGTCCTCCGGCTGCCGCCATGGGCCGTCGCGCTCAATGATGCTGGTGATCGTGACGTCGCCGATCTTCAGAGTGCGCATTGCATTTCCCCTTCCCACTCGTCATCGCCGCGAGGTGTACTCCGTCTCGGCGGCTGATCATCACGGTAATCGCATTCGGCCCTCGCGGCCACCTGTGCCGGCCACCCGTGCGTGTCAGCGGTGGGCCTTCGGCCATCATGGGTCATAGCCTGACTTGAGCGGGTGAGTTGCGAATGAGGGGGTCTATACGCCGACCTGGCAGTGGGAATGCATTCTCTCCATGGAATGGACGGTCGCGATGAAAGCTCTGAGGCGATGACGTCTTCCGCTGAGGCGACAATGATCGTCGATGCTCACGTGCATCTCTATGATGGCCGAAGCAATCACTACGGCATTATTGACCGAAACGACCCAGGATTTTGCGCCTTCGTCGGGGACTATCCGGCTCTGCCCGGGACCTGGCTTATCGACGACTATCCCCAAGCAATCGCAGCTCCGGCGGATATGCGCGGCTATGACATGTTTCGCAGGAGGGCGCTTAGCTGGTTACAGAACGACGAATGCAAACCAGCGGCGGCGCGAGGCCAACCCCAGTCCTTTCTATTCGGGCCAGCGGAAGCGCTCCAGGTTGCAGTGGTTTCTGTCATCGAACTCGACGCCTTCC
>Ga0210390_10001627_pt1 | contig 21140 bp, 24 predicted proteins | sample IncBWH11OmetaG_FD_161050 | JGI IMG/M metagenome (GOLD analysis project Ga0210390, IMG submission 161050) | Forest soil microbial communities from Barre Woods Harvard Forest LTER site, Petersham, Massachusetts, United States - Inc-BW-H-11-O ... | reverse complement strand
GCACGTGGTGTGCCAGATGCTGCCACTTGCCGCGCGGGTCGGTAAACCGAAAGTCGACATACTTGACCTCGTGCTCCTTGATCAGCGCCATTACCTTGCCGCTCTCCGACATCGCACGCTTCCGTTCTGGGGTTAAGGGGTTGAACTCGCCAGCGCCCGTGCCATCGACGGCCGCCGACCATCGCCTCGCATCGGCCGCCGCCGCAGCCCGGTTTTGGGCAGGTCGCCGAGCGGCAGCCTCGGCCGCGGGTCGAGGCCCATCCTCATATCGCGTCCGGCCCGCGTTCGCCGGTGCGGATGCGGATCGCCTCGTCGACATTTGTCACAAAAATCTTGCCGTCGCCGATCCGCCCGGTGTGAGCCGCCTGCTGGATCGCCTCGACCGCCCGCTCGACGAGCGCGTCTTCCATGACGACCTCGATTTTCACCTTGGGCAGGAAATCGACCACGTATTCGGCGCCGCGATACAATTCGGTGTGGCCTTTCTGGCGGCCGAAACCTTTGGCCTCGGTGACGGTGATGCCCTTGATGCCGACTTCGTGAAGCGCTTCCTTCACCTCGTCGAGCTTGAAGGGCTTGATGATCGCTTCGATTTTTTTCATCGACTCGTAATCTCTCCCAGCCGAGCGGACCCAGCCGCTTGCCTCGCAGCATAACTCATGCCAACCAGCCTCGGCGACATCGCACCGTTCGACGCGCAGGCCGCTGGCCGAGGACTGCCGGTCAACCAAGCATATACTGCCGCAATTTTAATCAATCGTAATCCCCGCACCAGCTTTCGCCGCCCGCAGGCCGCCGAGCAGCACGCCGATCCGTGCCATCGCCTCGGCGATCGCGGCGCGGCTGTTGGCATAGGAGAACCGCAAATAGCCTTCGCCGAATTCGCCAAAGCTGGTTCCAGAAATCGTCGCGACACCGGCCTCCTCGAGGAGCCGGTTCTGCAAGGTGCGCGCATCGAGACCGGTCCCACTGACGTTTGGGAACGCATAGAACGCACCGCCGGGCTCGACGCAACGCACGCCCGGCAGCCGGTTCAGCTCCTCGACGACAAACCTCCGGCGCTCGGCAAAGGCGGCGACCATCTGCTGCACCGGCTGGCGCGGGCCGGTCAACGCCGCGACCCCGGCGAATTGCGCTGCCGCGTTGACGCAGGAATGGCAGTTGATCGCCAGCCGCTCGGCCGCGGAAAAGAGATGCTCCGGCCACACGCCGTAGCCCATCCGCCAGCCGGTCATCGCGTAGGTCTTGCTCCACCCGTCGAGCAGGATCAGCCGGTCGCGGATCGACGGGTAGCCGAGCAGGCTGACGTGCTCGGCGCCGTCGTAAAGGATCTCGCCATAGATTTCGTCGCTCAAGATCGCGACATGCGGATGGCGTTCGAGGCCGGCGACGAGCCGGTCGAATTCGGCGCGCGGGACGACGCCGCCCGTCGGGTTGGCCGGGCTGTTGACGATGATCAGCCGGGTGCGCGAGGTGATCTTGTCGAGCACCTCGGCGGCGCTGAACGAAAACCCGGCGCTTTCGTAGAGCGGGATCGGCACCGGCACGGCACCGGAAAATCGGATGACGCTCTCGTAGATCGGGAACCCGGGGTTGGGGTAGAGGATCTCGGCCCCAGGCTCGCCGAACATCAGAATCGCGAAAAACATCGTGACCTTGCCGCCCGGAACCACCAGCACCTGCGCCGGCGAGACCTCGACGTGGTGGCGGCGATAGAGGTCGGCCGCGACCGCTTCGCGCAGCTGCGGGATGCCGTTCGCCGCGGTGTAGCCGTGATGGCCGTCGGCGAGCGCCTTGCGGCCGGCTTCGACGATGTGCTCGGGGGTCGGAAAATCGGGCTGGCCGATGCCGAGGTTGACGATCGAGCGGCCTTGCGCGGCAAGCGCGTTGGCGCGCGCCAGCACCTCGAACGCGGTCTCGGTCCCGAGCACGCCCATGCGCGCCGCCATCATCAACATACGCGTTCCCTCCGAAATGCTCGCGGCCCAGACTAGCCGCGAACCCGCAAAATGACGATGCGGAACACACTTAACGCCCTTTTGTCAGACGCGCGTCGCCGGCGCGTCGAGAGCGGCGCGCGGCCGTCGCACGGTCCGGGCAAACACCTCCTCGGCCAAGCCGACGATCCCGCGCGGCATAAAGATGATGAACAGGATCAGCAGGATGCCGTAGATCGTGTTGGCCGCGCCGATAAAGTGAATGCCAAAGACAATCCGCAGAGCCTCGTTCAGCACGATCGTAAACAACGCCCCGACGGTCGGCCCCAGCAGCACATGCATGCCGCCGGCGATCGCGGCAAAGACGATCTGCAGCGACACCGCCACACCCGACACCGTCTCCGGATTGACGTATTGGATATACTGGGTCAACAGGCTGCCGCCCAGTGCGGTCAGCCCGGCGCTGACGACGGTCACCCGCAATTTTTCACGCGTCACGTCGATGCCGCTCGCCGCGGCCGCGGTTTCGTCCTCGGAAATCGCGTCGAGCGCGGTGCGGGCGATGCCACGGTCGATCCAGCGCCAGACCGCGAGGCCGCCGAGCCAGACGACAAACGCGATCTCGTAGAAATAGCTCTTTTGCGCAAATTGCAGCGCATACCAGGAATGGCCGACCGTCTTCAGCGTCATGCCGAGCGAGCCGCCGGTCAGGTCGCGCGCCGCCACGAGGCTCAGGAGCACAACCTGGCTCAACGCCAGGGTCACCAACGCAAAATAATGGCCGACGACGCGCAGGCGAAACGACGGATAGCCGATCACGAGTGCGAGCGCGACCGCGAGCGCCGCGCCCGCCGGAATGCCGAGCCAAGGTGTGAGCCCACAAAAATTCCACAGCAACGCGGGAACGTAGGCGCCGACACCGAGAAACGCGCCGTGACCAAACGACGTCAAGCCGAAGCGGCCCATCATCGACCACGCGGTATAGATGAAGCCCCAGATCAGGATCTGGATCGCGATATGGAGCATGTAATCCGAGGCGGCGAACGGCAGCAGCGCCAACAGGGCCAGCGCCGCCACCCCGGTCAGCCGCGCCAAGGTCATCGGCCGAGGATCCCCTGCGGCCGGACAAAAATCATAACGATAAACAGTAGGAAGGCGAGCACGTAGGAGAACTCGATCGAGAAGTAGTAGCCGCCGATCGAAATGATCTGGCTCATGACAAAGGCGGCGATAAAGCCGCCGATCATGTTGCCGAGCCCACCGAGGACGCAGATCATAAAGGTAATCGGGCCAAACGAGTTGCCGATAAACGGATGCACGTCGTATTGCAACACCAAAAGGCAGGAGGCAAAGCCGGCGAGCCCGCCGCCGATGGCCGACGTCGTCAAATAAATCCGGCGCTGGCTGACCCCCATCAGCCCCATGATCTCGCGGTCCTGGGCGATGGCGCGGATCGCGGTGCCGAGAAAGCTGCGGGTCAGGAAGAGATACAGCGCTCCGGCGCCGACGAGGGCGGCGGCAAACGCCAGCAACCGTGCAAAGCTGACCGAGAAATCGCCCCATTCGAGCAACGGCAGGCGCAGCCCGAGGTTGCGGAAATCGGTGCCAAACAAGAGGGTCGCGAGACTCTGCAGAAAGAACAGCAATCCGCCCGTCGCCAACAGCTGGTTGATCGGCGGCGAGCCCAGCACCGGCTCGATGATCAACAAATGCACCAGCACGCCGAGCAGCGCCACGCCGAGGATCGCAACGACGCAGGCGAGTAAAAGCGGCCAGTGAAAAAACGTGAAGAGCCAATAGATCGCGTACATGCCGCACATGACGAGCTCGGCATAGGCGATCCACACGACGTCGATGACGCCAAAAATCAGGTTGAGGCCGAGCGCCAGCAGCGCCAGCACCCCGCCGAGCAAAACCCCGTCGACGGCCGCGTCGAGAAGAAAGATGTCCACGCTATTTGCCTTCAACCTCAGTCAGTATGGGCCGCCGCAGTCATCGCTGATCGGTTCAGGAAGCTCCGCCTTTTGCGATGGTCACTGGGTACCGCTTTCGCGCAAAGGTCATCCGGGGAACATTCGGAGGTCAACAGAGGGGGCTCAAGCTCTTCCCTTGATAGCTTTAGGTCGTCACGCGCGGACTTGATTCGCGCATCCACGTCTTTGTTTCGGGCGCTCGAAGGCGTGGACGGCAGGGACAAGCCCGGCCACGACAAGATGTACTGTTTTACAACCTCCGTTTGCTGATAAGCCATGTCAATCGTCTATAATCCCATGTAGGCGCGGCGGATCGCGTCGTTGCGACGCAGTTCGGCGGCGCTGCCGGAGAGGCGGATGTGGCCGGCTTCGATCAGGTAGGCGCGATCGACGAGATCGAGCACCTGCGCCACGTTCTGCTCGACGATCAACACCGTGAATCCCTCGCCGCGGATACGGCGGACGAGGTCGAACACCTGCTCGACCGCCAACGGCGCGAGGCCCGCCGAGGGCTCGTCCATCAGCAGCAGTTTCGGCTTCGACATCAAGGCCCGGCCAATCGCGCACATCTGCTGCTCGCCGCCCGACATCGTCCCGGCGAACTGGCGCCGACGCTCGGCGAGCCGCGGGAAGAGCGCGTACACCCAGCCCAAGCGCTCGCGGAAGTGCGGCCGCGCCGAACCGACAAAAGCGCCCATGCGCAGGTTTTCCTCGACCGTCAGCCGCGGAAAGAGGCGGCGGCTCTCCGGCACATGGGCGATGCCGGCGGCGACGATCCGGTGCGCCGGGAGCCCGGTCAACAGCCGGCCGTCGAACGCGACCTCGCCGCCCTCTGCCGGCAGCAGCCCGGAGATGACCCGCATCAAGGTCGTCTTGCCGGCACCGTTCGGCCCGATGACCGCGACCGCCTCGCCGCCCCCGACCGACAACGACACCGCGAACAATGCCTGGAAGGAGCCATAGCCGGCCGAGACGCCGTTCAGCGCCAGCAGCGGCGGCGGCGGCACCGTTGCGACAGCCTCAGCCATGGCCATGGCCATGGCCGCGGCCGCGGCCGCGGCCGAGATAAACTTCGGTGACGCGCTCGTCGCGCGAGACCGCCTGCGGCGACCCGTCGAAGATCTTTTCGCCGTGGTCGAGCACGATGACCCGGTCGACGATGCGCATCAGCACACCCATGATGTGCTCGACCCAAATGATCGTAATTCCGAGCCGGCGGCGGATTTCCTCGAGCATTTCGGCGGCGCGGTCCATCTCGCCGGCATCGAGGCCGCCGAGGCTCTCGTCGGCCAACAGCAGGCGCGGCTCGGTCGCGAGCGCGCGGGCAAGCTCGAGCTTTTTGAGCGCGGCGGCGCCAAGCCCCTGGGTCGACGCTCCGATTTCAGTCGGGAGGCCGACCAAATCGAGCGCCTTGACGGCACGGCGCTCGGCTTCGCCGCGCCCGACATGGCCGCCCTGGGCGTAATAGGCCGCCAACGCCACGTTGTCGCGCAGGCTGAGCTTTCTGAACGGGCGCGGGATCTGAAACGTGCGGGCAAGCCCGAGGCGGCACACGCGGTGCGCCGGAAGCCCGGCGATCTCGCGCCCCTCGAACCTGATCGAGCCGGCGGAGGGCGGCAGGGTGCCGGCGAGGAGGTTGAAGGTCGTCGTCTTGCCGGACCCGTTCGGGCCGATCAACCCTAGGATTTCGCCCGGTCGCACGGCGAAATCGACGCCATTGACCGCGACAAACCCGCCGAAGCGCTTGGTCAGCCCCGCGACTTCGAGCACCTCAGCCCATCGCGTAGGGGGATGACGCAGGCAATGGCATGACCGGTGCCGCGGTGCTGATCTGGCTCGGCCAGACGACGGTGATGTCCTGTCCGCGGTTCTGCATGACGACCGGCAGGGCGCGGACGTTTTGCCCAGCCATCGCATCCTCGGGCGGGGCGAATTTGACGCCGTAGCCCTGCAACGTGCCGCCGAGCGCGACATCGACCTCGAGCGCCGCCTTGCGCACCGCGTCCGGGTCGGCGCCGCCGTACTTTCCGACCGCGATCGGCAGCACTTTGGCGAGCAGGATCCAGGTGTTGTTGAACCCCATCGAGACGTGGGTCGGGACCTCGGTCGCGTGGGTCTTCGCCTTGTAGCCGGCGACCATGACCTTGATCAGGTCGCCGACCCCGGGCCCGAGCTTGCTGGCGTCGAGGATCTGCGCCGGCGCCGGGTCGATGTTGAAGAAATCGTCGACGTCGGCGCCAAAGGTCGCGCGCAATTTGTCGAGCTGGCTGTAGCCGGCGCCGTTGCCGATCAGGGTCTTGAAATGCAGACCGGCGTCGCGCGCCTGGCGCAGAAAGAGCGTGATGTCGGGGTTGTAGCCGGCATGGATGATCACGTCCGGGTGGGCCCGCTTGAGCTTTGTGACGAGCGAGGACAAGTCGGGGGCGCTCGCCGAATAGGATTCCTTCAGCACGATTTTCCCGACATGCTTTTCGTCGGAGAAGCGCTGGTCGGCCTGCTGCACGCCGGTGCCATAGGGCCCGTCCTCGTCGATCAGCGCGATCTTGAGGTCGGCCGGGTCGATGCCGAGCTTTGCCTTGCTGTTTTCGCCGAGCACCGAGATCGCCGCCTCGCCATAGGCATCGGATTGCGTCGTCGGGCGGAAGACGTAGCGCAAATGCCGGTCCTTCAGCACCGCGGTGGCAATGGCGCTGTTGATCCACAGGATCTTTTTGGCTTCGTCCATTTTCGCGGCGAGCGGCACCGCCTGCGCGCTCGAATAGACTCCGAGGACGATGTCGACGTTTTCCTGAGCGATCAGCCGCTCGGCCTCGTTGATCGCGACATCGACCTTGCTCTGCGAATCGGCGCTGACCGGCTCGACCTTGTATTTGCCGAGAATGCCGCCTTCGCTGTTGACGTGGTCGATCGCCAGTTGCGCACCGACCGAGAGCGGCACCGAGCCGGCGCCGGCAAAGGGTCCCGAAAGGTCGTGCAGGAGCCCTATGCGAATTGGCTTTTGCTGGGCGAAGACGCGGGCCAGCGGCACGGCGCCGCTCGCCAGCCCCGCCGCGGCAGCGGCCAGCAAGCTTCGTCTACGCATTATTTCCTCCCCGTTTTGATGTCGTATGCCCGACCCGTCGCGGCGGCGCATTTTTCGCAATGGGCGGGCGCTGTCAAACGGAATCGATGCCGTGCCGAGCACAGCGGCGCTCAGCGCAGCCCGCAGCCAAACTGACGATCCCGTTAAGGTTGACGCTACGTGCGCCGCCCGATAGCTTTCAGATTACCTTCGCGAGCCGGCATAAGCCGCGTAGCGGAGGTTCGGACGCCGGGCGCTTGCTTGTCCGAGCATTACATGATCGGGGAGGAAATCGACCATGCGAAGGTCGTTGTGGCGCGGCGCGCTCTGTGCGGCGACGGCGATGTCGCTGCTGGCGACGGCGGCATACGCGGGCGACGGCGAAGCCGGGCCGCGGGCGCGCGGGCCGGTGTTCGACATCACCCATTTCGATGTTCTTCCGCTCACCAGCCCGCTCGATGCCGAGCAGGTGGCTTACGCCGCCCTGTTTAAGTATCGCGATACCAGCGCGTCCGATCCCGGCCTGAAAAGCTTCCGCATCGTCAACTGGCTCGAGGCGCCAAACCATTCCTTTATTATCGATGCCTGGAGCAGCCTCGACGCGTTCGAGGAGCACCTGGCGCAGCCGCACAGCGTCGATTTTCGTTTTGCGGTGCAGGACCAGCCGCCGCCCGACGGCATCTGCTGCATCGGCAGCCCGATCGACGATCGCCAGTACAGCATGGTGCAGTCGTTCGGCACGCCGTGGATCGGCAACGGCTGGCCCGCGGTTGTCGGATCCGGCGGCGCCCTCTTCGTGATTACCTATGTCGATTTTCTGCAGGAATTATTGGCGCAGGGCGACCCCGACCGGGGCGAGGAGAGTCTTGTCAAATACGGCGCCGACAGCATCAAGGCAAACCCTCGCCACCTGCTGGATTACACGATCCTGCGGCAGCTCAACCGCCCCAATCGATTTATCACGCTTGAGGTGTGGGACAGCCAGGCGGACTACACCGATTGGCAATCGAGCACGGCAACGGCTAGCCTCACCTCGGCGGTGACGCAGTTGCTCGGTTCGCCGCTCGATCACCGGCTCAACATCCTGTGCGGCAAGACCTATGTCGACAACACCGGCTGTGTCGCGCCCTGAGGGCGCGGCACGAGGGTCGCCCGGCGGCCGGCAGCACCGCCCTCAGGCGGTTGCCCCTCAGGCGGTTGCTGGCGCCTTCTGATGGCTGATGCGGTCGATCGCCGCCGTCATTTGCGGTCCCGGCCAGTCTTCGTGCAGCCATGAGGGCAGCGGCTCGCCCTTGCCGCTGACCGGCAATGCCTCGTCATCGTCGGAGCGGCCCTCGGCGAACAGCTCAAGCGCGTGCGGCATCTCGTAATAGATTTCGAGCGTGTTGCCGTCAGGGTCGGCGAAATAAAAGCTGCGCTGGTTGACGTGGTTCGTCGCCCGCAGGATCGAGACACCGTTCTCGACCAGATGCGCATAGGCGTCGCGCAACGCCCGGTAGCTGCCGACCTGGAAGGCGATGTGGCCGAGCCCGATCTGGTCGCGCCGCGGGCGCTGTGCGGCCTCCGGCGTCGGGTGCTGGCCGATGTCGAGCGTATGGAAATTCTCACCCAGGGTCATAAACACGCCGCCATGCTCGGGGTCTTCCTCGGCGACCACAAAGCCGAGGATGTCGCGGTAAAAGCGCTTCGACGCCTGCTCGTCGCCAACCCGCAGATTGACGTGCCCGATACCCTTTAATTTGATCACCGCGCCCTCCTCGATGCGTGTTCGCACAGGTTCGCGGAACTTAAGCTGGCGGTTGCTCCCCCGCAAGCGCCCGCCCACCCGGTCGATTGAGAGGGCCGTCGCGGACGAAGGCGCGCGAACATGAGAGCGCGCGCAGATCGGCGCGCAGACGACCGGCGTCGGACCCGAGGACAAGGCGCTCGATCGCCGCATGGGTCTCCCGCCACATCGGGACAGCGGCCACTAGGAGCGCCCGTCCGGCCTCGGTCAAGCTCAGCCGGCGGCTGCGTTTGTCGGCCGTATCGATGGTCACCTCGACCAGCTTGCGGCGTTCGAGCGGCTTCAGATTGGCGGTCAAGGTCGTCCGGTCCATCGCCAGCAGTTCCGACACGGCACCGATGCTTGGCGGATGCGGGCGATTGAGCGACATCAACAGCGAAAACTGACCGTTGGTCAGGTCGAGCGGCCGCAGCACCTGATCGAAACGGCGCGCCACGGCGCGTGCCGCCCGCTGCAGATGCAGGCAGAGGCAGGTGTCGCGAACGTGCAAGGTAATCTCATAGGGTAGTTCTTCGCCGCTTGACATGCCGCACGTTAGCTTGATATCAACGTAACTGTCAACCGTGATCGGGGGAAAGCAGCATGGAGCCACACAAAATCGTCTCGCGCGAGGAGTGGCTGACCGAGCGCCTCAACCTGCTGGCCGAGGAGAAGGCGTTCACCCGCCAGCGCGACCGGCTGAGCGCCAAGCGCCGCGCATTGCCGTGGGTCAAGGTCGACAAAAAATACGTCTTCGACGCGCCCGAGGGAAAGATGACCCTCGCCGACCTGTTCGAGGGCCGCAGCCAGCTGGTCGTCGACCATTTCATGCTCGCACCCGGCTGGGGCGAAGGCTGCGTCGGCTGCTCGTTCGGCGCCGACCATATTGGCAACGCGCTCGTCCATCTCGAGCATCACGACGTCACGACAGCGGTGGTGTCGCGCGCCCCGATCGCCGAGATCGAAGCGTACAAAGCCCGCATGGGCTGGAAATTCAAGTGGGTGTCTTCTTACGGCAGCGACTTCAATTACGACTACCACGTCTCGTTCACGCCGGAGGACTTCGCGAAGGGCAAAGTCTACTACAACTATCGGATGACCGAGGGCGGCATGGAGGAGCTTCCCGGACTCAGTGTTTTTTTCAAGGACGGACCCGAGATTTTTCACACCTATTCCAGCTACGCGCGCGGCGCGGAAGAATTGCTGACGACCTACATGGTTTTGGATCTGACGCCAAAGGGCCGCAACGAGATGGGCCCGCACCGCAATTTGATGGACTGGGTAAAGCGCCACGACGAATACGAAACGGCCGGCGGCACCGTCGATCATGCCGGATGAGGGCGGAGAATTGGGTCAGGCATTCGACAGGACCCGGCTCGACCGAATGCGCAAGGTTCTCGCCGGCCATGTCGAGCGCGGCGCGGCGCCGGGTGTTGTCGCCCTCGTCGCCCGGCAAGGCGAGGTGCACGTCGAGGTTATCGGCAGCAAGACCATCGGCGGCGGCGACCCGATCCGGCGCGACACGATCTTTCGCATCGCCTCGATGACAAAGCCGATCACCGCCGCGGCGGCCATGATCCTGGTCGAGGAATGCCGACTGCGCCTCGACGAGCCGGTCGACCATTTCCTGCCCGAGCTCGCCGGGCGCCGCGTGCTACGACGCCTCGATGGTCCGCTCGACGACACCGAGCTTGTGAAGCGACCGATCACGCTGCGCGACCTGCTGACGTTCCGCATGGGTTTTGGCATCGTCATGGCGCCGCCCGGCACCTATCCGATCCAGACCGCGGCGGAGGCACTCGATCTCGGCCAGGGGCCGCCGCAGCCGCAAAAGCCGCCACGTCCCGATGAATGGATCCGCCGTTTCGGAACGCTGCCGCTGATGCACCAGCCGGGCGAGAAATGGATGTACAACACCGGCTCCGACGTGCTTGGCGTGTTGATCGCCCGCGCCTCGGGTCAGCCTCTTGAAGCGTTTCTGCGCGAACGCCTGTTCGAGCCGCGCGGCATGGACGATACCGGGTTCAGCGTTCCCGCGGCCAAGCTCGACCGCTTCGGGCCGAGCTATGGGAATTTCCAAACCGGCGCCGCCGAGCTCTACGACCCGACCGAGGGCGGCCAATGGAGCCGCCCGCCTGCCTTTCCCTCGGGCGGCGGCGGCCTCGTTTCGACGGTCGACGACTATCTTGCCTTTGCCCGCATGCTGCTGAACAACGGCAGGCATGACGGCGAGCGCATACTGTCGCGCGCCGCGGTCGAAACCATGACCGCCGACCAGTTGACCCCGGCGCAGAAGGCGGCCGGCGGGCTCGGGCCCGATTTCTTCGACGATCACGGCTGGGGTTACGGGGTCTCGGTCGTCACCCGCCGCGCCAGCCTCGCCGGGCCGGTCGGCCAGTATGGCTGGTCGGGCGGGCTCGGCACGTCCTGGCTGTCGGACCCCGCGGAGGGCATGGTGGGCATCTTGATGACCCAGCGCGCCTGGACCTCGCCGCGCCCACCGGACATCTGTCTCGATTTCTGGACATTGGCCTATCAAGCGATAGACGAGTGACCGCGTCAGGCATCGCTCGCCGGGTCGCCGCGAACCCGAAATCCACAGCAGGGGAGTGACATGCGATTCATGCTGCAAGTCAGGGCCGACCGCGACAGCGAGGCTGGCGTCCTGCCTGACAAGGACATGTTCGCCGCGATGGTCCGATTCAACGAGGAGATGGTCAACGCTGGCGTAATGCTTGCCGCGGACGGCCTGCATCCAAGCTCGAACGGGGCTAGGGTGTCGTTCGCCGGAGCCAAGCGCACGGTAACGGAGGGCCCTTTCCCCGATCCCAGCGAGCTGATCGCCGGGTTCTGGATCATCAAGGTCGAGTCGAAGCAGCAAGCGATCGATTGGGCCAAACGTGTGCCATTTCTAGGCGGGATGATCGAGATCCGGCAAATCTTCGAGGCGGAGGATTTCGGTCCTGCCCTCACTCCAGAGTTGCGCGAGGCGGAGGACCGCATGCGTGCTCAACTGGGCGCAAAGAATTAGGTTCAGGGAGACGACCGGTTCGCGCCGTGTAAGAAGAATCGGTTGCGGCGCGCGCGAAACGAGATTCACAGGAGGAGCGAAAAATGGAGCTGAACCCGTATCTGGGCTTTGACGGCCGCTGCGAGGCCGCGTTCAAATTCTACGAAAAGGCGCTTGGCGGCAAAATCGTGGCGATGATGACCTATGGCGAGACGCCGATGAAGGACCAGTCCCCGCCCGATTTCCACGGCAAGATCGCCCATGCGCGGTTGACCGTCGGCGACAAGGTGCTGATGGGCGGCGACTCCCCGCCCGACCGCTATGAGCCGACAAAGGGGATGACGGTAATGCTCGGCGTCGATGAGCCATCCGAAGCCGAGCGCGTCTTCAAGGCGTTGTCGGAAAACGGCACCGTGCAGATGCCGATTGCGGAGACTTTTTGGGCGCGCCGCTTCGGCATGCTGGTCGACAAGTTCGGCATTCCGTGGATGGTCAACTGCGAAAAACCGATGGGCTGACCCATCTCTTAGCGCCCCCGAATTAGCGCCCCCCGAAATTCCCCCTCTCCCCGCCGGCGGGGAGAGGGCTGGGGGACCCTCCGTCCCGGCTGGCGCCGCATTCGCCCGCATGCCATTGTCGGCGATTCCGATCCAAGGTGCGGAGGCGGCGATGAACTTCACCAAACTCGGGGCCGGCGGCCGCACAAAAAAAGGTCTGCCCGGTGGCTGAGGATGCCCTCGGGCTGCCGGCCGGAGCGTTCGCCAAGCTCGACGGCGAAGAAGACGAGGTTTTTTACGAGCCGGCGCGGCTCGTCTGCCACATCGACGACGGCGCGATCGCCGCACTGACCGGTTTCTACCGGACGATCCTGCCGGCGGGCGGCGTGCTGCTCGACCTGATGTCGAGCTGGGTCTCTCACCTGCCGCCCGAGGTCGCGTATGCCGAAATCATCGGTCACGGCATGAACGTCGAGGAGCTCGCCGCGAATCCGCGCCTCAGCCGTCGGTTCGTGCAGAACTTCAACCGCAACCCGACCCTGCCGCTCGCCGGCGACAGCATCGACGCGGCGATGATCTGCGTCTCGATCCAGTACCTGCAGCGCCCCATCGAGTTGTTGCGCGAAGTCGCGCGGGTGCTTCGTGCTGGCGGCCCGCTCGTCATCGGTTTTTCGAACCGGTGCTTTTGGACAAAGGCGGTGGCGGTGTGGCGAGCGCTCGACGACGACGGCCACGCCGCGCTTGTCGAGCGTTACCTGCGCGACGCCGGCTTCGCCGACATCGCAACCCATCGCCTTGCCGAATGGGTCGAGGATGTCAGCGACCCGATGATCGCGGTCGTCGGCCGCGCCCCTGCGAAGCCCGCTTGACCCCGCGCGACGCCGGCTACGCCCGCCGCGCCGCGGCGATCTCCGCCTCGGTGTAGCGAAAGGCGCGGAACACCCAGTTGTTGAGCCCCGGCGCCCCAGGGGCATGGGCGAAGTGCGGGTTGACGTATTCCCACACCACCTCGCCGGCCCGCGCCACCTCGAAGATGCGGCCATGGCAGCCCTCGCAAATCAGCGTGTTGCCGTTGGCGAGCCGCGGCGCGCCCGAAATATAGGGGCTGAAGAATCGTACAGCGACTGGTCGGTGTATTGCCAGACGATCTCGTCGGTGCGCGGGTCGACCTCGATCACCCGCGAGAAGGTCGCCGGGTGGTCGCGCCGGTGAGTGCCGTTGTCGAAGATCAGGACGTTGCCGTTGGCCAGCGGGCGCGAGTCGTGCTGCTGCGCCAATGGCGGGCTGCCGAGCCGCCAGATGACGTCGCCCGGCGCGCGCTCGATCATGATTACGGACGAGATGTTGCGAAAGCTGACGAGGAGGTTGCCTTCGGCCGTTTCCGTCACGGTGTTGCCGTGGGTCCATTCGGCCCGGTGGTCTTGCGGCGTGATCGGATAGTCCGCGGGGTCGAGATCCTCCCGGCTGCGCCATTCCCAGACCATCTCGCCGGTCGTCGTCGTTTCGACGAGGTAGTCGGCATAGACGCCGCCGTCGGCTTCGCTGCCGGGCAGCCCGCCGCGCACCCGCGCCGCCATCTCGGCGGGCAGCGCGCGCAGGCACAGCAGGATGACGTTCCCGTTCTTCAGCCGCCGCGCGTCGTGGTGGTGGTCGGGGTGGTGCACCTCCCACAGCCCCGCCCGTTCCAATCGACTTCGAGCGCCGCACCGGCCTTGAACCGCGGCCACGCCTCGAAGCGGTCGAGCTCGGTCATGACCTTGCCGCCGTAAAACAGATGGCCATTGTCGAGCAGGTAGCCGTAAAGCCCGGGGCGATGCGGCAGCAGCCAGCGATGCGCCACCTCGCCGTGCTGGTCGATCGTGGTCACCGCAATCCACTTACTTCTTTTGCGGGCGAGCGCCGTTGCGGTCGGCCCTATGGCGCCGTCAGGCGATACACCCGCGCCGCGGTGCCGCTGTAGAGCGCCCTCTTCTCTGCCGCCGAGGCACCCGCGGTGATGCGCTTGAACGCGTTCCACAGCTCGGTGTAGCCGCCCGACTGCTTGTCGGGCGGAAAATTGCTCTCGAACATCGCGCGCTCGACCCCAAACGCTTCGATGCAAGGCTCGATGTATTGGCGCCAGGCGGCGGCGAGGTCCTCGGAGGATGGCGGCACCTCGCGCTCGTGAAGGTCGAACCCGAACGAGGTCATGCCGATGCCGCCGAGCTTGACCACGACGTTCGGGCATCTCGCCAATTCGGCGATGTCCCTCTTCCAGCCGGCGAGGATCTCCTGCCGGCGGCCAGAATAGGGGCCAACGCCAAGCACGCCCCCGACATGGTTGAGGATGATCGTCGTCTCGGGAAAGGCGCGGGCGAGGTCGATCGCGTCGGCCAGCTGAGGGTGATACTGCCAGGACTCGAAGCTGAGGCCGAGCGGCGCCAGCTGGGCGAAGCCCTCGCGGAATTTCGGGTCGCGCAGCTGGTGCGGCGGCACGACGCGCGTGGCGTGTTTCTGGATCGCGTCGTGCTCGTCCCACGACACGCCATGACGGATGCCGCGGAATCGCCCGCCGCCGACCCTGATCTCGACCTCGAGCACCTCGCGGACGCGCGCGCCTAGCGTTAAGTCGGCATGGCCGACGATGCCTTCGGCGACGCGGCACGGGCCGTAGCCGCCAGAGGCGCTCATCGCCGCGATGCCGTTGACAAACTCGACCTCGCCGACCGGCGCCATCTCGGCAGGGCCGTCCTTGCGGTACATCGAGCGGCATTCGAGAAACACCGTCGCCACGATGTTGTGACCGCCGGCAATGTCGGCCAGCAATTCGGGCAGCAGGTAGCGCCCGCGCGGCGGGGTGTCCCAGAAATGATGGTGCGGGTCGATGATCGGCAGATCCGGCTCCAGCGCCGCCTCGGTCGGCCGCTTCGAGAGCCACGCCGTCAGCTCGGTATCGCTGCGCGGCCCAATGCCGCGGTATTCGCCCTTCGCGTCCCCAACCATCTCTTTTCTCCCTAGATAATTCGCTCGGAAAGGGTGTCATCCTCGAATGGCCCCAGGGCGGCAGGCCCTGAACCCATGAATCCCCTTGTCTGTCCAAATCGCTGAAGCCGTTGTTCATTGGTTTCGGGCTCGCCGGCGCGTGCTCATGGAAAACGCAAGACGCCTGCAGACCGAGGATCCGATTCGAGACCAGTCACTCGAACCTGTCGCAGCACGCGGGTCTTTGGTACGTGCCGTTTTTGAAGCGCAGTGCATTAGCACGCTTCTCGCTACGCGGCACCGGCGAGGATGCTCCGCTGCTCGGCAAACAACGCCTTCATCCAATCGATGGCCGCCCGCACACAGGCCGAGCGTCGCAGATCGCGATGGACGATGATCCAGTATTCGGCGGCGATTTCGGGGATCGGCGGGGTCACCCGTTCGAGCAAGGGATGGCCGTCACCAACATAGCAGGGCAGCACGCCGCGACCGCTGCCGGCGCGGATCGCTTCCAAATGCATCAGCATCGATGAGGCGCGCAACACGACCGGCTTTCCCATCTCCTCGACCTGACGCTGGACCCAGCGAGCCGGCGCATAATGTGCTTGCTCGTCGGTATATGTAATCCATCCGCCGGCATCGGCGTCGCGCCGCCGGTAGACCGCACAGGCGAAGGTCCCTGCCTTGGAGATGTAGAAGTCGCCATCTTCCGGCGGCTCGTGGCGCAGCGCCATATCGGCTTGGCGTCGCACGAGGTTTGCGGTCTGTCGCAACTCGTCGACCAGTTCCAGCGTAATACCGGACGGCAGCGGCGTCGTGCTCGATCCCGACAGGCAACGAGCCAGAAACCCGGCAGCACACTCGCCGGTCGATACCCGCACCGTGCCGGTCAGCCCTGGCGAGGCCGCCGCGCGCCGCCGCTCCAATGTCAGCACCGCATCCTCGATGCTTTCGGCAGCCGGGATCAGCTGCTCGCCGGCGGCGTTGAGGTGCAGCCCCTCGGGCAGGCGATCGAACAAGGTCGGCCCGCCAAACGTGGCCTCGAATGCAGCCAGGCGGCGGGCGATCGTCGGTTGGCTCAGGCCGAGCGCCCGGCCGGCAGCACGCATCGAGCCTTCGCGAGCGACGGCGAGGAAGACGCGAACATCGTTCCAGTCCATCGCCCCGCAACCCGCTCGCGGCGGGCGGATCGCCGGCTCGAGCCGCGTCTTGCCTCCCGCAATCGCTAATCCGTCGAGAGCAGCCACGCCATGTTCCTTGTGCGTCGGCTTTAGAGGGTAATTCGTATTACCAATTGGGTGCCACGAAAAAGTTTCGGCGGTCGCCAAAAGTGGAGATCCCTGTAATTAAATTGCAGCGCTACATCTCGCCATGACGACGACGGAGAGAGCTATGGAAAGCAGAACGCCCAGCATCATCGATCTCGACGCAGAACTAGCGAAGCTGACGATGTTCCGACGGAGCCCCAATTCGACGGCGGCCGAGCGAACGGGAAGCGTCGCGCAGCTGGCGACCTACCGCGACGGACTGCTTCTGGCGATCAAGGCCGCGGGGAAAGATCATTGGGAACGTCATCTCGCGGGCGACGAGCTGATTCACATTCTCGACGGCTCCGCGACGCTGGAAATCGTATGCGACGACGGGCCGCCCAAGTCTTTCGCGCTTCGCGCCGGAATGCTCGCGGTTATCCCGCAGGGTGCGTGGCACCGCTTTCTTTCTTTCGAGGGGAACACGCACCTCGGCGCCACGCCCTTTCCCGGCGAGAGCATCGAGTTCGATGTCGACGACCCTCGGGGAGCAAAGCCCGCGGGGGATCCGGAAAGCAGACTGCCGAGCATCATCGATCTCGCTGCGGAGGTCGCGAAGCTGACCATGTTCCGTGGCCGCACGCCGCAGACGACGAACGCAGAGCGCCAGGGCAGCAGCACCAGATTGGCGTCTTATCGCGACGGCGCTCTCGGGACGACCAAGTTCGCCGGTAAAGGCCACTGGGAAAAGCATCCCGCCGACGAACTGATCCACATCCTCGACGGCGCCGCGACCCTCGAAACCATGAGTGCGGACGGGCGCCAGTCTTCCGCGCTCGAGGCCGGGCTACTGATAGTCATTCCGCAGGCGACATGGCACCGCTTTAGTTCGTCGGGGGGCGTGACCTTGATGGGTGCGACACCCTCCCCTAGCGAGATCGTCGAGCTCGATGTCGACGATCCGCGAAGGGCCGCGCGCGAGCCGGCATAAGTTTGCGTCTCACTGCGGCTTACCCTCTCCCGCCTCTGGGAGAGGGGCTTAAAACTACTGCGCGGCTGCCGCGAGACGGCCAGCACCGAAGGCAGGCATCACTTCTTTGGCGAAGCGGTCGAGGTCTTCCAGCTGGACGTTGAGCGGAGTGCCGAGCGGCGTCGCGCAAATGACGCGGTCGAGGCCAGGATAGCGCTTCTCGACCGCTTTCAGCTGCTCGACGATGTCCTCCGGCCGGCCGGCGAGAAACCCGCCGGCTTTGACTGCGTCCTCGATGCGCGGCAGCTTGGCGGTGGCGGCGAGCTTGGGGTCGCGCATCGCCGCGATCTGCTCGTCGGAGAGCGCGCGGACCAGGCGCAATTCGCCAAACATCTTCATGTTCTCCTCGTAATGCGGGGCGGCCTCGCGGATCGCCTGCTCGCGGCTCGCGGAGATGTGGAACTGGTAGCCGAGCGCCAGCCGCTCGCCCAATTCGAGCTTGACGCCGCGCCGGGCATACGCGGCCTGGAAGCCGATCATGTGGCGCTCGACCGCACCGCCTTCAGCCGAGCCGCCGCCGATGACGCCGTTGATGCCGTGCTTGGCCATAAAGTCGAAGGCGCGCTCCGAGCCGCTCTGGATCGGCTGCCAGCATTCGACCGGCAGGCGCTCGGGCGCCGGCACCAGGGTGATCTCCTTCAGCGTGTAGCCGCGATACGGCACCTCCGGCGGGATCGTGTAGTACTTGCCCTTATGCGAGAACGGCTTGCCCGCGAACGACTTGAACAGGACGTCGACCCCCTCCTCGAAGATCTCGCGGTTGGCGTCCTGGTCCATCAGCGGCGAGCCGAAACTCTCGACCTCGCGGGTGTGGTAGCCGCGCGCCACGCCGAAAATGACCCGGCCGCCGGTCAGGATGTCGGCCATCGCATAGTCTTCCGCCAGGCGCAGCGGGTGCCACATCGGCACGACATTGAAGCCGCAACCGATCCTGATGTTTTTCGTGACGCCGCACAGGTGCATCGCCATCATCAAGAGGTTCGGGATCAGTTCCGTCCCCTCGGGCTGGAAATGATGTTCGGCCATCCAAAACGTGTTGTAGCCGCGCTCGTCCATGCACTTGGCGTAGTCGACCACCTTGTGCATCGCCTTCGCGAGCTCCTCCCTCGAATAGCGGCGCTCGTTGATCGGCGTGCCGCTGTAGCCAAGGTTCTCCATGTCGGCGGTGCCGTAATAGGAGCTGTCGAACTTTGTGATCATTGGTTCCTCACAATTTGACCTGAGGCCGGCGGGAGGCTCCTATGCGCGACCGCCGATCCCGCCAGAGCGGCACCTTCGCGAAGCGCCCGTTCAAGGCTCGGCCCCAACCCGGCGGGCTCCGCCGCGGGCCGGAGCAGCAGGCTCACACGACCGGAGAGCGGCCGCCGTCGACGTTGATCGCGCAGCCGGTCACGTATGACGCGGCATCGGAAGCGAGGAAGGTCGCGACATTGGCGAATTCCTCGGCGCGGCCCATGCGGCCCATAGGCACCCCGCGGCCGGCCTGGGCGATGAAATCCTGGAGCGAGACGTTCGCACCCTCGCGCTGATGGCGGCGCACGATCTGGTCGCTGACGATGACGCCGACGTGCAACGAGTTGACCAGCACATTGTGCGGCGCCCCTTCCATCGACAGCGCCTTGGTAAAGGCCATCTGGGCGGCGCGGCTGACCGAGGTCGGAGCGCTGTCGGCCCCCGGCGCCTTGGCCCCGATGTTGAGCACGCTGATGATGCGGCCCCATTTGCGCTGCTTCATCTGCGGGAACAGCAGACGGCAAAAACGGACCTGCGCAAAAAGCTTCAGGTCGAGATCGGCCTGCCACATCTCGTCGGTGATGGTTTCGGACGGGCCACGGGTCGACTGACCGGCGTTGTTGACATAGATGTCGACCTTGCCAAATTCGGACATGACTTGATCGTAGGCCGCCTTGACCGGCGCCATCTTCGACACGTCGCAGCTGATCGCCGCGACCTTGCCCTTGGCGCCGCGCAGGATCTGGCCCTTGGCGTCCGCCAGGGTTGCCGGGTCGCGCGCGAGGATCGCGACATCGGCACCCGAGGCTGCGAACTCCTTGGCGATCGCCAGCCCGAGCCCCTTGCTGCCGCCGGTGACGATGGCGCTTTTTCCGTCCAGTCTGACTTCCATGATTTCGGTCTCCTTCCGCAACGGTTGTCTATTTAACGGGTCAGCCGGTCGATCTCTTGCATCTCGTCCGCCGTCAATCGCCAGCTCACGGCGGCGCGCACATTCGCCTCGACCTGCTCAGGTGTCGTCGCACCGGCAATCACGCTCGCCACCGCCGGCCGGCCGAGCAGCCAGCCGAACGCGAGCTCGAGCAAGCTATGCCCATGCTCGGCGGCGAACCCCTCGAGCCGCTCGACGAGGTTCCAGACCGCGTCGTTCATGTAGCGCCCGGCCGCGCGTGGCATCGAGCCGAGGCGGGTTCCGGCCGGCAAGGTCGCGCCGCGCCGGTACTTGCCGGTCAACAGGCCGTCGGCCACTGGGCGGCACGGGATCAATCCCAGCCCATAGCCCTCCAGCGCCGGCATCATGTCCTCGTCGAGGCCGCGCGCCAGCAGGCTGTACTCCTCCTGACACGAGACAAAATGATGCAGGCCGTGGTGCCGGGCCGTCCATTGCGCTTCGACCACCTGCCAGGCCGGCAGGGTCGACGAGCCGATGTAGCGCACCTTGCCCTGGCGGACGAGATCGTCGAGCGCCCTCAAGGTTTCCTCGATCGGGGTCAGCGGGTCGGGCTGGTGCTGCTGATAGAGGTCGATCCAGTCGGTTTTGAGGCGTTTCAGGCTGGCTTCGACCTCGACCATGATGTAGCGCCGCGAGGCGCCCTCGAAGCGCCCCGAGCCGTCCATCGGCCGGGCAAACTTGGTCGCCAGCACGATCTCCTTGCGGCGCTCCCCGAGGATCTGGCCGAGGTAAGTCTCCGAGTTGCCGCGCGGCTCGCCGTAAGTGTCGGCCTCATCAAAAAAAGTGATGCCGAGATCGAGCGCTTTGTGGACCACCGCGCGCGTCGCCGCGAAATCGCTGCGCCCGCCAAAATTGTTGCAACCAAGCCCGAGCGCCGAAACCCGCAGCCCCGATTTCCCCAGATTGCGTTGTTGCACCACATCGTCCCCTTTGGGCGTTTTGCCGAGACACTACAGAGCTTTCCCAAAGAGGGAAAGGATCGCAGGCGTTTGCCGCGGCACCAAACGGCGCCGTCAAATCCCGATTGCAACCTTCGCGTATTTCAGGAAGATTGCGGGAAGCCTACAGACGCCGCGCGCCAGAGTGCCGGCGCACGGGAGATCGCCTATGGAGTCGAAACCACCCACCGGCGGCGCGTCCCGCCTGTGGTACTTGCTGTTGCTCGTGCCCTTTGCCGCGCTGTTCTGGGTGTCGAGCTACAACCGCGTCGTGCCCGAATGGGCCGGCATCCCGCTCTTCTACTGGTATCAGCTGCTGTGGATCCCGGTCAGCGCCGTGCTGACCCTGATCGTCTATTTCGCGACCCACCGATAGCCCTCGGCCGCACGCCATCATGCCGCTCAACTGGCCCGCGCTGATCGTCTTTGTCCTGCTGTTCGCGCTGATTACCGTGCTCGGCTTCCTCGCGGCGCATTGGCGGCGCGGCGATCTCGACCTGCTGCACGAATGGGGGCTCGCCGGCGGCCGCTTCGGC
>Ga0210390_10001626_pt1 | contig 21144 bp, 17 predicted proteins | sample IncBWH11OmetaG_FD_161050 | JGI IMG/M metagenome (GOLD analysis project Ga0210390, IMG submission 161050) | Forest soil microbial communities from Barre Woods Harvard Forest LTER site, Petersham, Massachusetts, United States - Inc-BW-H-11-O ... | reverse complement strand
GACGAGGCTGCGTTTACGCTGCTGTACCGGCGGAAGCATCCGGCGATATACCGCTTTGCGCTGCACATGAGTGGGAACGCGGCGATCGCGGAGGACGTGACGCAAGAGGTCTTCATGACTTTGATTCGCGACGCCAAGCGGTTTGATCCTGCGCGAGGGACGCTGGGCGGGTTTCTCTTCGGCGTGGCGCGGAATCATTTGCGGCGGCGTTGGGAACAGGAACGGCACTCGGTGCCGCTGCCGGAATCGGCGGACGAGCTGGACACGATCATGGCGCGCAGCAGCACGGGGCGCGTAGGCGGGAAGAATGGGACGTCGGGTTATGGAATCGGAAATGGAAACGGGAACGGACATTCGAACGGAAACGGCAATGGCAACGGGGTCGGCGCCAGCGCGTATATGCTGCACCGCGACGATTTTGCTTCGCTGGAAAATGTGATGCGGGTGCGGCAGGCGATTGCCACGCTGCCGGAAAATTACCGTGAAGTGGTGGTGCTGTGCGAGCTGGATGAATTGAGTTACGAGGACGCGGCGGCGGCGTTGGATTGCCCGGTGGGCACGGTGCGTTCGCGGCTGCACCGAGCGCGGGCGATTCTGGTGGAAAAGTTGCGCGACGCGCAACCTGTGCGGCGTGCGTCGGCGGTGGGCGAATGAAAGAAGAGCCCGGCAAGGACATTTTCACAGAAGGGAACAGGATGAAACACATGGACTGCATGCAATTTCGGGAAGTTCTGCACGAGCTGGAGCGGCCTGGCGCCGAGAGTGACGCGCTGTGCGAGCGCGCGCTAGCGCACGCCGAATCGTGCAGCGATTGCGCCGCGCAGCTGACGGAAATGGAGTCGCTGTCTTTTTCGTTGCGGCAGCTGGCAGAGGCATCGGCGGAGGCGCAGGCGCCGCCGCGACTGGAAACTTTACTGCTGCAGGAATTTCGCCGGGAAAAATCGGCGACGGCCTCGCGCGGAGTGCGTTGGCAGCTGGCCGCGTTTGGCATTGCCGCGGCGGTGTTGCTGGCGATGGGACTTTCTTTGCACCGGCAGCATCTGGTGACGCCGGCGAACGTCAATTCGGGGCAGGGTGCGACACAGAGTGCCGCACAAGTGCCCGATAATTCTGCCGCGACGAAAACTTTTGTCGCTGCGCCAGACAGCAACACGCAGGCGGGCGCGAATTCAGCGCAAGCAGCTGTTGCTGACGATACTGAGTACGCGACGGCTTATATGCCGCTGCCATACGCGTACGATCCGTCGGAACTCGAGGGCGGGGCGGTGGTGCGCGTAGTATTGCCGCGGGCGGCGCTGGTTTCTTATGGATTGCCGGTGGAAGGAATGGGCGTGCGAGACCAGGTGACGGCGGATATGGTGATCAGCCAGGACGGGACACCGCAAGCGATTCGCCTGGTGGCGCAGTCCAATGCGAATTCTGATACGGATTCGGATTTTTAGAAACACGATCAACTTCTTTGGAGGAGCTTGAGATGAGGCACAAGGCGAAGTTATTTGCGATGGCGGGAGTCGCGATGATTCTGCTGCTGGCCGGCACCGGTGTACGGGCGCAGGACGCGGCGTCAGCGCCACCCCCGCCGCCACCCCCGGGCCACGGCTTCGGGCACGGGCCCGGGCGCGACGAAATCCGGTTTTTGGGTTTCGAAGCGGGACTGGGCGACAAGACCGTGACGGGCGCGCCATTCAGCGCTAGCTTCACGACCGAATCCACGGAGACGCTGTCGGATGGAAACCAGATCAAGCACACTTCGACTGGAAGCATCGCGCGCGACAGCCAGGGACGCACGCGGCGCGACATGACTTTGCCGGCGTTTGGTGCGACGGCTGTGGCGGGGCAGGCTGCGCCGCACGTCACGTTTGTGAACGATCCGGTGGCGGGCACGCGTTACATTCTGGAAGCGGATACGAAAACGGCGCGACAGATGCCGGCGCCTCCGGATAAGTCTCAGTTCACGCGGAAGACGCACACCGGCGGCGGGCCGGGCGCGGAAGCGGCGGACAAGGAAACCGTAACAACTTCGCTGGGCACGCAAACGATTGGCGGCGTGACGGCCGAGGGCACGCGCTACACGCGCACAATTCCCGCCGGACAGATTGGGAACGCGAAGTCGATCGTGATCGTCAGCGAGCGCTGGTATTCGGCCGATTTGCAGATGGTGGTGATGACCAAGCGCAGCGATCCGCGTTCGGGCGACACCACTTTTCAGATGACCAGCATTGCGCGAACGGAGCCGGCGGCGAGTTTGTTCCAGGTGCCGGCGGGTTATACCGTGGCGCAAGCGGAACCGCGTGGCGCGTTCCGCCATGGTGGGCCGGGAGCTCCTCCAGCGGCGCCGGAAGAGTAAGCGGGACGTTGTCGAAGACTAAGTTTGCACGGCCCCAGTAGCTCAGCCTCAACTTGCGGGCGGAAAATCTCCCCCACGCTCCGCCCGCATCCCCTCTTTTTGATCATTCCCATTCGTTGCTGAAGCGCAGGATTGTGTGTGCCCGGAAAATTGGGCGTGGCGTTGTTGCGGAGCGGGCCGGTCTGAGACCCGCCCCTACGCAAGCGCTCGGTCTAGAAGTTCGATTACGTGAAGGACTTCCTGGTTAGTGCGGCGGAGTACGGCGCCGGCGCGGAGCTGCAGGATGCAGCCGGGGTTGGCGGTCGCGATGATTTGGGCTTTGGTTTGTTGCACGCTGTCCATTTTGCGGTCGAGTATTTCCAGCGAGGTTTGGGTTTCGGTTACGTTGTAGACGCCGGCGGAGCCGCAGCATTGATCGGCTAGCGGCATCTCTACGAAATCGAGCTCGGGGATGGCGCGGAGTAATTGGCGCGGGGCTTCGCGGATTTTTTGGCCGTGGACGAGATGGCAGGAATCCTGATAGGTGACGCGCACAGGGAGCGGGCGCAGCGGAGCGGTGACGCCTAGGTCCACTAGAAATTCGCTGATGTCGCGCATTTTGGCGGAGAAATTTTGCGCGCGGGAGTGCGACGTGTTGTCCTCGTTGAACAGGTGGGCGTATTCCTTCAGAGTGGAGCCGCAGCCGGCCGCGTTGGTGATGATCGCGTCGAAATCATCGGAGAGGAAGGCGTCGAAATTTTTGTGGGCTAGATCGCGGGCGGTGTCGCGCACGCCAGCGTGAGCCGCTAGCGCGCCGCAGCAGGTTTGCGCAGCGGGGACGACTACCTCGCAGCCGTTGGCTTGCAGGATGCGGATGGTGGCGCGATTTAGATCGCTGAAAGTGACTTGCGCGACGCATCCGGCGAAAAATGCTACGCGGGCGCGGCGGGCGCCTTTCGCGGGGAACGTCTTGCCCAGCTCGCTGAAGAAAAAATCCGAGTCAATACGCGGGAGGAGCTTTTCGCGGTCTTGCAGGCCTAGCAGGCGGAGGATTCCGGTGGCGCGGGCTACGGCTGCGAGTCCGGAGCGCTGGTAAATTTTTAGCGCGCGGGCTGCGGCGGCGATTCTGCCGGGGTAGGGAAGCAGGCGACGATAGACGAAATCGCGGGCGAGGCGCGAGGCGAGCGGGCGTTTATATTTTTGTTCGATTTGTGCGCGGGCGAGTTCGAGGATTTTTCCGTATTCGACGCCGGAGGGGCAGACGGTTTCGCAGTTGCGGCAATTCAGGCAGCGGTCAATGTGCAGGACGAATGATTCGCCGAGTTCCAGGCGGCCTTGATCCACGAGCGCCATTTGCTTGATGCGTCCGCGGGGGGAATCGGCTTCGCGTCCCCACAGGCGATAGGTGGGGCAATTATTGGCGCACAGGCCGCAGTGCACGCAGCGGGAGTAGTCTTCGTATTCGGGCTTGTCAATTGCAGAGAAGCCGCTGAGGGTGAGTTGAAATTCGCGCTGAGCGGCGTCGTGCGATTGCGGCGGCCCTGACGCTTGCGTTGAACTTGGTGGCTGGGTTTCGGAAGCCATTGCGTTGAGGGCCTCGTGTGATTCGTATCCAGCCAGTATCTTACGTTAATCGAGGTGCGGAGCCGCGCTGAATCTACAGACTGATCCAGACTCCGATTACGGCCTCCATGCGGCGCCACGTTGCCTTATGCTACGTTCAGATGGCCTGCTGGGAGGGAACGATGCCGCCGAAAAGCGATGGCATTTTGGAATCTTCATTGTACGTGAGCGATGTGGCGCGCTCCGTCCGCTTCTACGAGCAGACTTTCGGGTTCCACGTCATAAAGGAGTTTGGCCAGCGTGGCTGTGCAATGCGCGCCGGCGCGCGGCAGGTGCTGCTGCTGTTCGAGAAGGGAGGGTCGCGGACGATCCAATCGCCGCACGACGGAGATGGCGAATTGCACATCGCGTTCGCGATCCCCGCAGACGAACTGGCCGGCTGGGAATCGTGGCTGCAAGCCAGAGGAATCACGGTGGAAGAAAAAAAACAGTGGGACCTGGGAGGCTGGAGCCTTTACTTCAGAGACCCTGACCGACACTTGATCGAAGTGGCGACGCCGGGAGTTTGGTCCGTGTATTGAGACTCGGCGAGCGGCGGAGGCGCTTCCGGGCAACGTCTCGACGAAGCGATTGCAATCGAACCGCCGACATTCGACGTCTCCGGTGTCTAATTCTAAGGAGCGCGCGGGTACAAAATGACTCTTAAGCAGCTTGTTCGGGCCGGTCGGTTCGGGCAGCGAATCCGTAAGGCTTTCGTAGCCGGAGTGCTGCTCGCGTGCACCCACGCTGCTTGGCGGATGGTCCGTGATCCTTTCTTCGACGGTTGGTGGGATGCCTTCAACTGGCCGCAATTGTTCCTCTATGCTCCAGTTTTGTTCTTGTAAGGCGCCACAGTTTGGCAACTAATCTGTTTAATCGCTGAATGGTCGTACCGCGCGGCGAAGCGAAAACTCGAAACCGCCGAATCCATCGAGTCGCTGGATGTTCAGAGGGGTTTGACATTTTGGCTGCAGGATTCTTTGCGCATTTGTGCGCTTTATGTCGCGGCGTGCCTGATTGGAGGTATTCCCATGGCTGTGAAATACCTAGCGGCGGTTCGCGGATTGCCGATGCACTGGTGGTGGTCGAGCGCGGTTGCCACTTGCGCGCTCCTCATGGTCGTGGTGTGGTGGATTCTCGATCAGACAATCCGACAGACTTATTCGTCAATTTCCGGCGTGCCGGAGACTCGCGGCTTCTGATGAGTCACGAACCGCGACGAATGCGATCGTTGGGAATGCGGAGCTGATAGCGGTCTAAGGACCGCCGCTACAAATTCTGGGCGAAGCGTCCGGGGCTTAAGATATTTTGCGGGTCGAAGACGGTTTTTACTTTTTGCATTTGGGGGAAATCTTGGCGCGCGGGGCCCCAGATTTGCAGCATGCTTTTCCATTCGGCGGGAGCCCAGGGGATGGTGGCGTGGCCTGCTAGTTTGGCGCAGGCTTCTTGCGTGGAGTTGGCGACATTTGCTACGCGCTGGCGACATACTTCGGTGTGATCGCTGGGGAGAATCGCGAAATAGATGATGCCAAGGGCGCGGGCCAAGGTGGCCCAGCGGAGGTCGTTGATTTCGGCGGCTTGCCGTGCAGCGGCCAGGGCATCTTTCATACGCGTCGGTAGGACGCTCATCTTTACGATTGTGGTTGCGGGTGAAGACGCTAGCGCTATCGGGATGAATTCGCGTTGACGGTTCCAGACTGGCGGCAGCGTTTCTTCGGTGAAGAGGGTGAGTCCGCGAATGTTGATTGGTTTGGTCGAGTGGCCCAGCTCGGCTATGAATCGCGCCATCACTTTTTCGTTGCCGGCGTAGGTGACTGCGACGGCCCATTCGCCAGTCTCGAAGGTGTGCTTGGGCAGCGGCGCTTCTGCAACACGCTGCGCTGCCGGGCTTGCGAATAGTTCGGCCACTTGGGGGCTGAAAATTTCCATGCTTTGTGGCGCGACGGGCGATTGCGCGAAGCGATGGCAGGAATCGAAGGCGTGTTCGGCGGAGAGAAAGCGCGCGACGTAGCCGCGACGGTCGAGCGGCGTTGGAAAAGTTTTGAAATTCACGCGGGTGATTACGCCGAGGGTGCCGAGCGCGCCGATCATTAATTTGTGGATGTCGTAGCCGGTGACATTTTTTACGACGCGGCCTCCGCTTTTCGCTGAGATTCCTTCGCCGGTGACAAATTCAATTCCGAGCAGAAAATCGCGCGCGGTTCCGTAAAACTGGCGCAGAGGAGAGTCCACGCTGGAGGCGATAGCGCCGCCAACCGTGGTGCGCGCCGAGAAGGGAAGCGCGAGGGGCAAGAATTGGCGATGTTCGGCCAGCAGTTGTGCGATTTTTGCGAGGGGCACGCCGGCTTCGACGCTGAGGGTGAGGTCGCCGGGATCGTACGCGATTACTTTGTTGAGGCGCGTCATATCAAGTGCGAGGTCGTAGCGGGTGGGCGCGTAACCGATGCCCAATTTTGTGCGCGCGCCGGTCGGGACTAGTGCCAATTTTTCCGCGGCGGCAAATTTTACGATTTCGGCGACTTCTTCGCTCGTGGCCGGGCGAACGGCGGCGGCGGGGAGTTTGCGGTCAATTTCGTAGGTGGCGAGTTGCGCGAAATCACTGGCGACGTTTGCGGCGCCGACAATTTCGTTGAGGCGTGTGGTGACGCTCGGGCTGATGGCGGGGGCGTTCATCTTGATTATGTGCTGGGTGCGCTGGTCGCGCCAACCATCGGCAGCGGGCGAATGTGAATTTCGCCGCAGCCTTTTTTCGTGGGGAAAATTTTCTCGGGATTCAGCAGGCCTTGCGGATTGAAGGCGTCGCGCACGCGGCGCATCACGTCGAGTTCCGCTTCGGTGAAAAGCAGCGGCATCAGACGGTCTTTTTCCATGCCGACGCCGTGCTCGCCGGTGATGGAGCCGCCCATTTCGATGCAGTACTGGATGATTTCGTCGGCAGCGGCGACGACGCCGCGGAACTGGGCCGCGTCACGCGCATCGAAAAGGATTAGCGGGTGAAGATTGCCGTCGCCCGCGTGAAAAATATTTCCGATCTGGAAGCCGTACTTCACGCCGATTTCGTTGATGCGGCGGATGGTGGCGGGAAGTTTGGTGCGGGGGATGACGCCGTCTTGCACGTAATACGTGGGCGAGAGGCGGCCGACGGCACCGAAAGCGTTTTTGCGGCCCTTCCAGAGCAGGTCGCGTTCCTTGGCGTCGCGCGCCACGCGGACTTCGCGGGCGTGATGCGCGCGGCAAATGTCGGCGACTTCTTCGGCGTGTGGTTGCACGGTTTCTGCGATGCCATCCACTTCGAGCAGCAGGACTGCCGCACAATCGAGAGGAAATCCGGCGTGGACGTAGGCTTCGACGGCGCGGAGCGTCCAGCCATCGAGCATTTCGCAGGCGGCGGGGGTGATGCCGCGCGCGGTGATGTCCACCACGGTTTCTGTGGCGTCGTCGAGGGTTTCGAAAATTGCGAGGAGAGTCTTTACGGCTTCGGGCAGGCGCGTGAGTTTTACGGTGATTTCTGTGATCAGCGCCAGCGTGCCTTCGGAGCCTACGAATAGGCCGAGGAGATCGTAACCGGGGGAATCGAGCGCGGAGCTGCCGATGCGGATGAGTTCGCCGGTGGGGAGAATGGCTTCGAGCGCGAGGACGTGATTGGTGGTGACGCCGTAAGCGAGCGTGTGTGGTCCGCCGGAATTTTCGGAGACGTTGCCGCCGATGGTGCAGGCTTTCTGGCTGGAAGGGTCGGGCGCGAAATGCAGCCCGGCATGGGCTACGGCGGCGCTGAGATCGGCATTCACCACGCCGGGTTGCACCGTGGCGCGATGGTTTTCGAGGTCAATTTCCAGGATGCGATTCATGCGCGAAAAAACTGTGAGGATGCCGCCTTTGCGGGCTAGCGCGCCTCCGGAAAGGCCGGTGCCGGCGCCGCGGCCGATGAGCGGAATTTGATATTGGTTTGCGAGTTTTACGATGGCCAGGACATCGGCGGTGGTGCGGGGGAAGACGACGCAGGTGGGGCGGGCGATTTCGACGGAGCCGTCGTATTCGTAGAGCATTAGTTCTTCGGCGCGATGGAGGACGGCGTCGGGGCCGAGGATCGATTTCAGGGCTTGCAACAGTTGCGAGTCCATGCGCGTGTGGAGCGGCGGCGATGGCGAAGAGGAATCGCGAGCGCTCTCACGGCCACTATAGCCGTGTGCGGCGACGGGCGTCAACGAGTGGGAATGTGTGAGCTGTGGCGTTAGCCGAGGCCGCGGAGCTTTCTTATGCGTTTGATGATTTCTTTTGCTGTGGCGTTGGCGGCGGCGTCGGGAGTCCAGCGGCCGTCGCGGGCGAAGGTGAAGAGTTGGGCGCCTGCTGGGTCGAAAACTTTTGTTACTGAGGCGCTGGCGGCTGCTGGGCCGTAGGGGGTCATAACGGGGCCGGCGACGCCGTAGGCTACGCGGTAATCGAATCCGGATTCGACTAGGACGAATTGGATGTGATGCGTTGCGGCGCGCTCGTTGAGCTTGGCGAAGAGCAGCTGGCGCTCCATCGGCGTGGACTGGATTTTTACCTTGAACGTGACCTGGCCCATGGCGAGCGGGGCGATGCAGCAGCTGAAGAATAGAAGTACGATGGTTCGTCGTAGATACATCACGAGTTTTTTCCTCCAACATTATTATGCCGCGTCGTTGTTGCGCAGGTTTTGAACTAGCGCTTCGGTCCCGCACTGTGGGATCGAAGGGTGAATCGTCCGCCGCGGCGGACGATTCACTAATTTGGCAGTATATGTTACAAAATCTGCGCAAGGGCTTTTTGCGAGGGATGCGTTGACCAAACCAAAAATACTCTCGACGCGGCCGCTCTTTCCGGCGGCGCGGGCTGTGCTGGACCAACATTTTGAAGTGGATTATTGGGCGCCGCCGGAACGCATCACGCGCGAGGAACTGTTGAAGCGTGTTGCGGACAAGGAAGGGCTGGTATGCCTGCTCACGGAAAAAGTTGATGAAGAGCTGCTGACGCGCGCGCCGAAATTGCGGATCGCAGCGACGGTTTCGGTGGGCTACGACAATATAGATGTGGCGGCGTGCACGCGGCATGAAGTTGCCGCGACGCATACGCCGGGAGTGCTCGACGACACGACGGCGGATTTTGCGTGGACTTTGCTGATGGCCATCGGGCGGCGGCTGCTGGAGGGGGACGCGTGGATGCGCAGCGGAACGTGGCCGGGTTGGGACCTGGATCAACTGGTGGGCGGCGACGTGTGGGGAAAAACTTTGGGCGTGCTGGGATTTGGGCGGATTGGTCGCGGGGTGGCGCGGCGCGCTGCGGGATTTAACATGCGCGTGATTTATAGCGACGCGGTGCGGGCGCATGAGCACGTCGAGCGCGAATTGAAGGCGGAATTTGTGGATCGCGATACGTTGTTCCGCGAATCGGATTTTATCAGCCTGCATGTGCCGCTGCTGCCGGATACGCGGCACCTGATTTCGCACGAAAACCTGGGGAAAATGAAGCACACGGCGTATTTGGTGAATACTTCGCGGGGGCCAGTGGTGGACGAAGGGGCGTTGGCGGAGGCGCTGGAGAATAAAAAAATCGCTGGGGCTGCGCTGGATGTTTACGAGCATGAGCCGCTGGTGCATCCGGCGCTTTTGAAGCGGCGCGATGTGATTTTGGCGCCGCATATTGCGAGCGCGTCTCTGGATACGCGCACGAAGATGGCGGTGATGGCGGCGGAGAATGTGGTGGCGCTATTTGCAGGGCGGCGGCCGCCGAATGCGTTGAATGCGGATGCTTTGGGATTAAAATAGTGCTGTGAAGAAAACTGCTGAACACGTTTTTCGGCACACTCTTACCGCGATTGATATTCCTGCGGCGCTTGGGCGAAAGCTGGACCGGCGCGGATCCCTTATTTCTGCTGGTGGCTCCTCCGACGTTGATTTGCGAGGATTCCGGGAGATTGTGGCGATTGCGTTCGGCAAGGCTGCGCTGGCGATGGCCCGCGGCTTGCACGAAATCTTGACGCCCGATTTTGCTGTTGATGGAATTCTTGTCGTGCCTGCGCCTCCTTCGTCATCGCTGGCTGGTTGGCGAACATTTGTGGGCGGGCATCCTCTGCCTACGGCGGAAAGTTTTGCGGCGGGCAAGGCGATTTTGGAGCGATTGGCGCGTTGCGATGAACAGACGCTGGTGTTCTTTTTGGTTTCCGGCGGAGGATCGTCCCTGGTGGAGCATCCCTTGGATCCTGGCGTGACGCTTGCGGATTTTCAGCAACTGCATTCGGCGCTGGTTAGTTGCGGCGCGCCGATCGAAGAGATCAACGTGGTGCGGAAACATCTTTCGGCCACCAAGGGCGGGCGACTGGCGGCAGCCGCGGCGCGGGCGATGAAGATTACTCTTGCGATTAGCGATGTGCCGGACGGGCATGAGTCCGCGCTGGCCTCCGGGCCTACGGTGGCGGACCCGACTACAGTGGACGATGCCGAGCGCATCGTGAGGAAGCATGGATTGCTGGCAAAATTGCCGGAGGCGTTGCGCGCCGTGATCGAGCGGCGCGAATTGCGCGAGACTCCCAAGGATGGCGATGCGGCGTTTGCGCGCGCGCACTTTGAAATTTTGCTGCGGGAGCATGATTTGATGCACGCGGCGCATCACTGTTGCGAGGCGGAGGGATTTACTTGCCTCGTGGATACCGAGACGGATAGTTGGCCGCTGGAAAAGGCCGCGGAACATTTGCTGGCGCAGCTGGAAATTCTGAAGAAGGAGAATCCGCGGCGGCGCGTAGCGATTTTTGCAGGTGGGGAAGTGAGCAGCCCGGTGACGGGCGACGGGGTCGGTGGGCGGAATTCCGCGTTTGTGCTGGCTTGCGTGCCGAAAATTGCGGGGAAGAAGATTGCGGTTCTGAGCGCGGGGACGGATGGGGTAGATGGGAACAGTCCTGCGGCGGGAGCGGTGGCGGATGGTGAAAGTTTGGCGAGGGCGTCGGCGCTGGGGATGGAGCCTGGGGATTTTTTGCGGCGTTGCGATGCGCACGGATTTTTTGCGCGACTTGGTGACGCCGTTGTGACTGGGCCGACGGGGAATAATTTGAGGGATTTGAGGATATTGTTGGCGGAGTAAAGCAACAGCGCACGATGACCGCAGAGGCGTAGACGGCGCAGAGAAAACCGGCGCTTCGAATATGTTGAAGTTTGAGCAAGCTGGGGCGCAGCCCTTCGATCCCGCGCGGCGGGATCTCAGGATGAATTGCGCTGCAGCGCAATTCACAAGCAGCGCCCCTACGCAGTCAAACGCCAAGAGCCGGCGAGACGCCGGCGGTACGAAAACCGAAGAGCACAGGCAGGATTGCCTATGCTGCCCGCTCGCCTACTCACTTTTTCTTGCCTGAGTTCAGTTGCGATTCGATTTTTGCGAGGACTGCGTTTACTTCGTCCATTTGTTGCTGGAGTTTTTTCAGCGCGTCCAGAGTGTTGTCCGAAATGGCCGCCGCTGATGACGGCGGCTGATTCGAACTTGCGCCTTGGCTTGTGCCTGATCCCGCCGCTGTTCCTGCGCCCGCACCGGCTCCCGTACCCGTACCTGCGCCCACACCGTTTGCTGTGCCGGGACCGGCTGGCGGTTTGCCTGCTGCTTTGGCTTTTAGCGCATCGATTTGCATTTCGATGTAGGGGGCGGCGCCCAGGCTCAGGTCACCGGATTTGAGCATGGCTTCCAGTGGGGCGATAGCGTCGGGGTCGCCGCGTTTGGTTAGGGCGAAGAGCGTGGCGTATTTGATGTCAATGTAGGGTTCCTGCAAGTACGAAACGAGCGTCCTCGTGATGGTTTTGTTTTTTGTGTCGAGGCCGGCGACTGCGGCAATCGCGGCGCCGCGGGTGTCGAACGGCTTGCCGGGCGCGGACCATTCCAGCAGCAGCGGCACGGAGCGATCGTCGGCGAGAGAGCCGAGGCCTTCGAGCGCGCCGTTGCGCAGAGTGTCGTCGGGCGAATCGAGTTTCACCGTGGCGGTGAGCACGTCATACGCGTTCGGCGCTTTGATTTCGCCGAGGGCGTTCAGGGCGGCGGCGCGAACGCGAAAGGCTTTATCGTTCGTGGCAATTTCCGTGAGTTGCGGGCCGAGCGACGCGTCGTCTGTGAAACCGCCCAGCTCTTGCGCGGCGACCAGGCGAACCCAAGGCTTGGGATCGTTGACGGCGGTAAGAATTTGTTTTTCGGCTGGCGAACCGCCGATTTTTCCCAGAGCTTTCAGCGATTCGGCGCGCACGCCCCAGAAGGAATCGTGTTGCGCGGAGTTGCCCAGAGCTGCGACGACTTCGGGATTGTCCTTCGTAGCGCCGAGCGCGACGGCGGCGTCGGCGCGGTCCGTTACTGCTTCCGCATTTTTCAATTGATAGATCAGGGCGGTGGTGTCTTTCTTGAATTCGAGAGTTTTTAGAATGTTGTCGCCCTTATCGAAAAGGACCATCAGCGGCGCACTGTCGGCTGGCAGCGTGAAAGTTTCGTCGGCCTGGCTCACCTGGATGGTGGAGGTCTTGTGTCCGCCGGCGGTAGCAATTTCGATTTCGACGGGCATGTCGAACAAATCCACCGCGCCTTCGACTTTCTGGGTTTGCCTGACGTTCAGTTTCACCTGATGCGCGCTGGCATCGTAGGTGTAGCTGACTTCATATTTCGGCGCGCCGGCCCGCCAAATCCACTGGTGGAAGAAATGGTCCACGTTCGTTGAGGTTGAATGGTCAATCGCTTTCTCGAGGTCGGCGGTTACAACGTTCTGCCCGCGATTCGTTTCGAGGTAGTAGTGCAGGCCGCGGAAGAAATCGTCGTCGCCGAGTTTGGTACGGAGCATTTTCAGCACCCAGCCGCCTTTGTCGTAAACGTTGCCGGCGTACTCGATGCTATCGGTGAAATTGCGCGTGACGATTGGCACGGGATAGAGGCGCTTCTGCCGGAACCAGCCGGCTTGATCGCGCCAGAATTCGTAGGCGGCTTCATCGGCGCCGTAACGCTGCTCGGCCCAATAATGTTCGAAATACGTGGCGAAGCCTTCGTTCAGCCAGATGTTGGCCCAGTCTTTGCAGGTAACCAGATCGCCGAACCATTGATGTGCAAGTTCGTGCGAGTCCAGATCGTCGGAACCGCGGCGGAGTTCGGGCGCAAGGGCGGGAGCGACGAGGCCACGGGTAGTAAGCGTGGTGGCGCTGGTATTTTCCATACCGCCTTCGACGAAATCGTTCACGGAAGATTGCGCGTATTGCGCCCAGGGATAGGGGACGCCGAGCTTGTCTGAGAATAGATCGAGCATTTGGCGTGTGCGCGAAAACGTGGAATCAATGGTGTCTTCCTGGCCGCGCGGGACGACGTAACGAACTGGGATTCCGCGCCACGTGTCTTTCTTCTCGACAAATTCGCCGGCAATCGCGCTAATCAGATAAGTGGAGAGCGGTTCGGTTTGCTTCCAGTCCCAAGTTTTTGTGCCGTCGGCTTCATCTCTTACGCCGACGAGGCTGCCATTGGAAACGGTGAGCCAGGTGGATGGCACGGTGAGAATCATTTCGGAAGTAGTGCGATCGTTGGGGTAATCGTAGATGGGAATGTAGTAGCGCGTGTCTTCGGCTTCGCCCTGGGTCCAGACTTCCTTAGGGCGATTGGGATAATTTTTATCGGGGAGGACGAAGTACAGGCCCTTTTTCGGCTGGCCCTCGTAGCGGATGAAGACCTGATGATGTTCGCCCTGGCGGGACGGGCCAGCGAGCGGGACGATCAGAGCGTTATCGGTGGTGGAAAATTTCGCGTCCTTGCCGTCCAGCGTTACGGTGGCGATTTTCAGTTCGACGGAATCGAATTGGATCTGGGTGAGATCGTCACGCAGCATGGCGATGGTGTGGGTGACTTCGCCGCGCACTTTGCGCTGGTCGGTATCGAACCACAGATGCGTTTTCACATTTTGCAAATCGTAGTCGCGGCTGCGAGCGTAGGGTTCATCGGCGCGTCCGAGTGCGGGAAGCAGCAGGGACGCAACCGACAGTAAGATGGCACAGAGGGCAGCGGGCACAAGTGGACGAAAGCGTGCGGAAATCTGAGTCATTCATTTCTCCTCTAGCTCAAGACGATGCAAAGATGGCGACAAAAGTAAACAGTATATAACGCGCTGCTGGATTTTTGAGGTTCCCAATCCTGCTGCAGGTCAATTTATAGAAGTCCCTTCGTGCTGCCGCCGTCCACGGCGATGGTAGTGCCATTGATCGAGCTGGCGCGCTCCGAAGCGAGAAACGCGACGAGCGCGGCCAATTCATCCGGGCGCGCAAAACGCCCGATCGGCACGTTGGCGGTGGATTGCTTCAGAATTTGCTCGTAGGCTACGCCTGCATCTTGCGCGCGCTTTTCAAAAAGCTCGGTCAAGCGGTCGGTGAGCGTGTAGCCGGGGCAGACGTTGTTGACGGTGATGCCGTCCGCGCCGAATTCATTCGCCAGCGTCTTGGCCATTCCCGCGACGCCGGCTCGCAGAGAATTAGATAGCATCAGACCGTCAATCGGTTGCTTCACGGAGATCGAAGTGATGGTGAGCAGGCGGCCCCAGCGGCGGCGCTGCATGCGCGGCAGAACTTCGCGCGCGAAATAAACGCTGCTGAGCAGGACGAGATTGACGGCGGTGCGCCATTCGTCGAGCGAGATTTCCATGAATTTTTTGGAGGGCGGGCCGCCGGTGTTTGTGACGCAGATGTCAACGCGGCCGAATTTCTGTTCCACGGCGGCGACGAAATCGCGTACGCCGTCAGCGTCGGTTACGTCCAGCGCGCGCCAGAAAATTTCGCGGCCGGCCGCGGAGCCGATTTCCTGCGCGGTGCGTTGCACGTTGGCTGCGGTGCGGGCGCAGATGGCTACCTCGCAGCCTTCTGTGGCCAATTCCGTGGCGATCGCGCGACCCAGTCCTTTGCTGGCCGCCGCTACGATAGCGACGCGTCCTTTTAGTCCGAGGTCCATGGGTTCAGTCCTTTTTCAGTTGCGGATCGTTGCGTAGGTAGTCGTCGGTTTTGTTGATCCAGTCTTCACGCCGAGGGGCGAAGAAATCAATGTCCACGGTATCTTCCAGGGCTTCGGCTTTGTGCGGCACGTGCGCGGGAATCAGGAGAATTTCTCCGGCGTGCACCACCGTGGTTTCGCCATCGTCGAAGAAAAATTTCAGCGCGCCGGAGATGATGAGTGAAAACTGCTCGCTGCGATGGGAGTGGCGCGGGACGATGCCTCCTTTTGCGATTAAGACGCGCGCGAGCGTGGCGTCTTCGCCGCTCATCATCTGGCGTGAAATGTGCGAGCTGAGCTTTTCGTGCTCTACTTTTTCGAAGGATGTGGCTGCGAGCATCATGCACCTCTTTTTAGGCTGATTACGCGATAGAGAATCCTCTACTGAAACCGGGGAATCGTCAATGGTTGGACGCAGCAACGAAAAGATTGTCGCGCGGGCTGCGGTTCGACTAAGATGCGCGCGTTGGGGTCCCTGGGCTGGCGCGCGGCGGTGGAAGTTCGCGGGATTGAGGAATTCCTGGGAGGTGCGGCATGCGACGTTTCATGGTGTGCGCGGCGATGGGTGTGATGTTGGTGATGGGTGCAGCGGAGAGCGCTACGGCGCAGATCGGCAAGAGCGTATCGGTGGCGGCGGGCACGCCCGAGGACAAGGCGTTGACGGACATTTATGCCGCGACGGACGGGCCGGACAAGGTCGCGCTGCTCGACAAATTCATGACGGATTACGGCAAGGGCGACATGGAGCTGCTGGGCGATCAGCTGTACGTGCAAACGTACCTGGCGCAAAAGAATTACGCGAAGGTGTACGAATACGGCGACAAAGTGCTGGCGCTCGATCCCAATAATTTTTCCACGGCGGTGATTATGGTGCACGCCGCGGAGGAACAGGGCGACAGCAAGAAGCTTTTCGATGCCTGCCAGAAAGTCGCGGACATCATAAAGCGCTATAAATCGGCGGCGCCGCCCGAGGGCACCCCCGCCGACACCTGGAACGCGCAACGCGAAATCGTTTTGAAAACCGTGGAAGGCGACGTGGGTTACGTGCAATACGCGTTGCTCAATGCCGCGTATAAGACTACGGATGCCACCGCGCGCGCCTCGCTGCTGGAAGGCTACGCGGCGACGTTTCCGGATTCCACTTACACGGTGAGCGCGCGCGAGCAAACCGCGATTGCTTATCAGCAAGCGCAGAACTCGCCGAAGATGCTGGCGGCGGCGCAGAGTTTGCTGGTTTCCAATCCGGATGACATTTCGATGCTGATTTTGCTGGCGGACACGTGGTGCAACGATCCCGCGCATCTGGATAAGGCTGCGACCTACGCACAGCATGCGCTGGACCTGCTGGCGCAAGCAAAAAAACCGGACAATGTGGATGATGACCAGTGGCAGAAGCGAGTCGCAATACAAAAAGGCCTGGCGTATTCGTCGCTGGGCGAGGTGAGCGTGAACAAGAATCGCAACCCGCAGGCGATTGACGCGTTCAAGCAGGCCGCGCCGTTGCTGAAGTCCGATACGTTCAGCTACGCGCAGAATCAGTACCGGATGGGATTCACGCTGGCGAAAATGCAGCGGATACCGGAGGCGCGGGTGGTGTTGACGGAAGTGATCTCGTTGAACAGCCCTTACAAATCGCGCGCGATGGACACGCTGAACAAGATTGGCGGGCCGGTTGGATCTGGGAAAGCCACGAAGAAAAGTTCGTGAAATGCAAACGCCGAAATATTGGCGCCGATATCTCGGCGGTCGAGCCTTAGTGGCTCGCGGCGGATACGAAGCGGAAGGCGTCTTCGACCGTCTTTAGGCCGGCTTTGGAGCCGAGGCCGAGCGCGCTGGATTCGACTGTGGAGAACTGGTAGCGGCGGCGCGGGGAAAAATTCGACGGATCGAAAGTGCCGGGCGCGAAGTGAAAGATCCAGACATATTGGCGATGGGCTTTGTCCGCATCGGATGCGGACATTAGCTCGGGATCCATTCCGGTCATCGCCTTGAAATCCGAGAATCCTTCGAGCTGGTGGACCGGCGTGGGCATGGTGGCGCTGAAGAAGTCCACGTCATGCGTGAAAATGATCACGTAGTCCACCTTTGAGATATCGGGCGCGGGGCAAACATTGGCGAAAAGTTTTTTGCGATTTTGCGCGATCCATTTCATCTGGCTGGGCGCGAGGCCATAGGCGGAAAAATAACTCTGGCAGGCGGGGTCCGAGCTTTCGTATTCGGGTTGAGCGGCGGGCATGTCGTCGCCATCGGCGGCGGGCTTCGCCGGCGCAGAAGAAGTTGCGTCGGTGGCCGCCGGGTGATTCGCCGGCACGCCGGCAGATGCTTTAGCCGGCGCATCCGCGAGCGGGTGAGCATCGGTCGGTGGATTCATTTCCGCGAAAGTGTCGGACGGCGCGATAGGCGCGCTCGAATTTTGCTTCTTCGCGGTGGTGTTCTGCGCCGGGGCTGCGTTGACCGATGCGGCGTTATCCGGAGCAGAGCTGGGAGACGGGGCCGGAAGTTTTGCGGAGGTTGTGAGGCCCGCAAACGAAGTGGCTGGCACGTAGCCTTCGACGCCATTTTGCGCGCGAATCTTTACAAAGTCCTGCACGCGGCCAATTATTTCCACTTCCTCGCCGCACTTCAGTTTGGCTTCTACGCCGCGCGTGCTCAGCGAATCATAGACGGAAATTTGACCTTGGCGTGAAACGCAACGAACGGTGGCGGTATTGGCGGACGCAGACGCTGCGAGAAGTGAAACAGTTCCTACGCCGGCGAGGATCAAAGAAAATCGCGCGGTACTGATCATTTGGCCCTCCCAGTTCCCCTTGCTCGAAAATCCTGCAGTCAGCCGAACGCTTTCCGCGACGCGAGCAACCGTCCGATCAGGCGGGGAAAGGACCGGTGGTCCTGGCTGGGCCCCGAGGCTGGAAATCGTGCTACAGCGAAAAGCTCCGCGCAAGAAGAATTTCAGGAATGAATCGCGCCGTCGGCTCCGGGACTTCTTGCGCTAGCCTGCCGGGTGGTTGCTGCTCGTATACCGGGTGAAGCGTACTCGCAGTGTGGCATCTAGCCAAGTACTGATTACCGCAGTACCCGCACACTAGAGGTACTGGTACAGAGTGCTTGTGCGGTTTTGCTGCGAGGTTCTGCGGCGAAGAAACATCAAAGGTATGGTTCTACGGGCGCAATCGGGATGATAATTTGCAACGGCGTGAGGGTCGGCTTGCGACGCCGCACTCTCCAGCTTCGAGGGGGAGCTCCTGCATGCACAAACAACGGCGTTGGATCGAGGGCGTGCTGGTTTTTCTACTGTTGCTCTGCGGGCTCAACGGCTTCGCCGAGCCGCCGCACTCCGCGCCTGGCGCGGTGCTGCCGCAATCCACGCAACCGTCGCGAATCTCCCGGTACCTGCGGGACTTGGCCCGGGAATTTTCGGTAGAGCACGTAGTGCGGCGGAAACACAGCGTGCCGCATTTTGGCGAGGTGACCACGACGATCTCGGTGGCGCCGATTAACTTTGACGGCTGCACGATTGTTTGGAACCAAATGCAGGAAGGGACCGCGGCCGGGCAGCTGATTTACATCGAGACGCTCCGATTTGAAGTTCCGCTGGCCACGCTGGACGCGAAGCGCGTCTCTGTGGTGCCGGCGCGTGCGGGGGAGGGGGATCGTCCGGGTGTTGAGGCGGGGGACTACTATGTGGTTTCACTGCAAACGCTGAACGGAGATAAAACCGTGAACGCGGTGGACCAAAATATCGTGTTCAACGAAAAACGAGGGCCCATCACGAACGTCGAGCAACGTAAGGATCCCGGTGCGTGGGTGAGGGTTAGCTCAGAAGAGAAAGCCGAGATGCTGAAGATGCAGTTTCAGGGCGCGATTGCGGCGTGCGCTGCGGCGGGCCAATAAGGGATGGCGGAGAGGGTGGGATTTGAACCCACGGTCGAGTTTCCCCGACACTCGCTTTCGAGGCGAGCTCTTTCAACCGCTCAGACACCTCTCCGCGGTTTTAGCCTCTGTAGCTTAACAAACGCGCCGCGGGGTCACAACAGCGGGTGCGGCTGCGACTCGTGGAATTTCGGCAGCGTCAATCCATCTCAAAAGTGACGTAGAGGAATTTTTCGTCGCGTTCGACTTGTAGGACGCCTGGGGCTCCGGTGGGCAGCGCTTTCAACGCGGCGCGCAGTTGTTCCAGCGTCGCGAGTGACTTGCCGTTCAGCGCGTGGATCACGTCGCCGGGTTGCAGGTCTGCTTCCACGCCCATGGAATCCGCGGCGAGGGCTGCGACGATCACGCCGGTCGGTTCGCGCAGATCTTCGAGCTGCTTCGCGAGGTTCTCGTCAATTTCCACGCCATAAATTCCCAGCTTGGTGACCAGATCTTTTTCGGGGTCAACCAGATCGCCCAGTTGATCCACGTCGTTTTTCTGCTCACTCACTGGAATCGTCAGCGTAAGACGTTGCGTGCCGCGCAGGACCTCGGCCCGCATCACGGCGCCGGCCGGACGCGTGGAAATAATCATTTCCGCGAGCGGGACGCTGCCCATGGCGCGACCGTCGAGGTTCAGCAGGATATCTTGAATCTGCAGGCCAGCTTTTTCGGCGGGGCCACCCGGCTCGACGTCTGTAACCACGACGCCACGGTCTTTTGTCAGCGAAAGACCCGCGGCGAGATCGGGGCTGATGTCCTGCAGTTGCGCGCCGATGATGCTGCGATGCACGCGGCCGTATTTGCGCAGCTCGTGATAGACGAACTCCACCACGCTGCTGGGAATGGCGAAGCCCAGGCCCTGGCTGCCGCCTGATTCCGTGAGAATAAATGTGTTAATACCAACCAGGTCGCCATTGGTGTTCACCAGCGGGCCGCCGCTGTTGCCGGGATTGATGGGCGCGTCGGTCTGGATGTAGACGGAAGGCACGTCCGGGTCGGCTTGACGCGCGACGGCGCTGACCACGCCCATGCTGACGGAATTTTCCAGGCCTTCGGGGCTGCCGAACGCCAGCACCAGCTGGCCTTTTTTCAATTGGGTGTAATCGGCGAAAGCCATGGACGGCAGATTCTTCTGCTCGATTTTCAGCAGCGCCAGATCAATCGCGGGCGCGATCCCGATGATGCGCGCGTCGGCCGGGGGACTGTGATCACCCAGGCCCAGGCTGGCGCGGACTTGCGAATCGCCGGCGGTGGTAGGAGTGAGCACTACGCGCACGCGTTGCGCGCCTTTCACTACGTGCGCGTTGGTGATGATGTAGCCGTCGGGGTCCACGATCACGCCGGAGCCCAGGCTGCGCTGGCGGCCGATGGTGCTGGCGTCGGTATCATTCTTTTCGTTGATCGCGCGATAGCCTGTGACTTGCACTTGCACGATGGAGGGCGAGACGCGGGCCGTGAGTTCCTGCAGCGATTCGTTGAATTCCACGAGGAGGTCTTTGCGCGTCGCTTCGGCTGGGGTTTGTGTTTTTTGCGGATTGGGCGCGGTCTGCGCGAGGAGGGAAGTGGCGCCAGACAGACAGGCCGCGGCGGTCATGAGGCAGAGCAACGCGCGCGCTCCGTTCCGGCTTAAGTTGCGAGACATTCTTACTTTCATTCGGAACATTCCTTGTATGAGCAGCATATTAGAGTGATTTCGAGCCGCGTCCGTTGCGCCATGAACGAGTGTAAACAAATCTGGCGCATGTGGCGAGAGGCCAATCCAGTTCGAGGGCCATTACGACAATGTTATCGGCGCGCGGCGAAGAAATCTTTTAGCGCTGCCGCCGCGTCTTCGGCCAGGACGCCGGAGGTGACGGCGACGCGATGATTCAGCTGCGGATGATCGAGCACTGCGAAGCACGATTGCACTGCGCCGCCTTTGGCGTCTTCGGCACCGTACACCAAGCGGGCGATGCGGGCCTGGATCATAGCGCCGGCGCACATGGCGCAGGGCTCAATCGTCACATACAATTCCGCGCCCGCGAGGCGATAGTTCCCGAGCTTTTTTGACGCTTCGCGCAGCGCGATTACTTCGGCGTGCGCGGTAGGATCGCAATCGCCAATGGTGCGGTTTCCGGCACGCGCGATGATCTCGTCGTTCAGCACCACCACCGCGCCCACCGGCACTTCGCCGCGCTCGGCCGCGGCGCGGGCTTCGTCCAGCGCAGTTCGCATGAAGCGCGTGTCGTTGTCATCAGTCGGATCATGTTCGAGTGGGCTCATTTTTGGCAGGATAGCATGGAACGCGTGTGTCGATTTATGCGGTACAAGCT
>Ga0210390_10001625_pt1 | contig 21146 bp, 24 predicted proteins | sample IncBWH11OmetaG_FD_161050 | JGI IMG/M metagenome (GOLD analysis project Ga0210390, IMG submission 161050) | Forest soil microbial communities from Barre Woods Harvard Forest LTER site, Petersham, Massachusetts, United States - Inc-BW-H-11-O ... | reverse complement strand
CACCCTGCCCGCCTGGGATGCCCTCCTGGCCCTGGGGTCCTGGGAACCCCATTTCGCCTCGGGCACCCTGGGGGCCTGCTGGCCCCTGGGCTCCTGGCCCTCCTGGTGGCCCCTGCGCCCCTGGAGGCCCTGGGGGGGCCTGGAGGATGCCGGGGGTTATCCAGGGCTGGCCTGCTGGCAGGCCATCACCCACGAACGTCCACAGCGTGCCGTCAGGCTCGTAGATCAGGGACCAGCCCAGCTCCACCTGGGTATCCCGCACCGGGCGGCCCAGACCGTCCCAGTCAGCAGGCAGGAACCCATCCGGGGGCAGCTCGTTGGGCTGGCGCTGAGCCCCGAAGGTCCCCACGATGATGGTTGCCTGGCCTCCTGGTCCCGGTGGCCCGTCAGGACCCTGGGGACCAGACGGGCCTGGTGGCCCCTCAGGGCCAGGCATCCCCGCCGACACGTCGATGGCCCCAGGCTGGCGGGGGACCGTCACGTCTATTTCGCTCATCTGGTCACGTCCGGTTCCACCGTCACAGGCCCCTTGATGATGGTCTGGACCCTGCTCACGGGCCTGGTGAGCTGGAGGTCCCACCGGCCGGACGGGCAGCCCTGAGACTGCCCGGCCGACAGGTGAACGAATATCCAGTTCGGCGGGGTGATCTGACAGACCAGCTCCACGGCCACCCGGTCATCAGGGCTGCGGCGTATCTGTGCCCTGGCTGACTGGACCTGGCTCAGGTCGTAGGGCTGGGTCCTCTCGTCGTCCTCCCACAGCCTGAACCCCCAGGAGCGGGAGTCGCCCCGGTAGACATACAACGGGACCTCGAACGGAGCCCCGGTGTCTGCCTCGGCCTCAGCCAGCACGGTGGTCATGGCTACCTCTTGGGCTCGCGCTCGGGGAAGCCAGGCCCGCCTGTGTCCGGTTCGCCAGGCTCGGGCCTGGTGCCAGGAGTGCGGACCCAGGCCCAGGCCAGCGCCGCGCCGTAGAGCACCGCGACCCAGGTTCCGGGCAGGCCATAGCTGGGCGGGCGCGGCTCGTAGTCGTCCTCCACCTGCGGGGGCTCAGCCAGCAGCACGTAGCCAGTGAACTGGTCGGCCCCGTCCGTGATGAGGATGCGGCGGGTCATGGCCAGGTCAGGGACCTCGGGGTGGCCGCCCAGGTCGTCAGGGTCCTCGACCACGGGGTAGACCGGCCGCGGCGGGATCGGGAGCGGGTGGCCTGGCCGACCGGGGTAACCGGGGAGGCCCTGACCTGGGTAGACGGGGAGGCCCTGCCCTGGTAGCCCGCCCTCGGGCAGCCAGTTGTCAGGCGGGCGCGGTGCCCAGGGCGGGCGCGGGAGGGGCTGGCCTGGGTAGCCGGGCTCGCCAGGGGGGAGCCCCTGGTCTGGGGTGCCTGGCTCCCCGAGGTCGGGCACCCAGATGGTGACCCGCTGGTATCCGGTGACTAGCATCGGTGATCCTTTCGATTGGGGGTCTTGGCCTCGACGCTACGCCGAGGCGGTGAACTCTAGGTGACGGGTGCGCTCCAGGTCATTGCCCAGGTCTGGGGGCCGACCTTCCCGTCCACGGTCAGGCGCTTCTCCTGCTGGAATTGGCGGCAGACCCGCTCACTGCCTGGGCCGAATATCTGGTCCACGTCGATGGTCCAGCCCCGGCTCCGCATCTTGTTTTGCCAGGTCCTCACGTCAGGATGGCGCTGGTTGCGGTCCTGGCCGAAGTAGGGGTTCGCGGTGAACGCCGGGGCGCTGCCGCCACCACCTGAGGGCGGGGCCGGTGTGGACGGCCCCTGGGCTCCTCCAGCTATGGCCAGGATGCGGTCCATCGGGAACCCCGAGCCGCAGTCGTGGTGGTTGCCCCCACCGGACCCGAAATTCTTGTGCTCACAGAACCCCTTGGACGAGCCCTGGGCCTGGCTGCTGCTGAGCCCCGTGCGGGGGATGCCGAACTGGCGGGACAGCTCCCCGGCCAGCCTCCCGGCTGCGGTGAGCATGGCCCCCTTGGACAGCCAGGTGTCCCTGGACCAGCCCGAGGCCGCGCCGCCTGGGGTGCAGAATGCGATGGAGATTGCCTGGGGGTTGTAACTGGCCTGAGCCCAGGCGCGGTCACCGTCGCGGACGAACTGAGCCGCCCAGTTGTCACCGTGCGACATGTCCACCGCAAAGTGATAGCTGACCTTCGAGCTGGGATTGGTCAGCCAGTTGCGGAGCGATTCGGCCGTGGTGGAGCCCTCGGTGGTGTGGAACGCGATGAGGCGGCGGTTCAGGCCCCCTGAGTTGTAGTGCTGGGATGGCCACCAGGCCCTAGTTACCGCCATCGTCAGGCCCCCCCTCGTGCTCCAGGTCCCCGACCTGTTCGGACTCGGGGACTATGGCCGCGTCGGGCTCCACCCCCTCCAGCTCCACGTCCTCCGTGTCGCCTGTGTAGGTCTCGCCCTTGCGGACTAGGCGGCGCTGGTGCCGCCCTCCTCGGATTGGCATGGGTCCTCCTGCTCAGATCGCGGCTGGCCTCCTGGTCAGCACGTCATAGGCGCGGCTCCCGGCCGCTGGGGTGGCGATGTAGCGGGACAGCCTGGAGCCCTGGAAGGTCACCAGCGCGGAGTTGTCGGTCTGACCTGCCCACCGCGCCGTCAGGCCCAGGGTGAGGTCATTACCGGCTATGAGCGTTTCGGGCTCCACGCTGCTGACCGCACCGGCCGCCATGTTCCCGCCTGTCCAGGCTGAGTGAGTGGGCCTGGGTGACATCAGGGCCTCGGTCCAGACCATCACCGAGGTTGGCGTGTAGACCTGGACGAACTGGCGCAGCACCACCCCGAACGGCACGTTGGCTGTGCCCGTCGCGGCATTGGTCAGCCGCAGGTCTATGTAGCGGAGCGACATCGAGGCATTGAACCGCTGGCCGACCACCAGGAGCCGCTGGTCATTGGTCGGCCCCCAGCCCCCGAATCCAGCGGTGTGGACCTCGAACCAGCTACCGGGGATGAGCTGGGCGGCAGGGATGACCCAGGCGCGGGTGACCATAGTCGCCGCGCCTTGGTTGCCAGCCAGCGGGAACGCCTGGTTATCGGACAGGAACGTGGCATTGACCGGGCCTGCTGGCCCCTCGGGGCCTTGCGGACCCTGGGGGCCTTGGATGCCTGCCGGGCCTGCCTCACCAGGAGGCCCCTGGACGACGGCAGGGCTGAACCACTCGCCCTGAGGCCAGGATGGACCCATGTAGACCCACAGCCGCCCATCCGGCTCGTACACGAGCGCCCAGCCCTGCTCTACCGTCACGTCCTGGGCCGGTCGGCCTGGGCCGTCCCAGTCGGTTGGAATGAGCCCGTCCGGGGGCAGGTCCCCAGGCTGGCGCTGCTGCCCGAACGACCCCACGATGATGGTTGCCGCGCCTGCTGGCCCCTCCTCACCGCGTGGACCGGCGTCACCCTGCGGCCCGGCTGGGCCTGATGGCCCCTGGTCCCCGCGCTCGCCAGTGGGGCCAGCAGGCCCCTGCTCGCCGTAGCCTGGCGGGCCTACGGGACCTGCTGGCCCCTCCTGGCCAGGTGGCCCTGGGTCGCCCTGGGGTCCGGGTGGGCCTCCAGGGTCACCAGCAGGCCCCTGGGGGCCAGGCAGACCTTGAGGCCCTGGAGGACCTGGCGGGCCAGGCTCACCGGGCGGGAAGTCCTGAGCCCTGGGCACGAACGTCATGTCTGCGGCCGAGGCCGCGCCTGCCGGGACCTCCACCGTGGCCAGGACCACCCCGACCTGCTGGCTGCCCTCGGGCTGCACGATCAGCACGTACTCAGCCGCCTCGGGGTCAGTGACCAGCGCCCACAGCTCGTCCGTGCGGGCGTCGTCCTCCTCGCCCTCACGGACCACCACCCCCAGCTCCACCGGGGAGGCCAGGACTGCCAGGGTGCCGTCCCCGCAGTCAGCGATGGCCAGCCAGCCAGGGTCCACGGTCGCGGTGAGCCCTGCCCCTGGGGTCACCACGACGGGGGTCACCACCCCGTGAGCGCGGCCAGCCAGGGCGGTGATGACCTGCCTGTCATCCCAGGCCGCATACCTGCCTGACTGGCCCCAGCGGAGCAGCGTTGGCGAGGTCATGTCAGCTCCCGATGTCCTCTACGTCGAGCCACTGGAGCTGAGGCCCCAGGTCGGTGTAGCCACCGGGCCGGATGGACCCTGGGGTGGTGGGGTGCTTCCAGACGCGGCCATCGAACACCCGCCAGATTCCGACGCTGCCGATGGAGTGGCGGAAGATGTACTCGTGGTGGAGGACGTTCGGGACGGTGTAGTAGGGCCAGGCGAACACCCCGCCGCGCCGTAGCTGGCTCAGGGCAGCAGCCTGGCCCTCGTTGCGCTCCCCGATGCCGATGACGCCCTCAAGCTGGGTGCCCAGCGGGGGCCTGGTGCCGCCCACCAGGGACACCGCCGAGCAGTGATAGCTGATGCGGTACCACTGGCCCGGCTCGATCCAGCAGGGGATGGACTCCACCCCCCGGCCTACCGCTGTCGCCCAGCTCGTCGCGTTGTAGTCGTTGAAATTGGCGCCCATCGCGGTGTGCGACAGGAGCCGCCTGTCAATGGCCGCATCGACCGGAACCAGGTCCATCTGGGTGGCCAGGTTGGCGTTTTGCCCGGCTGTGACCCGCACCAGGGGGATGCCTGACCGCCCGGCTGCCTGGGCCAGGGTCAGGGTCCGCAGCTCCCAGCGGCCCTCATCGGGCAGGGTGTCACACCAGATGACATCCTGGCGGCTGCCCGAGGCGGGGCCTGGGTTGACCGTGACGACCTCATCCTGGCGGGAGCCCACCACCGCGCTGGTGAGGTCATCGCAGGTGGCCACGCCGACCCAGCCAGCCCTGATGAGGACCTGGAGGCCAGCCCCCGCGACCACGGACACGGGGCGGACCAGCCCTATCCTGCCGCCAGTGACCGCCGTGATCACAGCCCTGTCATCGGCCGCGTCGTAGTTCTCAGGCTGGCCGTAGGCCAGTTTGCCCTGGGGTGTCGTCATCGGGTCAGACCTCCTCTAGGTGGGCCTCAGCCCGCCGCTGTAGAACAGTTGCCGGGCTCCGGTGGCCAGCCGGTTCAGGGTGCCGCTGACGGACAGCCGGGCGGTCTGCGGCGGGCTGATGAACTGGGCGTGCCAGGTGGCTACGCCCGTGGCGGCGTTGACCTCGACCTGGGTCAGCCTGGCCGCGAACTCGATGCCCTCCGGTATCAAGGGGGTGACCGCCCGCACGGTCACGGTGTCTCCAGGCCCGTAGGTGCCCAGGGCCGGGTAGGACTCAGGCGGGCTGCCCTGGACCTCCTGAGCCGGGATGGAGTTGATGGTGGCCCCGGTGTTGGCCCGGTCCTCCAGGGTCTTGATGTTGACGGTGCCTGGCCAGTCGTCCACGGCGTCCAGGCGCGGCAGGCTCGGCATGTTCACGTTGCGGACCACCACCGGGCGCGGGGTGCCCTCGGGGATCGGGTTCCCGTTGGCATCAGCGTGGGGCAGGTCCCCCACGGCGTAGGTCCGCGTGCGGAGCTGGTCTGAGTCCATCTGGTAGCGGTAGGCCAGGATCGCGCCTGGCACCGAGACGCCGAGCCCGGCGTCATCTGAGCCCACCCTGGGGTAGGCGATCCGCAGCGAGCACTGAGGCCGGCCGTTGCTCAGGGTGGTGTATTCGGTGCGCCACTCAGGCCCCTGGAGGACCCCCGACAGGTTGACGAGGAGCTGGCCCCTGGAGCCGCCCTCCAGGTACTCATAGGTCCGGTCTCGGAACACGGGCGGGACGCCAGGCTGGGTGATGATCTGGACCCCGACATCCTCAACGGGCTGGGCCAGCTCGCGGGCTATGGCGGTCTGCTCCCAGTTGATGAACTTCCGGTCTGGGAAGGTGTCGAACTGCCGCTTGCGGAGGTAGCCGGGCAGCTCGGTCAGGGTGAACGTGACCCGCTCTGAGCCGTTCTCATCCTGTAGCCCGGTCGGCACCCCGCAGAAATAGGGCTCGCCCGCGTAGTAGGCCCACAGCCGCCAGCTCCACAGGTTGACCAGGACATCTGAGCTGAGCCCGCACGGCAGGTTCAGGGTCACGTTGCCGTACCCGAAATCGGACAGCCTCCTGACGCAGTAGAACCCGCCCACATCGACGTTGCCGAGGGCCTGGCTGCCCACCATCGACTCAGCCCAGAATGTCCACTTGCCCGGCAGCGGGACATTGGGCTGGCGGGGGTCCAGGGCTAGCTGGTCGATGGTCAGACCCACGCTGACCTCCAGGCCAGGGTGACCTGGCCCGCCCCTGCCGAGCGCAGGAACCACCGGGCGGTGGAGTCAGGCTGAACCCACATCGGCCTGCTGCCCGGCAGGATGTAGCTGGCCCTGCTGACCCCGCCCTCAGCCTCAGCGGTCAGGGTCGCGGTGGACACCAGGATGGCCATTCCGTCATCGACGCGGGACACGCGGATGATCTGGTCAGGCCCTCCTGTCAGGGCTGACTGCTCTAGCGCCCCCTCATAGAGCGCCCACACCGGGGCGGCGTAGTTGCCCGCGTTCCGCAGGATGGCCGCGTTCGGGAGGTAGCCCGCGGCGTAGTGCCACGGGTAGGTCTTGGGGTAGTCGCGGCCGGTGGCCTCGGTGGAGTTGGTCAGGGTGGCTGTCTGCCAGGTGCCCGCGTAGAGGATGGGGTCAGCGGCGGTCACGGTGACCTCGTACTTAAACCCGGTGGAGCCCAGGGGCCGGTGCCGGTACTGGTCAGACCCGGCCCGGACCTCAGCCGTCAGGACCCGCTGGAGGTCCCAGTCACCCACGGCCAGGGTCTTGGGCTCCCGGCTGGCTGCCCTGGCGGTGAGCTGGTCACGGAACCTGCCCATCAGCTCACGGGGGCCGGTGGCTGCCCCCCTGATGGTGATGATGCGCGGCCCCAGGACCTTAGGCCCCCAGGCTGCGCCGTCGCTGATGACCCTGGCTGAGTCGTTGCCCTCCAGGGGCGGGGAGTCCAGCCACCCGGTCAGGCCCTCCACCACCAGGCACAGGCCGTTGGCCTGGTCGCCCGTGTTGAGCCACAAGTCGTCCCACACCACCGGCATCAGCTCCCGGCCAGGGGGCAGCGGGGGGGCCTCGTACTCCCAGGTGAACGCCCGGTCGTAGCCCCTGGTGGGCAGGCTCACCGATCTGGCCATCAGGCGACACCCCCGGCTGTGGCCCAGGCCAGCTCACGGTTGACCAGGGCGGCTAGCTGCTTCTCGTCCATCTGGGCTGAGGGGTAGACGTTGATGGTCGCGCCCGCGCCGCCAGCTCCCAGGCCCGCCGCGCCGAGGTCCCCAGCGAGCGGGGCGGCCAGGCCGGGGACGGCGGGGACCTCCAGGTGGTCAGCGGCCTTGGCCATGCCGACCTCCACCCCCTCCATCAGGCCCACCCCGAACGGCATGGTGTACCGGGACGGGGAGCCGATGCCGAACGCGGACTTGAGCCCGCCCAGGATGGGACCGGCCACGTTGGACTGGAGCCAGCCGCCCATCTGGCTGGCAGCCTGGAGGCCCTGCTGGAGCCCGCCTATCATCTGCTGGCCGATGGGGGTCATGGCGGCGGCGTCGAGCCCGGACCTGATCTTGTCGAGCACGGGGCCGGTCATGTTGGCCTGGAGCCAGCCGCCCATCTGCTTGGCAGCCTCCAGGCCCTTCTTGAGCCCGGCCACGACCTCAGACCCCACGGTGATGGTCATGGTGGAGGGGCTGAACACCCCGAACCCGGACTTGATGAACCCCATCACGGGGCCGGTGACGTTGGACCCGATCCAGCCGCCCATGCTCTTGGCGGCAGACAGCCCGGCCTTGAGCCCTTCCACCATGCTGGAGCCTGCCGACTGGGCCTCGCTGGTCATCTTGGACCAGGCCCCGCGTGCCGCGTCCACCATGCCGCTGGTGGCCCCCTGGACCGCAGACAGGGCCTTACCGAACCCGGCCGCGACCACCCCGCCTATCGCGCCCGCGATCTGGCCAGCCACCTGGCCGAGCTGCTGAAACGCGGGGATGAGCCCTGGTGAGTTGCCGGTGATCCAGTGCCACAACTTCTCGGCTATCCCGATCAGCCACTCCACCGCAGCACCCAGCAGCTTGAGGGGCTGGACCACCTGGAGCGCGGCCGAGGCCATCGCCGCCAGCTTGATGGGGACCTCAAGAATCGGCACCAGGACCTTGGTCGTGATGTCGAGCAGGAACCCGATCACCTTGATTACCCCGGTGATGGCGGGCACCAGGGCACCCATTGAGGAGGTAGCCCCCTCAGCCCCGCCCGACAGGTTTTGACCGAACAGGGCAGCGATCTGCTGGAGGAGCGGAGCCAGGTTTTTCAGGGCTGGGCCTAGCGCGTCCCCGATGGCCTTGATGATTTCCCACAGGGCCAGCCCGAAGGTCTTGACCAGCTCCCAGACCGAGGACAGGGCTGGCTTGAGCCCGGTCCAGAGGGCCTGACCCATCGCCAGGACCCCCTCCCGAAAATCCTTACTGCTGATCATCAGGGCAGCGATGGCCGCGACCACCCCGACCACGGCAGCTCCTACGGGGTTCATCGCGGCGGGCAGCAGACCGGCCGCGGAACCCATCGACCCGAGCCCTGGGATAGCCGCGACGGCTGAGCCGCCCATCTTGACCAGCCCGCCGCCGACCATCTGGATAGGCCCGAGCAGGTTCTTGAGGACACCGCCCAGCACGGGGATTCCGCTGAGGAGCTGGGGGGCCACCAGGACAGACAGGGCAGCCGCCCCGGCCAGGATCGCAGGCCCGAATTTCTCAAGGATCTTGACGACGCCCTGTATCTGCTCGGGCTTGAGGTTGGCGATCCAGGCAGTCCACCGCTCGATGACGTTCGACAGGGGCACGGCCAGGGCCTCCACCGCCTGAGCGATGGCGATGATGATGGGGTTCAGCACCCCACCAGGAGCGACCGCCGCGCTGAACGCCTTGGCCATGTCATACGCCGAGAGGATGACCGGCCCGAACGCCTGTACGAGGTCCTGGCCGATGCTGACCTTGATGTCATCGGTCACCCGCTTGAAACTGCGGAGGACCTTACCCGGTTCGGTCATGGCCTCGGCGTAGGCCCCGGCCACGGTCTTACCTGACACCAGCACGGCGTTGAGGACCGCCTGGCTGCGCTCCGCGTCGGTCAGGTCCTTGACGCTCTTACCCACCGACTTGGCGTACTGGTCGATGGCCTGACCAGCCTGGACATTCAATCCGGCATTGCGGAGGACCTGGCTATTCTGCGTCGTGATGCCATGCGTCAAGTCGGCCAGGACCTCGGTGGAGTTGCGCCCGCTGATCACTGCCGCATCCTGGGCGACCCTGGCCAGGTCCGTGGACTTGCCCAGGTCCAGGTTGTTACGGGCGAACTGGGCCACGAGGTCCTGGGCAACGCCCGCCTCGATGCCCTGCTTGCGGATCGCGGTCACAGAGTCTTGCATGGCCTGGTAGCTGAGCCCGTTGGCCTTGGCCAAGGCGCGGAGGCTGGCGTCCATCTCGCCCACGCGGGCAGCGCTCTTGAAAGACTCGATCCCGAACGCGGTAGCCGCCCCGGTGGCCACCGTCAGGCCCGTGGCCACGCTGGTCCCCAGGGACTTGGCCAGCCCCCCAGCGGCCTTGAGGCCGTTGGTCATGCTGCTGCCGATCTTGCCTGCTGCGTCCTGCCCTGCCGCGCTGGCGGCCTGGCTGATGTCAACGGACAGTTGCTTGGTATCGGCAGATACCCGGATGGTCAGGGCTCCGTAGGAGTAGCTAGCCATCGCCCACCACCATGCCCGGCACACCGGCTAGGGCCTGGGCAGCCTCAGCCCAGGTGCCTGCCCTGCGCCCCTCCTGGCCGTCCTGGGCCGGTGCTGGGGGCTGCTGCGCCCACCTGGACCCTGGCCTGGGTATGGGCCTGGGCCTGGGTGCCCGCTTGGCACCGTTGGCCCGCAGCGTGACCCACGTCAGGAGGGCCACCTGGTCCACCAGGAGGGCCAGGAGGTCAGCCTCGGTGCTCCACAGCTCCCCGCCCTTGAGGGCTGAGGGGGGCAACCGTCGCAGCAGGTCCCTGACCCGCCGTGTGGACACCTGCGGGTCTAGGACATCGACCCCGAAGGCGTGCAAGAGCGCCGCCTCTACCTCCGGGTCGAACCGCGCCGCTGCGGCGGCTTGGAATTTGGGAGGCTGTCCAGGCCGTACCTGGCCGCGATGCCCTCGAACAGGGCGTTCAGCTCGCCCAGGTTCAGCCCTGCCACCGATAGCTGCTCGTAGGCCAGCTCACCCAGGAGCATGGGCATCGCCTCGTCCAGCTCGCCCTTGGCGACCAGCCGCAGGGCATTGAGGGGCCACACCGATGCCGGGGGCACGCTGTAGGTCTTGCCGTGATAGGTGAACACGAACGGCTGCGCCTTGGCCTCAGCCAGCCTGGCGTTGGCTGCCTGCTCCAGGTCGAAAGGCTCAGGGCCTCCGTTCGCGGCTGGCCTGGTCACGCCGCCGCGCTGGCGGTCTCGCGGGCCTTGGCCCTCTTGCGGCGGGCCGGGGTGCTGAGGCTGGCAGCACTGCGGGCACCGAGCTGGACCCTGCCCAGGACCCCGCCGTCGTCCAGGGCTGCCAGGGTGCAGTCCAGGGGCACCGCTGCCCCTCGGGTGATCTGCATATCCCCGGCAGCGGTCAGGCTGGCCCTGCTGAAACTGATGCGGAAGGTCCGCTCCGCGTCGGCCGAGTCGATGCTGATGGCGTGGAGCCGCTGGGGCGCGTCGGTCCTCAGCTCCATGTCGATGTTGCCGTCAGCGTCGGGCACTGGCTCCGTGGCGTCGAAGTAGACACCCAGGGTCACCGCGTTGAGCTGCCACAGGACGAACTGGAGCGTGATGGACCGGCCGGTGATCACCGAGCGGAGCGGGACCACCGATTGCCAGGGGGTGATGTCCTCGGTGTCGGTGCTGGAGCCCACGGTGGGGCCGTCGTCGGACAGGTAGCCCAGGATGCGCCACGGGTCCTCGTAGTCGTCCTCTGTGGTGTCGGGCGGCTCCTCGCCAGCAGGGGCCAGCCAGATACCTGGCCCGTTGGCGGTGCCGACCTGGACCTCTGAGGGGTTCAGGGTGGGCTCGACTGGAGCGGGGGTGCTCATCGGTTCCTCCTACGGGTCCGCACCAGCCAGGGCGGCGGTGCGGGGGGGATGGACTCGGACCTCATAGCGGGCCACATAGCGCGGCCCGCCGTCTGGGTCGGGGAGCCAGAATGGCCCCTCGATCGGCTGGGCATAGCAGACGCACCCGAGGCCCCAGGGCACGTCAGGCAGGCCCACCATGACCTGCCGGATTCGCTCGGCCAGGTCCCTGGCGAGCTGCTTGGACTTGTGGCGGGCATCGACCTGGAGGTAGTGGGCCATCAGCCACCCCGCTGGGTCCTGCTGGGTCGCGGCATAGGCCCAGGAGGTCACGCCGCCCAGGTCCCTGAGCTGAGCCCAGACATGGGCCTCCAGGTCAGGCTGGACCACCACGGGCGCGGTCATCAGGACCTCACCGCGGCGGCTGCCCGCCCGAGCGGGGCTGACGCCCTCATGTACCTGGTGCCGTACTCCACATAGCGGGCATACGGAACGTCGGTGGTGACCAGGGTCGTGCCAGGGTCGCGGCCTGGGACGGTGCGCCAGCTCCGGGCCAGCCTGCCGGTCAGCGTGGGTGAGTTGGCCGAGGCAGCAGCAGCCACCTGGCCCGCGATGCCTGCTATGTCGGGCTGCACGCAGCGCCGAGGGGCTGAGGGGTCGGTGATCACGAACTCCGCATCAGCCACGGGGGGCCTCCGTCGCGGTCATGGCCCAGCAGTCCAGATAGCCGCCCAGCTCGGGGTCCTTGATGTAGCGGACCTGAGACAGGACCCAGACCTGGCCCCTGATCACCGCCGCCATGCCCTCGGTGGGCTGGGCCTCAGGCGGCAGGTAGAGGTTGCCCGCGTTCGCGGCCCTGGGGCTGAACGGGCCAGCCCCGCCGCCCTCGGTGGCCCTGGGGTCCGAGGGGCCTGGGCTGAGCTGGAGATTCCCGGTCCCGGTCCAGGTAGCGCGGTCAGCAGGCGGCAGCTCCCATCCGTGGGCGTCGGCCAGGCCGGGCGCGGTGTGGAGCGCCACCTGGTCTGTGGCCAGCAGCACGGTCACAGCTCGACCTCCCACAGGTGCCGGTCCACCCTGGCGGGCCTGGGCGGCAGCTCCAGGGGCACCGATACGGCGGTGGTGAACGAGCGGTGCCAGGTGGCGCGGGCCATCGCCAGGCCGTAGGACCCGCCTGGCAGGGCCGGGGAGTAGCTGACCGACTGGGCTCCGGTGGCCACCTGGGAGACCGTGGGCGTCATGGGCAGGGTGGCCGCGTATGCCTCCCACTGGAGCGCGGCGCACAGGTGCGGGTCCTCGTCCCACCAGGCGTCAGCGATGGCCTGGGCCTGGTCCTGGGGCAGCCCTCCAGACGCGGGCGGGTTCAGGGGCGGTGCCCAGGACTCCCACGCTGGAGGGCTGCCAGGTGTCGTCACTTCGTGGCGCTCCGCTCAGCCGTGGCCGTGACCGGCCCGTGCGGGTGGTTCGCCAGGGCAGCCATCAGCCCGGCGTGCCAGGTCAGGTGTAGGGCCATCTGGTCCTCAGCCACCAGCGCCCGGCACTCCGAGCAGGTCGCAGCAGGGCGGGCCATCGGTCAGTCCTTGGCTGCGCCGCGCTTGACCGTGACCGCTTCGTCCCCGGCTGCGGGGACCATCGTCCCGAGGTTCATCCGGGCGAACGGGCGGGCTCCACCAGGCTGGCGGGGGGTCACCGGCCGCACGATCGCAGCCGCGAACCTGGCCCACACCTTGATTGGCGAAACGTTGTCTTGGAAGCCGCTCACGATCACCGCGCCGTTGGCGTCGGCAATGACCGCGTTCGGGTCCATCGTGTACCTGATGTCTTGCCGCACGCCGACCATCAGGTAATTCCAGGCCCCGGTGATCAGGTCCGTGGTGATGCGCGGCCAGGAGGTATAGCTGGCTGGCACCCCGTAGATGGCGGGCCGGGTGGTCTGCTCGACCTGGGTCTCACCCAGCAGCAGGGCTCCCATGTCGTCGCGGACCCCCCGCAGCCTGCCCTTGACGGTGAGGTCTGCCGCGTGGCCGGTGACCGCGAGGCCCTGGCCCTCCACCAGGGACATGCCCTGGTTAATGGCGTCCACCGCGTCCGTGCCGTTGGCTACCACCTGGCTGAACGTGTTGGACACGATGCCCCCGGTCGGGTAGCTGCCAGGGGCACCAGTGCCGAACAGGATGGCGTCGTCCAGCGCCAGGCCGATGGCCTCAGCCAGGCGCGGCCTGACGAACCCCCAGATGTTGACCACCGAGTCCTCTAGGTACTGGTCGGGGATCGCGGACACCGCCGCGACCTCCTCAGCCCTGAGGACCTGGGCCTCCAGCGCCAGCTCAGTGAACGGCTTGCGCCCGCCCGCCGCGTTGACGAATGAGGCCCTGGGCAGGGTCTTGGGAATCGGCAGCTCGTTAATCTGGGTGCCCATCGGCACCAGGTTGGCGAGCTGGAGGACCGTGGAGTATTGGGCAGCCTCTTGGATGATCTGGGCCGCCATCTCGGTGGGGATGACCCCCGAGTAGTCGTAGTTCGGTGGCGCTGGCGGCATAGGAGGCCGCCTCCTCTCGACGTGACGGGTTGGGATTGTCACGCCGCATTTACGCGCCACCTGGCAGGCAGGGGCATCACGCCGCCTGGCTGCCCGGCCTCGGAATCACTCCTCGTGAAGCGCCCGGAGTCGGCTACCGGCTGCCTGGGGCCTCACGCCGCCAGGCATCGGGGTCAGGCTACGCCTGGGGCAGCTCGGGAGTCCAGCCAGCCGCCTGGAGGTCATCGGCCAGATACCCGGCCGTGGTCAGGGTCGGCGGGTCGTTCCCGGTGAACCAGACGCGCACCACTGACCCGGCATGGGCCACCTGGGCGAACAGGTCATCCTGGCTCTTGGGCACCAGGCTGGTGGTCAGCCACGCCCGTTTGCTCCACTTGGCCACCTGCTCGATGAGGGCCGGGGACTGGCAGACGGGGCCGGTCGCGGACACTAGGACCTGCTGGCTGCCATAGGTCGGCGTATACCAGGCACAGCTCAGGGGCCTGGGCGCTGGAGGGGGGCTGGTGCTCGCTGTGGACGTGCCACAGGCCACCAGGACCAGGCCCAGGGCTGGCAGGACCAGGCCCAGGAACGTCAGCCTGAGCGCGTGCAGGACACGGCACAGGGCCGAGCAGTAGACCGACCCTGGGCGGGAGGGGCGGCGCAGGCAGGTCAGGCACAGGACCTCGGGCGGGTCCTCATCAGGGTGGGTGGCCACCCGGCTACCCTAGCGCCGCCTGATCTGCCGGATAAAGTCGTCACCCGTCCCGCCTGGGGGTGCGGGCTCGCGGGGTCCAGGCGGGATGTAGCCAGGGGCAGGCGGCGCGGGGGGCACCACGGCTAGCTGCTCGACCAGGGCCGTGATGGCGGCGGTGTCGGGCTCCCCGTTCTTGCCCAGCAGCTTGGTCAGGTCCAAGGCTGCCAGGGCGGCGTCCGGGTTGGCGATCCTGCCTGCTGCCTTGGCCCTGAACTCGGCAGCAGCCAGCTTGAGGTTGGCCTCCTGGGTGGCCTCGGCGCGGCCTGCTGCCTTGGCCTCGGCCACGGCCCGCTCCTGGTCCGTCATGGCCCCCTGCTGGGCCTTGGCCAGGTCTGCCTCCAGCCGCCTGGCCCGCTTGCGCTCCTCGTCCAGGGCGGCGGTGACCTTGGCCAGGTCCTCGGCGGTGGGTGCCCCGTTGCTGGGGGCTGGAGCTGGAGCTGGAGGAGGAGCTGGAGGAGCTGGAGCTGGAGCTGGAGGAGCTGGAGCTGGCGGCGCGGGGGCTGGGGGTGTGGTCACGGGTCCTCCTGACTAGGCGGCTGCTGGTGCTGGCTGGGGCTCAGGCTGGGGCGGGGGCTGGGGCTCGGGCTCGGGGGCCTCTCCGTTCAGGTCGTGCCACCGCTCAATTTCCTGCTGGGTCGCGCCCCACCGCTCCCACAGGACCTCGCGGGGCACGCCCAGGGTGGCCATCTTGACCAGGGCATCGACTAGCTGCCCCTCGGTCCTGGTCTCGAAGTCGCCCCAGATGACCTCAGCGGAGACATCGGCCGCGGCGGGTGACCCGATGAACTGGAGGGCCAGCCTGATGACCTCCTCCCAGTCCTCCCCCAGGTGGAGCGCCCGCCGCCGCACCTTGGACACCAGGCCCGCCTCAGCCGCCTTGAGGGCATCGGCTGACAGGTTCGCCACGGTGCCCAGCAGGTAGTGAGCGGGCGTCTGGGTGATGGAGGCCAGCAGCTCGACATCTTGTTTCACGGCGTCCAGGTAGCCCTGGAGGTTGGACTCAGCGATGGACCCGAACCGGCCGTCTGGGTTCTCGTTGGTCAGCAGCCGGTTGGCCCCGATCTGGAAGGGCCGGGAGACCTTCGTGGCCTCCTGCCCGTCCTGGGCCTTGATGACCTCGCGGGCCACCTTGATGCCGGTCGCCCAGACCTGCCTGTTAGCGCCGTAGTCCACCGACACCGAGCGGTTAAACAGGGTGGTGTGGACCCGATCCTGAATCGGGATCACCGACAGCAGCTCGGACCTGGGCGGGCCGACCGTGCGGGGCTGGGGGGCCAGCTCGACCATGCCGACCACCCCGGCCGGGTTCGGCTCCACCAGGGGGCGGCTGCGGTTGGTCGCGGGCAGCCAGGTCACGATCTGGTCAGGTGTGATCAGGACCTCCGTGCGGCCTGCTGTGGCCTCATCGGTCCAGCGCTTGTAACCAGCTCGGCGGCGGTGCCTCCTGCCAGGCTCGTACAGGACCGTTGCCTGGAGGGCTGACTCAGGGCTGATGGTCACCCCCACGGGGCTGGACTCATCAGGCTGGACCAGCACGAAGCTGGAGCCCTGGGTCAGGGCATCGGTCTGGAGCATTTCGGCGTCGGCGTCCATCGAGTTGGCCTGCCAGATCGCCCAGGCCGCGCTGGAGTCCTCCTCATTGCCGAACCGGAACCCCGTGACCTGGAGCCGTTCGGCCACCGCGTTGACCACCAGCTCCGCGAGGTTGGCCCTGGCCTCGGCCAGCAGCGCCCGGAAGGTCCGCCGCTCCTCCGTGTCCATCAGGGCGATAATGCCGGATTCGTCGTCGTAGTACGCCTGGTAGCCAGCCGCCACGGCAGCCTGCCGGTCCAGCTTGCGCTGGGCTGCTGCCCTCAGGGCCTCCAGCTCGGTCATGTCCATAGGTCCTCCTCAGAACCCCGCCGCCGCGTAGTCCTCCTCGGGCTGCACGGCCTGGTGCCGCAACGCCCGGTCCAGGGCCATCACGGCGGCAACAACGCTGTCGATCTTGTCGGCCGACCTGGCTTTATCCGGCTTGAGGTTGCCAGCAGGGTCCTGCTTAACGATGAGGTTAGCGGCCTGCCAGCGGACCAGGGGGTTATCCCCGTGCCGGTAGGTCCCCGCAGCGACCAGCCGCAGCAGCTCCCGTGTGGGTGCCGCCATCGTGGCATAGCCCTGACCGACCTGGACCAGCGGGAACCCCTCCTCGATCAGCTCGGAGCTGAGCTGGGTTGCCCCCCACCTGTCGAACGCTATCTCCTCGATCTGGTAGACCTCGGCGTCGGCCCTCAGCGCCACCTTGATTTCGTCATAGTCGATGACGTTGCCCTCGGTGACCTTGAGGAGCCCTGCCTCCTCCCACACGGTGATCTTGCCCCCGGTGCGGCGGTCCAGGTCCCGCACTGCTGCCCTGGGGGCGAAGCACCGCCACAGGACATCATGGCCGCCCGCGCCGTCTGGGAAGTCGAGCGCGTAGCTGGCCAGGTCGGTGGTGCTGGCCAGGTCCAGCCCGCCGTAGCAGGTGCGCCCGGCCAGGCCGACAGCGGTGTGGATCGGGAGGCAGGCATCCCAGGCCAGCATGTCCAGCGCCCGGCCTGCCTGGGGGGTCTGCTGGTTCAGCCGGTACTGCCGGAATGCCCGCTCGGCTGGCAGGTTGCCCAGGGCCTTGAGAAATTCCGACCGGAGGATACGCAGGTCCAGGTAGTCCCCCAGGGCTGGGTTGGCCAGGTGCCAGGTGGCCTCATCGGTCCAGTCAGCCTCTCGGGGCGCGGCGTGGATCACCACCAGCCTGGCCCGGTCCAGCTCGGGGTCCTCCAGCACCCGCTCAGACCAGGCCCGCTCACTGGCCGCGAACCCGCCAGGGTCGTTGTCAGCGGTGGTCACCAGCATCAGGATGGGCTGAGACCTGGCCCCGAACCCGGTCCTGAGCGCGTCGTAGAGGTCCCGCGACGGCTGGGCTAGCAGCTCGTCAATGTACGCGCCGTGCGGGCTCGGCCCCAGGGCTCCCATCGCGTCCCCGGCCACCACCGAGAAAAACGAGGCGGTCTTGTCGTAGCTGATGGTGCGGGCTCCTCGGGCGACGTGCAGCCTGCCGGTCAGGATCGGTGAGAGTTGCACCATGCGGGCAGCAGCCCCCCAGGCCAGGGCTGCCTGGTCCTTATCCAGGGCCAGCCCGTAGACCTCGGCGGCCTCCTCCCCGTCGCTGGCCAGCAGGTAGAGCATGACCCCCGCAATGAGGGCCGTCTTGCCGTTCTTGCGGCCGGTGGACAGGTACAGCTCCCGGTATCTCCGCAGGTACTTAGCCCAGCCAGGGTCATACTCGACCGTCCCGAACAGGGGTATCAGGACCTCATCGGCCTCCCAGGCGGCGGGGATGAACGGACGCCTCGCCCAGTCACCCTTCGTGTGGACCAGGAGGCTGCCGAAGAAATCCAGCACCCTGGCGGCGCGGGGCTCGCACAGGTGCTCACCGCGCCTGCGGCAGGTGGCCCCGCTGAACTGGTAGCCACAGGGCGGGAACCGGCGTCGATCAGGCATTACGCTGCCAGCATGGCAGACCAGCCCGACCCGGCCAAGGTCCTGGCGGACCAGGCCCGGCAGGTTGCGGAGGGGTTCGCCGCGGCGATGGCCCCCGTGGCTCAGGCGTACCTGGCAGCAGCGGCCAGGGCTGGGGCCATGATGACCGCCTGGGCTCAGCAGGTGGTCGAGGCACTGGAGGCCAGCCACGGCACCCGAGCTGACCGGGGCGACCCCACAGGCGACCCCCCGCTGTAGCCCTGTGAGGCTGACCCCGGCCGAGGCCCGCGTCTTGGCCCTGCTGCCCACCCACCTGACCGCGCCGCAGATCGCGGCCGAGCTGGGCCGGTCCAGCTCCACGGTGCGGAGCCAGATCACCGCCGTCTACCTCAAGCTGGGTGCCCACTCCAGGGCTGAGGCTGTGGCCCAGGCCAGGTCCCTGGGCCTCCTGAGCTGGGCTGGGCCACAACGTCAAGCAGGCCAGGACCCTGGTGTGGGTCCTGGCCTGCTGGGGTCAGGCTGAGGGGGTCAGCCCTCAGACTTGGCTGCTGAGTCATGCTCAGCGGTGGCATCCTGGGCAGCCTCAGCCTTGGCAGCCTCAGCAGCCTGGGCAGCCTCAGCCTTGGCCTCCTGGGTGGCCTTGGCCTTGGCAGCCTTGGCAGCAGCCTGGGCCTCAGCCTTGGCGTCGGCCTGGCAGCCTGAGCACCACTCCAGGCGGCCAGCCTTGGTCCCCAGGGCATCCCCAGCCTTACCGCCGACTGAGGGGGTGGTCAGGTTGTGGGTGTTGCACCTGACCAGCCAGGGGGGGCTGTCTGCTGGGGCCTGGGGGGTCCTCTTGAGGAGGTCATATCCACCCTTGGGCCAGCGGATTTCGTAGCCCTCAGGGGCAGGGGCATGGGCTGAGTCACCAGCCAGGGCAGCAGCCAACTGGTCGGCGGCTGAGGTCCTGCCCTCAGCCACAGTCCGCTCCTGCTTGGGGGCCTTGGGCTCCTCCACCTTGCGGGGGGCCTCAGCAGGGACCACAGCCCAGAACTTGGTAGCGGACCCGAATGCACCCCCATCAATGGCCCTGGAGCCCCTGGTCAGCAGGGTGACACCCTGGGGGGTGACCTCCACCTTGGCCACCTTGATGCCCTTGGCCAGGGGGGTCTTGACTGAGGTCCCGAAGAACTCCCAGCCACTCAGGGGGTTGCCGTGCTGCTTCCAGGTGGCCCTGGTGGGCTGGGGGCCAGTGAGGGCCTGCTCAGCAGCCACCTGGGCCTCCTGGTCGGCGTGCTTGACCTCAAGGGCCTGGTGGCGGGCAGCCTTGGCCTCCTCAGTCTCCCCGTTGATGGGGTGGACTGTGGCTAGGACCTGCTCCTGGGCAGCAGCCAGGTTAGCCTGGGCCTCGACCTGGGCAGCAGCCTGGTCAGCCTGGGTGTCCTTGGGGGTCTTGTTCGCGGTCATGGGGGTGGTTCCTTCCCGGTGAGCCCTGCCCCCTGGTGGGGCTGGGCTGTGCGGCTGGCCCCTGGAGGCCAGCCTCCTGGGCTAACAATCGGACACGGAGAGTTATTCCCTGTCACGGATTGTGCCAGGCCCCCGGCCTCGCCTACCCTGGCAGGAGCCCGGCCCCCCTGCTGTCGCTTGGTGGTTCAATCCCCAGCGGGGGGCTGGGTCAACCGGGGAGCCCCGGACTGGCAGGCGGATCGTGGGCAATGTGCCGGGGCCTGGAGGAGTGGCGGCAGACCTCCGCTAGGCTGGCCATCCGGCCCCAGGCGTGCCTGGCCCCTGCGGGGTCGGGCCGGGGGCCAGGCTCAGGACAGCAGCCTGTCCGCGAGGGCATCAGCCACCGTGTGCTCCACCCTGAGCGGCTGCCGCGCCGCTGGAGTGAGGCCGAACTCCCGAGCCCACCGCAGCAGCTCCAGGCTGGCATCCCGCTGCTGCGCCACGGCCGGATTCTTGCGGATCACCCCGTCACGGTCCCGCAGGAACAACCCGGACCTGCCCACCAGCTCCGTGGCCACCCTGAACCGGGCCGAGGCTTCGCAGTACCCGGCCAGGGCCATCCTGTCGGCGGCGGTGGCGGTGCCCATCGCCAGCAGCTCGGGCACGATCAGGTCCCACTCCTCAGCCCCGCCTGAGGTCAGCCACGACGGCTTAGACGGGGCACCACGGCGCGGCTTGGGCTCCAGGGGGCTGACCCTGCTGGGCCTGGTCTCCCCGTGCAGCACCCTGAGATTCGTCGGCTTCGGTGCCGGTCCTCTACGCCCCATGCGCCGCGACCTTCCACCCCGAGGCCCTGGCAGCCCGCCGCGCTAGCCGCTCGCGGAGCTGGGCCTGGTGCTCAGCCATGACCTCCTCAGCCATGCCCTCACAATAGGCGCGGGCAGCCTCGAACAGGGGCCGGTCCCGCACCACCAGCGGAGCCCTCCTGGCAATCGCCCCCGGCTCCATCCAATGAAAGACGCGGGGCTCACCGCGCCCGTTGCTGTGGGTCTGCCTGACCATCAGCCGGGCCATCTCGGGAGCCATCCGCTGGAGGCCCACCGCCCGGACCCCCGCCCGGTAGTAGACCCGCATCCCCGACCGCTCCCCGCGCCCGCCGTGATTCTTGATGTAGGCCAGCGGGTAGACCAGCGCGGCGGTCGCTGACTCGGCCGACCCCGCGTACTGGTAGGCGTGGAGGATGTCCTCCTCCACCGGGCCGATGTAGGGCTCACGCCCAGGCCCCACCCGCTCCAGGTAAAGGCTGTACGGGAACCCAGGCCGCACGAAGGTCCCCGGCTCGGTCGCGGGGTTGACCGCCTGGAGTTTGGCCCCTGTCATCCGGCTATTGGTCGCCAGGGTCACCGCCGCCAGGAGGTCCGCGAACATAGCCAGCCCGCCGCGGGCTGCCACCACCTTGGCCGAGGAGGCATAGCCCACGAACGCGGTCAGCCGCCGCAAGTTGTCATCGAGCTGGAGCACAGCCCAGCACCCGCGCTCCTCAGCGACCCGGCAGGCCCACTCACGCTCCGTGAAGCACCCCAGGAACGCGCCCGGCTCATAGGGACCTGGCCCCATCCAATGAGCAGCCGCGAACGCTTCGGCCTCGGCCTGGCCGTAGGGCACGACCTCCCAGCGGTCCCGCTCATAGCCTGGAGCCCGGTCGTCTCGGACCACCCACACAGGGTCAGCGGTGACCCCCTCCAGCGGGGCCAGCAGCCGCCTGGTCTGCCGGTCGCGGAGCTGGGGCCTGCCGCCGCTGATCACCACGGGGAGGACCCCGCGCAGGAGGTCAGGTGGGGTAACGGACAAACACGACTCCGGGTATCTCGGCCAGCTTGGGGCCTGCCT
>Ga0210390_10001623_pt1 | contig 21151 bp, 16 predicted proteins | sample IncBWH11OmetaG_FD_161050 | JGI IMG/M metagenome (GOLD analysis project Ga0210390, IMG submission 161050) | Forest soil microbial communities from Barre Woods Harvard Forest LTER site, Petersham, Massachusetts, United States - Inc-BW-H-11-O ... | reverse complement strand
CGCCCGCGCCGGCGTCGGCCGCGGCTCGTGCGGCGGCGTCGGCGGCGGCGATGTACGCCGCCGGGATCGCCTTGGTGAGCAGGTCGGCGAGGTTGCCGGGGTCGGGCTGGCCGCGGCCGGGCGGGGATCCGGTGCTGGTCGGCGGCCTGCCGGTGAGGCGGGTGATCGCGGCGGTGATCCAGTCGCGGGATTGGCCGTCGCGGGCGAGCCCGGCGGCGAGGGTGCGCTGGATGGTGACGGTGACCTCGCTGACCAGGCCGGGCGGGCTAGCGGTGCTGGTGTCGCGGCGGGTGCGCAGCGTGGTGACGGCGGTGGCGTGGCCGTCGTCGTCGGTGATGATCAGCCGCCAGGTGCACGATGGGTCGGCGGCCGCGGCGACGGCCAGGTCGCGGGCCTGGCCGGGGGTGATCGGGCCGATCCAGGACAGTTCCCCGGGTTCGGGGCCGAGGCCGGTCAAGGTACGCCAGGGCACGGTGAGCCGGGTCCGCCCCGGGTTCTTCGGGATCAGCCAGCCCGGCACCCCGTAACACCCGGGGCCGTCCCGCCCCGCCTGGTCCGGAATTAACGGCCAGCTGAACTCCCCCGTCGCGTGAACTTCACCGCCCGGCGGGCCGGTGCCCGCGGGGGTGAAGTTCACCGGCCCTGCCTGGTCGCCCCCGGAATCGGGCTGGGTGAAGTTCACCGGCCCCGGCTGTCCGTCGGCCGGGTCCGACCAGGCTCCCCCGCCACTGTCATCCGGCGGGGTGAAGTTCACCGGCTCGGTCTGGCCGCGGTCCTCGACGCCGGGGTCATCGTCCGTGGGAGGACCTGCCGGGCCCGGCGAGTCATCGCCGGCGAAGTCCGCGCCGGGGTCGTCGGGCCCGGCAGGCGTGCCGGGCCCGACCGGGCTGTCATCCCCGGCGGGGGCGGGCGGGGTAGGGAGCCAGCCAGCCGGCCAGCCGTCATCGCCCGGGGCCGCCGGACCCGGATCGGCCGGGCCAGTCGGGCCGTCCGACAGGCCGCCGTCCCGCGGTGGGGGGATGTCGGGCAGGGTATCGAGCAGCAGGCCGGTGGCGACCTTGGCCTCCAGCAGCGGCAGCGGGTCGGTCATCCCGGCCGCCTTCGCCGCCCGCGCGATCGCATTCACCCGGGCCTTGGCCGCCGCCGCCAGCTGCGCGGGCATCCGCTCCACCGCCGCCGTCGCGGTCTGATCCGCATTCGCGTACACACAGAACCGGGCCTTACGCGCCGCGTGCGCCGCCCGCCGGTCCGCCGCCGCCGGATCGATCGCGATCACCGCCCGCCGGACCTTCTCCTTCAAGTCCCCGGTCGTCCACCCGCCCAGCCGCGACGCCAGCAGCGCATCGACCCGGGCGGCGTCCTCATCGGACAGGAACTGGGTACCCTCGGCCAGCACCCGCAACCGGTGCAGGTCCGCGCGGCCCGCGTCCAGCTCGGCGAACGCGCCCGGCAGCCGCCGCGACAAGTCGGCGGTCAGCTCCACCTGCGCCTGCGCCGAGTACTCCGTCGCGGTCAGCGCCAGCGCCACCTCCGCGGCCGCCTCCCGGGACGGCACCACCGCGGGCATCACCCGGTCCGGGCCCTGCTCATCCGCCCCGCCGTCCAGCTCTTCTCGCCTGGTTTCGGCCCGGTCCGCGCGCCGGTCCCACACCCGCGGCCGGCGGCGGCGCAACAACTCCTCGGTCGCGCGCAGCTCCCGGGCCGCCGCCCGCGACGCCACCGCGTGCCAGCTCGCCAGCGAGGTCAGCAGGTCCCCGTCCGTCATCAGCGCCGGATCGCCGCTGGCGTCAAGGACCGCGCCGATCACGTCCGGCACACCCCCGTCAGGTTGCGGGGCCGGGGCCGGGATCACGGAAGCAGCCCGCATCGCGTCGGACCACGCGGTCAGCTCCTCCGGCGTGAGCTCGTCATCCTCCCAGTACTCGGGCTCCTCCTCCGGCGGCTCTTCGTCTTCCAGATCCGCCAACCAGGCTTCCTCGGCGTCCACAGGCACCTCCCTCCAGGCCGGCACGCGTCCGATCTTGTCTACGTACATAGTAGCATGAACTACATTTAGTACATAATTGATAAGGAAAACCCGTTCGATGATCATCAGCACTGGTGGTTGACGGGCGGTAGCTGCCGATGTACGGGTGCGGATACATGGGCACGCTGACGCCGTTCGCGGGGTCCAACTGGATCCGCACCAGCGGGGCCTTCAACGGAGTCATCGACTTCGCACGGGCCATCGCGGATCCGTACTACCCGCAGTACCTGAACCCGGTTTACAACTCTGGTGACAGCCTGCATCCGGGTGACCTGGGCTACGAAGCCATGGCCGACGCGATCCCGCTGCGGTTCGTTGCGGTTACGGACCTGATTGGGTGTCGGCCAGCCCGTCGACCGCCGTGGCGAGGGCGTCGAGCGCGGGCACCGCGGCGGCAAGCGCTCGGCGCTGCTTGGGCGGCAGCGTGGACAGCGCCAGGTGCAGCACCGCGGCGTTGGTGGCCTGCCACGCGAGCACCGCCTGGCGCCCCGCCTCGGTCACGGTCAGCTCAACGGCCCGGCGGTCGGCCTCGGCGGCGACGCGCTCCACCATGCCGCGCACGGTGAGCGCGTTGACGATGGTGGTGACGGTGTTCGGGCGCATGTTGAGCAGACGGGCAAGCTGTCCGGGACGGGAGCCTGGATGTTCGGCCAGCGCGGCGAGCAGCTCAAGCTGCGCTACGGCCAGCGTGTTGCCAGGGTCGGCGACGCGGGCGCCGCGGCGCAGCGCACGGCGCAGCCGGGCGATCCCCTCCGCGAGCCCGTCGGCACGGGAACCAGCGTCTGAGCCCTGATCGAGGTTCGCCTTCATCGCGGGGCCGGCCTCGAGCCGGCCCAAGCGGCCGCGAGTCCCGCCACGGATAGCGCCCCCAGCGCCATGGAGGGGCCAGCTGAGGGCACGTCGGCGAGCTTCGCGGCGTGCAGCCCGAGCGTCACCACGGCCACGCCGAGCGCGGTGCCGATACCACGCGTCATGTTTACCATCCCGCCGCCAGCCGCGGCGTCTTTGATCGGGAGCGCCGCCATGATCTCGGCGTTGTTGGCCGGGGTGTAGATACCCAGGCCAGCGCCAAGCAGCCCCAACAGCACCACTGATACAGCATGCGGCGCGGGTATCGCCAGTGCGGCCGCGCAGCCGGCGGCTACCAGGCCGCCCACGGCACAGCGGAGGCGGTTCGGCCATTGGAAGCTGTTGGAGGTCACGGCCGCCAGCCCGAACCCGGCCGGCAGCGACGTGAGCAGCAGGCCACTTGACAGAGCGCTGCCCCCGTGCGCGGCGATGACCTGGGGGAACAGCACCATCGGGCCGAACAGCACCAGGTAGGCGGACAGCGCGCCGCCGAGCGCGGGGGCCATTCCGCTCGATAGCGCGCCGAAGTCGAGCAGCGGTGTGGCGGACCGCCGCTCCCACCGCCACAGGCCCGCCCCGGCCAGCACCGCGACCGCCGCGAACGCGGCGATCACCCACATGGGCATGCCCAGTCCGGACAGCGAGGAGATGGCCAGCATCGTCCCGGCCGCCGACGCGGCGAGCAGCACCGTCCCCGCCGGGTCACCGCCCCGACGGCTGGCGAGGTTGCGACTCCTGGGCAGCAGGAACCAGCCCGCCGCCACCGCGACGAGGCCGACGGGGACGTTGATGAGGAAGATCCACCGCCAGCCGGCGGTCGCGATGAGCAGGCCGCCGGTCACCGGCCCCGCGGCCAGGCCGACCGCCTGGGCCGCGGCCTGGATACCCAGCGCCGCGCGGCGCTTGGGGGCGGGCACGCTGGTCGTTACGAGGGCAACGCTGTTCGCCTGCAACAGCGCCGCGCCGACCGCTTGGAGAAGGCGCAGGCCGATGAGCACCGCCAGCGAGCCCGCCAGGCCGCATGCCGCGGACGCGGCGACGAACGCCACGAAGCCGGTCAGGTAGCAGAGCTTGCGGCCCACCCGGTCCGACCACCGGCCCGCGGGGACTAGCAGCGCGACGAGGACGAGCAAGTAGCCGAGCGAGACCCACTGCACTCCGGCGAGGCCGGCGCCGAACTGCCGCTGCAGCGCCGGGAACGCGACTGTGACGATGCTCGCGTCAAGCTGGCCCATGAAGGCGCCGAAACAGACCGTTCCGACCGCGAACCAGGGTGCCATCGGGTGCCTGCGGACCGCCGCGGGACGCGCCGGCTCTTTGAGCAGGGTCAGGGTCATTGACATCCAAGTTTAATCTGTTACAGAACTACTTTTAGTTCTAGTGCAGAACTTCTGTGAAGGCAAATCCGGAGGTTGTGGTGGGCAGGGAGGTTGGGGTGGGGAGGGAGATTGTGGTGGGGAGGGGGGTTGTGGTGGGTAGGGAGGTTGTGCCGGGAGGACTGTCAGTCGGCGAGCTGGGCCGCGAGCTCGGCGTTGCGCCGGGCGAACGCGGCCCACTCCCCCGGTGTCTCGCCGAGGTGACGGCGCGCGGACGCTTCGTCGCAGGCGCGCCGGGACCAGCCCGTCAGGCGCCCGCCGCGCACCGTGAAACGGACCAGCGTGCCGTCCGCCCAGCCGTACGCGTTGAAGCTCGCCGACGACGGCCTGGTGACCTTCTGCTCGCCGGATATCCAGTCGAGGGCCTCGATCTCCTCCTGCAGCCTGCCCGCGAACTCGAAGGCCAGCGCGCCCGCCGCCGCGTCACGGCGCGCGCACAGCTGTCCGCGCAGGGACGCGACCGCGTCCGGATCGCGGTCGAGCACGGCCGCCGCTGTCTGGGCCAGCGCGGCGCGGTCGGCGGCGGACACGCCGAGGACGCGGGCTATGTCGCCGCGAGCGCCCGCCGGATCGGTGCCCGCGTAGGCGAGCGGCAGCACCCGGCACAACCCGGACACGGCCAGGCGCACCTTCCGGCCGCCGAGGTACGGGCCGAAGTGCCGTCCTGGCGGCGCCGGCCGGGTTGACCGGGTTGGCGGCGCCGGCTCGTGGACGACCCGGACGCCAGGAGCGCGCGCCGATTCGCTGAGCCGGATCCAGACCTCAACCTCCTGGCCGCCGCTGGGGCTGCGGTTCCACGGCGGCAGCCGCTCCTGGAGGAGGTTCCGCTCCAGCCAGGCCGCCTCGTGGGCGGAGTCGCAGACGACGGCCTCCACGCTGGAGATGCGAGCCACCATCGGGGACAGGTGCGCCCTGTCGCGGAGGTCACCCCAGTAGGAGGCCACCCGCCGGCGCAGGCTGACGGCGCGGCCCAGGTACAGCACGTCACCGGCCGCGTCCCTGAACCGGTAGACACCGGGCGCGAGCGGAAGCCGTGTGGCGACGTCGCGGGGCGCGCGGCGCGGCTCCCGCCGGGCACTCACCGGCTCATCGTAGACCGCCGGTTACGCGTCGCGTGTGCGCAGAACGTAAGCGGCAACGATGAGTGCCCCGGCTGCCCACAGCGCGACCACTCCCAGGCCCGGCCAGGGAGAAAGCGGCAGGCCGGGCTGCGTGGCCAGGCTATCGATGCCCGCGGACATCGGGCCGATCTGCTCCAGGCGGCGCTGCAGGCTGTGGCCGGCGAAGAGCGCTACCAGAGGGAACAGGTACAGCAGCCCGAGCACGGCCCCGGTGGCCGCGGCCGGGTCGCGCACCGCCGTGGTCACGCCGAGGCCGAGCACCGCGACCAACGTCAGGTACAGGGCCGCGCAGCACGCGGCGCGCCACATGGCCGGGCTGGCCAGGTCGAATCCGTGTCCCGCGGTGAATCCGTGACCAGGGAGGATGAGGCCGCCCGCCAGCAGGCAAGCGCCGGCTACGAGCGCGGACGCCGCGAGCACCGGGCCGGCCAGCACCAGCGTCTTGGCCGCGAGCAGCCGCCCCCGGCGCGGTATCGCGGCTAGGGTCACGCTGATCATGCCGGTGCCGTACTCGCCGCCGATCGCCAGCACGCCGGCCAGCGCGGCCACCGCCTGGCCAAGGTACACGCCGGCGAGGCTGAGCCTGGCCGGATCCCCACCAAGTGACCACCGCGCCGTGCCGATGGTCACGGCGCTGACCGCGAGGGTTACGCAGACCAAGGCAACGAGCAGCCAGTAAGAGGACCGCATCTTCGCCCACTCGGCCCGCAACGCCTGCCTCATGCGTCCCTCCGGGTGAACGCGACGTACCCGATCGCCAGCGCCGCCAACGCCCAGGCGCACAGCACCGCGAAACCGGCCCAGGGTGGTAGCGGGAAGTAGCCGTAGGCCGGCGCGTACACCTCGTCGACCTGCGGGTACTGGGTCACGGTCTGCTCGACGGCGAACGCCGCGGCCGGGGTGAGGCGCATCAGCCAGTCGGCCGCGGCCAGCGGCAGGACCGGGATCGGGACCGTGAGCACATACGGCGCGACGATCAACGCGATGACCGCCGCGACGGCCGCCGCGCCCCGCCGGGCAAGAGTGCCGATCGCGACGGCGAGCACGGCGCAGACCGCGATCACCGCCGCGGTACCCACGATGACGCGCGCCTGCGTGACCGCCGTCACCGGCGGCAGGTAGACACCGTGATCCCGCAGCACCCGCTGCCCGGCCAGCACCGCCACCGCGGTCCCCGCCAGCCCGGCCGCGAAGGCGACCGCGCCTGTTACGAAGGCCTTGGCGGCCAGCACGCGGCCGCGCCGCGGGGACGCGGCCAGCGTGACCCGGATCAGCCCCCGCCGGTATTCGGCCGTGACGAACATCGCCGCGACGATCGCCAAGATCACCAGCGCGACGAACACGCCGCCCAGCGTCTGCGCGAGCGTCGCGCCGATGCCGGACGGCCCGTACGTGACAGGCGCGATGTCGCCGGACCCGGTGATCGTGAAGTCGCCGCCGTCACGCGAGTAACCACCAACAGAAGGCCCACCGACGCTCGTCCCCGCCCACGGTCCGGTCCTCGTCCCGCGCGCACTCAACGCCACCTGGCTGAACACCGCCGTGGACTGGCTCGGCTCGCCGCTGATCGACGCGACGCCCATCGAAGTCTGCGTATATTGCGGCGACGTGACGAACAGCCCGGCCTGCACCCTCCCGGACAGTCCCGGCACCGTGACGGCGGCCACCCGGGTCCAGCGCACGCCGTCGGCCGACGCGTAGCCGGTGATCGTGGCGCCGGTCCTGACCAGGCGCAGCCATGCCGGCGTCGGCGACACGGCCGGGCCCGCGACGTCCCCGGTGAAGTCGTCCTGCATCCGCACGCCGTGGCTGCCGGTGACCATAATCGCCGCGTACGGGGACCCGGCGGTGAGGCTGGCCTTGACGATGATCCCGGCCTTCGCCCACGGCACGACGGCCCGCTGCATGCCCGCATGAGGCAGCGGCACCGCACTGGTCAGCGACCTTACCCGCGCGGTAAGCACACCATCACCTATCGTCTGATGGACGAAGTAGAAGCTGTCAGAGACCGCCACGCCGCTTGGTCCCGTCAGCTGCGCGCACGAGTTCCCGTAGCAGGTCCCCTGATCCCCGCCCGCGATCCCGAAGCCGGCGACGACCGCCGCCGCCACGACCACCGCGATCACCCAGCCGCGGACAGTACGGAACTTCACCCATTCGGCCCGGATCACGAAGCACCCCACGAAGCCCGGAAGTCCACCGCGTCCCTCGTTATGGAAAGGTACGCGGCCTCGAGCGACGGCCACCGCCGCAGCAAGAGCGAAACCGGGCTGTCCGCGAGCACCCGTCCCCGCCCGGCGACGATCACGTGATCGGCGGCATCCTGCAGTTCGCTCATCAGGTGGCTGGAGACCAGCACCGTGCGGCCCTGCGCGGCCAGCGCGCGCAGGAAGCCGCGCAGCCAGACGATGCCTTCCGGGTCCATCCCGTTGAACGGCTCGTCGAACATCAGCGCCGGCGGGTCGCCGAGCAGTGCCGCCGCCACGCCCAGCCGCTGCCGCATACCCAGCGAGTAACCGCCCGCCCGGCGGCGAGCCACCGACGAAAGCCCGGTGAGCTCGAGCACCTCGTCGGCGCGCCGGGTCGGCAGTTCCTGAGACAGCGCCAGCCACCGCAGGTGGTCGCGCGCGGTCCGGCTGGGCTGCAGGGCGCTAGCGTCGAGCAGCGACCCGAGGTGTGTGAGGGGATGCTCGAAGGAGCGGTACGGCTTGCCGTGCACGAGCGCGATCCCGGAATCGGCACGGTCCAGGCCGAGGATGACGCGCATCGTGGTGGATTTGCCCGCACCGTTCGGCCCGGCGAAACCGGTGACGAGGCCGGGGGCGGCGGTGAACGTCATCCCGTCGAGCGCCACCGTCGGCCCGAAGCGTTTGCGCAGTCCGCTGACTTCGATCATGCGGCCTTTTTTACGGGGGCGCCGGTGTCGGCACGGTGTCGGAAACTGACACCTGGTTGACACCGTCGCTTGTGGCATCGTGGGAGCCATGCGAGTGCTGGTCGCCGAGGATTTCGAGATTCTCGCCAGGGCCATCGCGACCGGGCTGCGGCGTGAGGGCATGGCGGTCGACGTGGCGCTGAACGGGGCGGACGCGCTTGAGTCGCTGTCGGTGACCCGGTACGACGTGGTGGTCCTCGACAGGGACCTGCCGGGCACCCACGGCGATGAGGTATGCCGCCGGATTGTGTCGGAAGGGTCCGGCAGCCGCGTGCTCATGCTGACCGCCGCGAGCACGGTGGCCGACCGCGTGGACGGGCTTGGCCTGGGAGCCGACGACTACCTCCCCAAGCCCTTCGACTTCGCGGAGCTAGTCGCCCGGATACGAGCACTCGCGCGCCGTTCGGTAGCAATGGTGCCGCCAGTACTGGAAAGCGGAGAGCTCACCGTCGACCCTGGGCGAAGGGTAGCGTTCCGATCCGGCCGGCGGCTCGAGCTCAGCCCGAAGGAGTTCGGCGTGCTCGAGTGCCTGCTGGCGGCCGACGGCCGGATCGTGTCCGCGGAGGAGTTGCTCGAACGCGTCTGGGACTCCGAGGCCGACCCGTTCACCACGGCGGTGAAGACCACGATCAGGCGGCTGCGGCTCAAGCTCGGCGACCCGCCGCTCGTCCACACCGTCCGCGAGGGCGGCTACCGGGTCGGCGAAGCGTGAGCGTGCGGCTGCGGTTCGCGCTGCTGTACGCGGGTGCGTTCCTCATCTCCGGCCTGGTAGTGCTGTCGATCGCCTTTCTCGCCGTGAGCTCGACCAAGGAGGCGGGCTCGTCGGGTCCGCCGGTGGTCAAGCACCCGCTCACGCAGACCGTCGAGCCTTCCCTGCCCCTTATCCTCACGATCCTGCTGGTGCTCGCGCTGCTGTCGGTCGGGTTCGGGTGGCTGCTCGCGACGCGGCTGCTGCGGCCCGTGCGGCTGATGACCGCGACCGCGCGCGACATCTCCGCCAGCAACCTGAGCAGGCGGCTGCGGCTCGGCCCCCGCGACGACGAGTTCACCAGGCTCGGCGAGACGCTGAACGACTTGTTGGAGAGGCTGGAGGCGTCGTTCCAGGCGCAGCGGCACTTCGTGGCCAACGCGTCGCATGAGCTGCGCACCCCGCTGACCGCCGAGCGGACCCTGCTGCAGGTGGCACTCGCGGATCCGCTTGTCTCGCAGGCGTCGCTGCGGGAGGCCTGCGAGCAGGTGCTGTCGCTTGGCATCGCGACCGAACGGCTCATCGACGCGCTGCTCACCCTGGCCACAGGAGAACGCGGCATCGAACGCCAGGAGCCGCTCGACCTCGCCGAACTCGCCCGCCGCGTCGTCCGGACCCGCGGCGAGCTCGCCGCACGGTGCCAGGTGCGCCTCGACGCGAGGCTCGGTTCAGCGCGAGTGGCCGGCGACCCGAGGCTGGCCGAGAGCCTGATCGCCAACCTGGCCGACAACGCCGTCCGGTACAACGTGCCCGGCGGCAGCGCCGAGGTGACGACCGCGACCCGCGACGGCCGCGCGGTCCTGTCCGTGCGCAACACCGGCGCCGTCGTGCCGGCGTCGGAGGTCAACCGCCTGTTCCAGCCGTTCCAGCGGCTCGGCGCCGACCGCGTGCTTGCGGAAGGTCACGGGCTCGGCCTGGCGATCGTCCGGGCCATCGCCGACGCGCACGGCGCCTCGGTCACCGCCCGCGCCCGCGAAGGCGGCGGGCTCGACATCGCCGTCGCTTTCCCGCAGATCCCGCCGTAGCTGAAGGCCCGCGCCGCGACTCTGTTCATTTATCCCGAACGGTTCCCGGCTGACTCTGGCACCGGCAGGCTCAGCCTGTTGACAGGTGAGATGATGAGCGGGGCCGAAACTCACAGACGGGTCAGTACAGTTACCGGGGTCTTGCCGCCCCGGCGGCGTCTCGCCGCGGCCGGGGCACTCGGAGCCGCTGCGTTTTGTTATGCGACAAGCGAGAACCTGCCCGTCGGCCTGCTCCCGGTCATGTCCGCGAGCCTGCGCTCCTCGCTGTCGGCTACTGGCCTGCTGGTGACGGTCTACGCGGCGGTGGTTGTTGTGACGTCGGCGCCGCTGACGTACCTGACCCGCAATTATCCCCGTCGCTTCTTGCTGACCGGCTTGCTGGGAGTCTTCGTCGCCGGGACCCTGGCCGCCGCGGCTGCTCCAGGCTACGGGTGGCTCGTCGCCGCGCGGGTGGTGACGGCCCTGTCCCACGCGGTGTTCTGGTCGATAGTGGCGGTGGCGGCAGCGGGCCTGTTCCCGGCAGGCGAACGCGGCCGGGCCGTCGCCATAGTGGCATCGGGCGGCACGCTCGCCCTCCTCCTCGGAGTGCCCGCGGGCACGTGGATAGGCCAGCATGCTGGCTGGCGCATGTCCTTCGTCGCCGTGTCCGGCCTCGGCCTGGCGGTAGCCGCCGCGGTGGTCGTGCTGATCCCCGCCCGCAGGCCGTCAGACAATCACGCCGCGGCGGGCACTCACCCCGATGCGCTTGGCTACGGATTGCTAGTGACCACAACGTTCCTGGCTGTCGCCGGTACGTTCTGCGCCTACACCTACGTCAGCGCGTTCCTTACCAAAGTCAGCGGACTTCCCGCGGGAGACGTTCCACCGGTGCTGTTCCTCGGAGGTCTAGCCTCGCTGACCGGAGTGGGCTGCTCCGGCCTTATCTTGAGCCGTCATCCCCGGGTGGCGCAGGTCGCCTCGACCGGAATCCTGGCCGCCGCACTGCTCGGGCTCTATGTCCTGGGAACCGCGGGCCCCGTGGCGGCGGTCTTGCAGGCGGCCGAGAGCTTCGGCGTGGCCGGCGTCTTGGTCTCGATGCAAGCGCGTGTCCTCGTCGTCGCGCCGCGCGGCTCCGACATCGCGTCAGCCGGGTTCTCCTCGGCGTACAACCTCGGCGCCGCCGCTGGCCCGGTCGTCGGCGGGCTTGTGCTGTCTGGGCCAGGCCTGCGCAGCACGGCCCTGGCTGGATGGCTGCTCGCCAGCATGGCGCTGGCGGTGGTCCTCAGCGAACCCCTCGTCGGCGCGGCCATCCGCCGCCTCAGGAACGGACAATGACGGCAGCGAAGGCCGCTAGACCGCGCGTCACGGCCGTGTTCGATCTTGTGGATTTTGTGCGAATACTGAAACTTTCGAGGCCTTTCGACTACGGTGCGGTTCCGACCTTGGGATGTGTCCGCGGTGCGCGGGGGTGGCCTTGACCGGGGGTCGGCGGGCTTGTTCCGTTGGAACATGTTCAAACAAGGATCCCGCGCGCTCGGCCGACGCCAGTTCCTGGCCGGGGCAGGCGGCCTGGCGGCCGCTTCCTTTGCCTTGGCCGTCGGCGAGTCGACTTTAGCTCCGCCCGCCAGGGCGGCCACCGCGTTCGGGTACACCAGCAGCGGCGGGTATTTCACCGTGAGCACCGGCGCCGGGCTCACCTTCAAGATCAACCAGTCCGACGGCGACATGACGTCGCTGAACTACAACGGCGTGGAACTCCAGGATCAGAGTTCCTTCTCGCAGGTCGAGTCGGGCCTAGGCAGCGGCGCGACCGTGACCGCCTACCAGAGCGGCGACTACGTCGTGGTCACCGAGTCGGTGACCGACTGGTATGGCAGCGGCACGCTGTACCACTACCTCGTGGCCGTCAACGGCCAGAACAACGTCTACATGGCCACGTACGTGAACTCCGCCGGCGGCGGTGAACTGCGGTGGATCTCCCGGCTGAACTCCAGCGTGATCACCACGGTCCTCACGCCCGCCGAGGTCAACGGCGGCACAGCGATCGAGTCCACGGACATTTACCTGCTCGACGGGCAGACCCGGTCGAAGTATTACTCCAACCGCCAGGCGATGGACCTGACGGTGCGCGGCGTCACCGGCAGCGGTATCGGCGTGTACATGGCGTACGGCAATAGGGAAAGCAGCGCCGGCGGCCCGTTCTTCCGCGACATCGAGCAGCAGGGCACGACCGATAACCAGCTCTACAACTACATGTTCTCCGAGCACAACCAGACCGAAGCGCAGCGGCTCAACGTCCTGTACGGCCCCTACGCGCTGATGCTCTCCGGCACCACTGCGCCGGCGGCTCCCGACATGAGCTTCATGGATGACCTCGGCCTCATGGGCAACGTGCCGGCGTCGGCCCGCGGGTTTGTCGCGGGCGGCGCGTACGGTGCGACGAGCGGCACCACCGTGACCGTTGGCTGGGCGAACTCGACCGCGCAGTACTGGGCGTCCGCCCAGTCCAACGGCGACTACTACAGCCCCGCCATGAAGCCGGGCACCTACACGATGACCATGTACCAAGATGAGCTGGCCGTCGCGTCGCAGTCGGTGACGGTGACCGCGGGCACCACGCTCACCGGGCAGAACCTCAACTCCGGCTGGTTCACGCCCGCCAGCCCGGTGTTCCGCATCGGGACGTGGACCGGGGCGCCGACCGGATTCCTCAACTGGTCGAACCTGACGTGGATGCACCCGTCGGACGCGCGCATGGCGAGCTGGGGCCCGGTCACCTACACCGTCGGCAGCAGTTCCGACAGCGAGTTCCCCGCCTACCAGTTCAAGGACGTGAACAACCCGACGACGGTGCACTTCACCCTTCCGGAAATCACCGCCCGGACGGTACGGATCGGCATCACCGCCGCCTACGCCGGCGGCCGGCCGCAGATAACGGTCAACAACTGGACCTCCGCCGCCCCGTCACCGACGTCCCAGCCGAATTCCCGCAGCCTCACCATCGGCACCTACCGGGGCAACAACACGCTGCTCACGTACGCCGTGCCGGCCAGCGCCTTCGTCGCCGGCACCAACACGATGACGATCACGGCGATCAGCGGATCCGCCGCCCTGAGCGACTACCTGAGCCCGGCGTACAGCTACGACTGCGTCGAAATGTACTGAAGAACGGAAGTTCATCATGAGGACACCGGCAATCCTCGCGCTGGCCGTCGCGGCGGGCGCGCTCATCCCCGCGTTTGTCACCGCACCGGCCCGCGCTTCTGTAACGCTGGCCACGGGCGACCGCCGTTCGGTCAGCCAGCCGTCCATCCCCGCGACCTGCACCACGCTGAGCGCTCAGCTCGCGACCAGCAACGAGCAGTTCAGCAGCGCGGACGAAACGACCCCGCCTGATAGCGCGAGGATCCAGTCCGCCCTCAACAGTTGCGGCGGAACCGGTAAGGCGGTGGTGCTGGCGCCGAGCGGCAGCGACAACGCGTTCCTGGCCGGCCCGCTGTCGCTGCCGGCCAGCGTCGACCTGGTCATCGAGGCGGGCGCGACGCTCTACGCGTCGAGAAACCCGGCGAACTACCAGGTCTCTGGCCAGGCGACCTGCGGAACGGTCGCCTCAAGCGATAACGGATGCAAGCCGTTCATCAACGTGACCGGGTCCAACGCCGGGATCATGGGAACACAAAACGGCAGTGGCTCGCAGGGCGAGATCGACGGCCGCGGGGACCAGGACATCCTGGGTACCAGCGGCACCTGGTGGGCCCTCGCGAACACCGCGAACAGCGACGGCAAGAAGCAGAACAACCCGCGACTGATCGAGTCAGACGGCAACAACAACCTGACGTTGTACGACATCGACCTGGTCAACGCGCCGTTCTTCCACGTGTACTTCCAAAGCGGCAACGGCCTCACCGTCTGGGGCGTCCGGATCAAGACCCCGGCGACGGCGCGGAACACCGACGGCGTCGACCCGGACAGCGCCACGAACGTGACCGTCAACGACTCGTTTATCGAGGACGGCGACGACGGCATCGCGATCAAGACGAACTCCGCCGCCGCCTCGAACATGACCATAGAGAACAGCCACTTCTACGGCACGCACGGCATCTCCATCGGCAGCCAGACGCAGTACGGCGTCACCAACATCCTGGTCCAGAACGACACCGTGAGCGGGACCGACAGCTCGGGCAACGTGAGCACCGACAACAACGGCATCAGGATCAAGACCAGCTCAAGCGAGGGCGGCAAGGTCTCGGACGTGAGCTACGTGAGCATCTGCGACACCGGCGTCAAGCACAACTTCGAGTTCAACCCGTTCTACTCCAGCGGCAACGGCTCGACGACACCCGACTTCACTGACATCGTGGTCGACGGGTTCAAGTCGGTTAGTTCGGCATCCAGCGCGCAGTCGGTGCTGGAAGGCTACAACTCCGCCAACCCGCTCGGCCTCACGCTGGAGAACGTCAGCCTCGACGCCACCAGCTCGTCCGCCGAGTACGCGAACATCAGCACCTACAACACGAACTTCACGCCGTCGGGCACGGACGTGACAGTAACCCCGATCTCAGGCAGCGGAAGCGTCCCCTCCTGCACCTTCCCCAGCTACCCGGGCCTGTGAGGAATGTCCCATCCAGCTGGTTATATGGTTGGCGCGTGCCAGCGACACCCGAACCCTCCCCTGGCCGGGCGGCGATGCTGCTCATCGTCACCGATGACCGCAAGCTGCTGCTGCATCACCGCGATGACAAGCCGGGCATCCCCCATCCGGGGTGCTGGTCTGGGTTCGGTGGCGCGGTGGAAGACGGCGAGTCGGTCGAGGATGCCGTACGCCGCGAGGTGTTCGAGGAGACCGGGCTGAAGATCGCGGAGCCGGTCTTCCTCACCGAGGAAGTCGACGCCGAGGGCGACGGCCGGCTGGTCTCGCTGTTCTACGTCGTTGGCGGCATCGCGCCCGCCGACATCGACCTGCGCGAAGGCGCCGGCGTTGGCGTGCATGCGATCGGCGACCTGGACCGGCTGCCGGTCGCGCCGTTCGTGCTCCGCGCCGTCCGTTCGCACCTTCTGCCCATGCTGGATGGGTCATTCCGGTTGCGCGCCGCGGCCGCCGACGACATCGACGCCCTGATAGGGCTGTGGCTGGAGGCGGCCGAGAATCTCTTTCGGCCGACGGACACGCGGGAGGCGGCGGCATCCTTGCTCGACCGGGACCCGGAAGCGGTGATCGTGGCCGATCACGAGGGCGAATTGATCGGCTCGGTCATCGCCGGCTGGGACGGCTGGCGCTGCCACCTGTACCGGCTCGCGGTCCGCCCGCACTGGCGGCGCCAGGGTGTCGCGTCCGCGCTGCTGGAAGCAGCGGAGAACCGGTTCAGGGCGCTGGGAGGCGGTCGCGCCGACGCGATGGTGCTCGACAGCAACGATCTGGGCCGCGATTTCTGGGCGGGCAGCGGTTACCGGAGGCAGGACGACTGGCGGCGCTGGGTGAAGACGCTCGATCGGCCCTAGTGCTGAGTCATAAGGGGCCGCGTCGCGACGCGGGCGGCGTCAGCCGGAGCGTCAGGCGGACGGGAACGCGCCCGGCCTGACTTAGCGCACCCCGTGACGAGACCATTTCGGATATATGCGTATATATATACCCAGCAAAATGGTCACACGGTATGCGAAGTCAAAACCAGAGGATGGTGTGACTGCCGGGATCACGCGAGGGTGCGGGCCTACTTGGGAGCGCGGGCCGTGTTCGCGGCGCCTAGGACCGCGAGCAAGGCGGGGTGACTCGCTAGGGACCAGCCGGCCCAGTCCCAGGCGAAGACCTGCTCCCCCTGCCATCGCGACCGCTGCCACTGGCCGATCATGATTCTCAGTTCGCTGGGCGTGGGAGCGTTCCATTTTCCCTGGCCGAAGGCCTGCACGAGGCCCCAGTACCTGGCCACGTGGGCGGCGTCGAGGTCGGCGATGTACCTGGGGATCTTCGACCAGTCGCACGGATGGCCCGTTAGACAGGGGTACGCGGCCGCGCCCAGCACATCGGTCGCCCGGGCGAAGGTCGCGAAGTCGCCTGGTTCGGCTACCACCTCATAGGTGAACGTGCCCGGCGCGAGCAGGTGGACTAGCCGGTCGCGGGCCTCGATCTGCGCCACCACGTCGGGGCAGTGCCCGCCGTTCGCGGGCAGCGCGTCGTCGGCCTCATCGTCGATGTAATACCCGGCTACCTTCGGGTCCCTGGCGAGCGCCAACACCTCCTGACGTATTCGCGCGTCCGTGGTCACGAACACGCAACCGGCGCGGGAGTAACCGCCGAGCCATACCAGCGCTCGCTCCCCCGGGGGCAGCGCGTCGATCAGCGAGCGGTACGGGCCGAGGTCGACCAGGTTGAAGCCGTACTGGCGGGCCTGGGTCCCGCTGGACAAGTCGGTGAGGTAACGGTAGGGCAACTGGGCCGGTGCGCGCGGCGGCGGGGCGGACGGGGGCGTGGGCGGGGCGGCGCAGCAGGCAACGGCGAGCATCGTGGTGCACACGAGGACAAGCCGGGCGTTCACGCCAGCTCCCGCAGCACCCGGAACGGCTCGGCCGCGAGGCGGTCGACGTCGCTGCCCCAGTGCGCGGCGCGTTCCCGCAGCGCCCGGGGGGACCTCGGATGCGGGTAATCGCGCAGCTCGGTCTCGTAGCACTCCATGGCCGCGATCTTGATGTCGATCGTGTCGGTGATGTCGACGAACAGGTTGGGCTGCAGCGACGTCCCCGCTAGCGGCCACGCCCACTCCGTCGACGACGGCGTCTCGAAGACCGCGAACTTGCTCAGCCGCCTGCGATAGGGCCGGCAGGCGACCCAGGCGCACTTGGCGACGACACGGTGGTCGTCGTTGACGTCCTGCGGGAAGTGCGTATAGACGATCTTTGGATGGATGTCGTCGAGGATCGCCTCGAGCCGCTGGGTCAGCTCGATGAGCGGGATCGTGTCCAGCCGCTGATCCGGCAGTGCCAGAAACCGGAGAGAGGCGAAGCCGATGACCTCGGCGGCCCGTCGCGCGTGTTTCTGGAGCGTCTCGTTCATGGTTGCCGAATACCGGCTCCCCGCGCCGTCGGCGACGATGATGGCGTGCACGTCGTCGCCGCCGCGCGCGTGCAGGGCGACGGTCCCGCCTGCTCCGAGCAGCTCATCGTCGGGGTGCGCGCCGATGACGGCGATCTGCTGGCCCGCCATGCCGGTTCACCCCGGTCCGCGTCCGAGCGCCCACCGGGCGATGGCGCGCGGAACCGGATTGAACTGATGGCCGGCCCGCAGGCCGGCGCGACGGGCCCAGCCGGCCGCCGGCTCGGGCCGCTCGCCGTCGTCCGACATGGCGGTGACGAGCAGGCTGCCGTCCGCGGTGCTTACCCGGATGCCTTCCGCCTCGTAACCGAGGATCTGCCCTGGCTCGGCGCTGGGCCTGCCCGGCGGCCAGGGCGGGATGGCCGACGCCCACAGCATGACCTTCCGGTCGCGAAGGAGCGTGAAGGCGCCGGGATACGGCTGGGTGAGGGCCCGGATCCAGTCATGGACGGCGCGTGCCTGCCGGTCCCAGTCGGTGATCCCCATCTCCGGCGTCCGCTTGGGCAGCAAGGCCTGCGCGTCAGCGCCGGTGTCCTGTGGCCGCCGCGGTGCGGTGCCGTCGAGCAGGGCCGGCAGGTGCGTCCTGAGCATGTCGGCGCCCGCGACGCCGACCTTCGCGTAGACGGTCGCGCACGTATCGGCGGGTCCTATCCGCACCCGACGCTGGTCGATGATGTCGCCGGCATCGGCGTCGGCGCTCAGGTACATCATCGTGTTACCTGTCGTCTTCTCGCCGCGCAAGATGGCCCAGTTCACCGGCGCCCGGCCGCGGTTGCGCGGCAGCATCGAGGCGTGGAACCCGACACAGCCGCGCGGCGGCACGGCGAGCAGCTGTGGTGAAAGCAAGCGGGTCCACCCGGTTACCACGATCAGGTCCGGCTGTAGCGCCCTGATGTGTGACTCTTCGGCGTTGACGTTCGCGCACCGCAGCAGCCGGACCCCGAACCGTGCGGCGAGCGGCTCCAGGTCAACGAAGCCGGCCGTGGTGGCGGCCCGCTCGACCGGCAACGTGATCACCTCGGCGACGTCGCCGGCGCTCAGCAGCGCGCTGAGCGCCGGCACTGCCTCGTGCACGGCCCCGATGAAGACGACGCGGCCGGTGAACTGCCCCATCGGGCGAGTTTAAGCAGGTCCTTGGGGTTAGAGGGTCCGGCAAATGACGTAGGAAAAAGGCTCGCGATTAGCCGCGATTGGCCGAGGCAAGCGGCGAGCGGCCGACCGTACCGTGAGGCTTTACCGCGAACGTGGGGGGAAGCGTGGAAGCCAGCGAGGCGATCAGGCGTATCTTCTGGCGGCATCGGTGGCTGCTGCTCATCCTGGTGATCGTGCCAGCTGCGGCCGTGGCGGTGAAACAGCTTGCCCATCCGGTGACGTACACGGCGACGGCCAGCGTGCAGGGCCAGGGGACCACGCCCGACACGACCACCCAGGTGTCGGCCATCCAGAGCCGGGTGACCGCGGTGGCGACCAATCCCGCCGTCGTGCAGCAGGCGATAACCGCCGCGGGTGTCGACAGGAACGCCACCGACGTGGCGCGGCATGAGATCTCGGTGACGCCGCTTGGCACCTCGGCCGTGATGGCGCTGACGATCACCGATCCTGGGAGAGAAGTAGCACTCCGGCTCACCGCAGAGCTCGGCACTATCGTCGTCAGCCAGCTCAACCAGCTCGGGATCACGGACAACCCCGAGCTTTCCGCGCTGAACAAGTCCGTCGTCCAGCTCACCGCCAGGCGTGACGAGCTGGTGACCAAGCTTGACGCCGCGACGTCCTCCGGCGTGGCGTCGACGAGCGTACAGGCGCAGTCCCTGCTGGCGGAGCTCAGCGCGACCGAACAGCAGCTGGCCACGACCGAGGCCACCAGCCAGCAGGTGCTCACCAGCCTGTCCGCCAACACGGGGGCGTCGCTCGTCAGCTCCCCGTCGTCCGCGACGCAGGCGTCCCGGCACGTGCTGGCGTACGGAGCGCTCGCCGCGCTGCTCGGCCTGGTCATCGGCCTGCTCTTCGCCTCGCTGCGCGAGGTCGCCCGGCCCACCATCGCGGAGCCGGCGGCGGGCGCGAGGGAACTTGGCGCGATCCCGCTGGGCGACGCCGAGCTGCGCGGCGACCAGGTGAACGGGATCGATGACGAGCTCGCGGGCCGTTTGACGGTGGCCGCGCGGCGGGTCGGGGCCGGCACCGTCGTGTTGACCGGACCCGTCTCCGGCACGCGGCTGGACGCGCTGGCCCGTCGGCTGAACACCGAACTGAGCTCGGCCCCCCTCGCCCCTGCTCGCCCGCGCTCCGACGGAGATTGGCTCGCCGCGCCGCTGCTCGCTTCGGCCGGACCCCCTGGTGACGGCCCGGCCGTGCTGCTCGAGAGCGGGCCGCCGACCGTGGTGACCCTACGGGACATCAGGCTGGGCGATGGGCGGGTAGACGCGGCGCTCGTGGTCGCGCTGCCCAGGTTCGCCCCGCATAGCTCGCTGGACCAGGCCGCGGATCTGTCGCTGGCCACGGACTGGCCCGTGCTCGGCGTCATCGGCTTGCGGCAAAGTCGGTGGCACCGATGAGGCGGGCGCGCTGGCGGGACCAGGGCAGCGGTCTGGCCACGCTGATCGTGGGCGCCGGATCCGCCGCCCGGACGCTCATGCGAGACCTGCGAGACTGCCCCGACTACGGCCTGCGCCCCGTCGGGCTCCTCGACGACGACCCGGGAATCAGGTCGGTGTACGGGGTTCCCGTGCTCGGCGCGCTCGCCGACATGCGGCAGGTCGTCCGCGAGCGGCAGATAGCGGTGGTCGTGATCGCCATCCCGTCGCTGCCCCCGGCGAGCTTGAGCCGGCTCATCCGCGCCGCCGCCGACACCGGCGCCTCCGTGAGCTACCTTCCTTCGTTCCTCGCGGCGATGGAACGCGCGGCAAGGGCCGTCGATATGCGCGGCGTGAGCTACCGGGAGCTCCTGGGCCGGACCGAGCGCCGGGTGCTGGAACCAGCGGTCCAGGCGGTCTTGTCCGGCGCGCGGGTCCTTGTCACGGGAGCCGGCGGTTCGATCGGCCAGGAACTGTGCCGGCAGATCAGGAGCCACGACCCCGCGTCGCTGCACATGCTCGACCACGACGAGTCGAACATGCACACCCTGCAGCTCGCGCTCTACGGCAGGGCGCTGCTCGACAGCTCCGAGATCATCATCGCGGACATCAGGGATGAGACGCGGATCAAGCAGGTGTTCGCCGCGATCAAGCCCGACGTCGTCTTCCACGCCGCGGCGCACAAGCACCTGCCGCTGCTGGAGCGGTACCCCTGCGAAGGCGTAAAGTCCAATGTCCTCGGGACCCGCAACGTCGTGCGGACGGCGCTGGCGTCGGGAACGGCGCGGCTGGTGCTGATCTCCACCGACAAGGCGGCGGAACCGCACTCGATCCTCGGCGCGACCAAGCGCGTGGCCGAGATGATCGTCCAGGCGAACGCCTGCGGCTACACGCGCGCCTGCTCGGTTCGCTTCGGCAATGTCCTCGGCAGCCGGGGCTCGCTGCTCGCGGTGGTGGCCGAGCAGATGGAGCGCGGTGAGCCGGTGACCATCACCGACCCCGACGTGACGCGCTTCTTCATGACCGTCGAGGAGGCGGTCGGGCTGGTGCTGTCCGCCGCGCCGATGGCGGAGTTCGGGGAGACCTTCGTCCTCGACATGGGCGAACCGGTGCGGATCGTGGACCTCGTTCGCCGGTACGCGGAGCATCTGCGGGTCCCTGACGTCCAGATTCACTTCACCGGACTGCGCCCGGGGGAAAAGCTGCACGAACAGCTGTTCAGCGCCGACGAAGAATGCCTGCCGACCGTCAGTCCCGCCATCTGGGCCACTCGCCCGCACCGGCTCCCCGACGACTTCGCCGCCAGCCTCGACAAGCTGCGCGCGGCCGCCGCCGACGGAGACGACATGATGGTCCGGGCCCTGCTCGCGGGCATCGTGCCGGGCTACCACCCCGCTCGGTACGAGCGGGAGAAAGGCCTGGCCGCCGCGAGCCCGTA
>Ga0210390_10001622_pt1 | contig 21153 bp, 19 predicted proteins | sample IncBWH11OmetaG_FD_161050 | JGI IMG/M metagenome (GOLD analysis project Ga0210390, IMG submission 161050) | Forest soil microbial communities from Barre Woods Harvard Forest LTER site, Petersham, Massachusetts, United States - Inc-BW-H-11-O ... | reverse complement strand
GGTAAAGGTGTGCACGGTAGCCTCTTGATTCCAGCAATGCCAAATCGAGAACCCGAAATCACTCCCAGCGAGCGGGAAGCGCAGGCTGGGCACCGGCTCCGTATCTCGGTGATCGTCCCAGTGCACAATGGCAGCCAAGTTCTGGAACGCTGCATCGAGGCCCTGAACTCGTCGACTTATCTAAATTTCGAAGTCATTGTTGTGGATGACTGCTCAACTGACACCACGCCTCAGATCGTAGAGCGCTATGGCATGCGATGTATTCGGACCTCGAGGAATATGGGGCCAGGCGGTGCGCGGAATCTGGGATCGAAGCACGCGAGAGGGGAAATCCTGGTCTTTATCGACGCCGACGTCGTCCTTCCTCCGGAGGGGCTTTCCCTAATGGAGGAAGCCCTTTCGCGCGACCCGAAACTGGCGGCCGTGTTCGGCTCTTACGACGACCAGCCCGCGTGCGACACCTTCATCTCCCAGTACAAGAACCTTATGCATCATTATGTCCACCAGTCCTCAAGCGAGTTGGCGACCACGTTCTGGGCCGGCTGCGGAGCGGTGTGGAAAAGGGTCTTCGAGGAGGTAGGAGGATTCGATGATGCGAAGTACACTGTTCCATCCGTCGAAGACATCGCGCTTGGCCTTGAACTCACAAGGCGGGGCTACACCATCCGGTTGGACAAGCGGCTCACCGTGAAACACCTAAAGCAGTGGACCGTGCAGAGCCTGCTACGCGCCGATATCTTCGACCGTGCTGTCCCCTGGACGCGGATAATTCTGAACTCCGGGCAAGTACCTCGTGATTTGAATCTGAACTACGCGTCACGGATCAGCTCCGTGCTGGTGGGACTTTTGACCGCGTTGGGTCTCTCCTTGCCGGTGATTTTCGCGAGCGGGTGGCGACATTTGTTTCTGCCTGCGGTAGCTGCGGTTGCCGTTATTTGTGTGGTGCTTCTGTTTCTGAACTGGGACGTGTACCGGTTCTTCTGGCGCAAGCGGGGTCTTTGGTTTGCGGCGAGGTCTGTCATCGCTCATTGGGCCTATTACCTTTACAGTGGGATCACATTCGCTGTGGTGGCGGCAGAGAAATTGATTCGCCCGACCGCCTAGCGGCGTCGTGGAGTCAGATCTGCCGAGTGATGTTGACTGTCGAAAAGAGGCGATCTCCAGCCGGTTCTGCGTATTTGCTGCTAATGCATCGGCTGGATCGCCTTGTAATTCCTGAAGACAACGGCACAACGGAATGTGGATGTCTACCGTGAGGCTTGGAACGAGAGTATCCTTATTCCCAGCGTAGTCCTTGCCGAGCGGCACGATTCTGTAGACAGAGTCGGCAGCCACGCTCAGGGTGCACCGAGAGAGGAACACTGCAATGACCGCCAAAATCCAACCAGTCTCGTGCAGCCCAGGGGCCTCTCACACCGACGACACGATACCGCCGCAGTTGCTGCGGGCTATCGCACCACTGCATCCCACCGCGATGGGAGTCGCCTGGGCAGTTGTGTGCGGCGGGTTGCTCACCGTTGCGACCCTGTACCTGATGCTGCGCGGTCCTACCTTGCTGAAATTCGATCTGTTAAGCCAGTTCTTTTGGGGTTACCGGGTTTCCGTTGCTGGCATATTCATCGGACTGCTTTGGGGAGCAGGCGTGGGGTTCGTCCTTGGCTACGGCTTTGCCCTGATCCGCAACGCCGCTCTGTGGATTTGGCTGACCACCGTTCGGTCGCGCGCGGAGATGGAGCAGTACTCGGACTTCCTCGATCGTATGTAGGAGCATGCATGGAAACCGAAGAACAGGAGCAGATTGAACACGCGGTGATGGTGTTGAATGAGAAGCTTCTTGGCACGGCGCTGGGAATTCTGTTTGGTTCCATGCTGTTTTTGGCGACTAACTTTCTCATCCTGAAGGGGGGCGAGCATGTTGGCGCTCACCTTGCACTGCTGTCGGTATTCTTTCCCGGCTACCGAGTCACTTTCTTTGGGAGCCTCATCGGCTTTTCCTACATGTTCGTTCTCGGTTTCATAATAGGCATCGTGATCGGAGCGGTTTACAACAAGATCGTGCGGGCGTGACTGGCGGCTTGCGACGGGCCCGAGCGATTCACGAACAGCTGCCGCGGTAGACTCATCGCGATCTGAGGCAAGTGAGCTGGACGAAGGTTGCGGAGTTAGCCAAAGTCACAAAATACGGACGCCCGTCGCAGAAGCAGCGCCAGGCACCCAGAGAAACATGATCTTTTCGGTCTCATACCTGGAGAGTTCAAAGGTCGTTGCGGATATCGAATCTCCCGCAGTTTTTCTCCAGGGATAGGATCTAATGCGAAACTGATCCTTTCGCACGCGGTTTGCGACTCGAGTGTTTTCGTTCCTGCGAAACATTTCAGCTGAGAATTTCGTCCACCAATTCCCTGACATGCTCGGCGATCGATGGCGCTGATGTCAGCCCAGGAGATTCGATCCCGATCAGCTGGACGACGCACGGGAACTGCGGGTCTCGTTGAATGATAAAGTCCGCAACGCGTTTGTCTCCTGGGGCCGTCAACTTCGCGCGAATGCCCGAATAAGCCGGAAGGAGGTCGGAGGGTTCGAGTTCGGGCAACAGCAGATTGGCACTCCGCGCAAATTCGTCAATTGGTTCGCGATCTCGCTCATAGTTGTTCTTGTCATCCACATAGCGCGCTGTGGGACCAACCAGAACACTACCCCAAATGGTTTTTGTCAGGTGCACACCGAGGCTCACACCTTCCGGATGAGGCAGAGGGTAAACCAAACCGCGAATCCATTCCTGCCTGGAGCGCACCAACTCGCAATATTCCCCGCGCACCGGATAAATTCGATGCGCTGCCATGGGCGAGCCTAGCATCTTGGCGACTTCATCGGCGAACAGTCCGGCGCTATTCACCAAGCATCGCGTTTCGATCTCGCCTGCCGTGCTGGCGATTCGGATGCCATCGCGCGAGGCCTCTAGCCGTTCAACTTTCGCATGAACCACGATGTTTGCACCTTGATCCGTGGCGATGCGCGCGTAAGCCTTGACGAGTTGTTCGCTGCCGACAATTCCGGTAGAAGGAACTTCCAGGGCCTGGAGCCCTGCGACATATGGTTCACGCGCCTGAATCGCGGCAGGGTCGATGATTTTTAGGTCTTCCACACCATTGGCTTCGCCTTTCCTCTTTAGTGTGGCGAGTTCTTCTGCTTCTGTAGGCGACGACGCGACGACCAATTTGCCCGTCCGGCGATGTGGAACACTGTGCGCTGCGCAAAATTCGTAGGTGAGTTGATTACCACGGACGCAATGACGGGCTTTCAGCGAACCCGGCGGATAGTACAAACCCGAGTGAATGACACCACTATTGCGCGAGCTCGCCCCCAGTCCAATCCTCGGGAGAGCCTCCAGAACGAACACATCACCCCACTGGGCCGAGAGAGCTCGAGCCACCGCGCAGCCTACGACGCCACCACCGATGATCACTATGTTGGCTTGTTCCACGGTTTACAGTTTATCCACATTGTCGTGCCTGTTGCGAACTTCGCCTTGAAAACGTGCGCAAGGCTACATCAAAAACCACCTAAGACACGAACAAAGTGCGCATGCATTTCACGCCTGGATCATCAGTCCGCTGCAGCGCAGCACTGCCGCGCCGGACGTCCCTATAACCTACAGAAGCGGCAAGGATCTTTATCCTCATCGGGTTCTTGGGGTTCGGCTGGCAGTTTCGCGCCTTGGTATCGTCTCGATCAGGAATCCGGCTTTTCGTCACCCCTTTTGCTTGACCGAGACCGCGTGCTCGTAAGTTGCCTCCTCGAGCCGGAGGCCGATGCCGGGCCGAGTTGTGCGTGCCTGGATCGAACAAGAGCCGGTGCATGCCAGTCTGAGATCCTCATATCACCCGCTAAAGAGTGCTTTATCAGACGGATGTGGTTGCCGCGACACCGAACAAGCGAACCACACTTGACGCTACCTTCGCTGGTCGGATTCAAGGGATCGCTCCCTAAAGGACCGCGCCAGGGTTCGGGCTCCCGATGTGCAGCGCGCTTTCTTCATATCGCACATCGACACCACGAAGGATATGCCGTGTTCGGAAACAGCTAGAGCACGACGTACCCTCTTTTCATTGCTCGGCTACCTCCTCCCTAAGCTTCTTTCAGTCGGTCCAGGGTGCCATTTGCCCTCAGGACAGGAGGACCACTGTACCCGGCGTCGTCCCCCAGGCCAGTGGATATCTGCCGAGCACACTACCTAGACTGTGAACGCATGAACATACACGGGCCGAAGTTCCATCGATCACAGCAAACTAACTTGTTCGTCTTTCACCAGCCGTTGTGTAAGAAGAAAACATTCACTCTGATTTTCATCGTCATCCTGATGCTGGCGATTATTACTCTCCGCACCAGCGCAGCGACGGGCCCGATGTTAGTCGCCAGACCGGGTAGCTTGGCATTTGGGAACGTAGCCGTCGCCGGCAATAGCGCAAGGACGATGACCGTGGTTAATTCAGGAAACACGGTTATCACTATTTCTCAGGTCAGTGTCAGTGGCAGCGGTTTCTCCGTGAGCAAGCTCGCGACACCGTTGAAGCTCTCGGCGGGACAAAGCATAAGCTTGCAAGTCCACTTCGCTCCGGAGGCCACATTAGAGGTTACGGGACGTATCGTGGTCACGAGCAATGCTTCGGACCGCAGTTTGCCAATCGCATTGAGCGGAAGAGGAGTGCAGGGACGCTTGTCGGCGACGCCAACGAGCGCCAGCTTCGGCAACGTCACCATGGGAGGCAGTAACTCAAAGATCCTCAAGCTCAGCAATTACGGACTCGGCAGCGCCACCATTTCTCAGGTCAGTGTCAGCGGTAGAGGTTTCTCCGTGAGCAAGCTCGCGACACCGTTGAAGCTCTCGGCGGGACAAAGCATAAGCTTGCAAGTCCACTTCGCTCCGGAGGCCACATTAGAGGTTACGGGACGTATTGTGATCACGAGCAATGCTTGGGACCGCAGCTTGACAATCGCATTGAGCGGAAGGGGAGCGCAGGGACGCCTGTCGGCGACACCGCCGAGCGCCAGCTTCGGCAACGTCGCCATGGGAGGCAGTAACTCAAAGATCCTCACGCTCAGTAATTACGGACTCGGCAGCGCCACCATTTCTCAGGTCAGTGTCAGCGGCAGAGGTTTCTCCGTGAGCAAGCCCGCGACACCGTTGAAGCTCTCGGCGGGACAAAGCATAAGCTTGCAAGTCCACTTCGCTCCGGAGGCCACAGGAGAGGTTACGGGAAGTGTCGCGATCACGAGCAATGCTTGGGACCGCAGCTTGATAATCGCATTGAGCGGGAGAGGAGTAGGAGTGCTGGGACGCCTGTCGGCGACACCACCGAGCGCCGGCTTCGGCAACGTCGCCATGGGCGAGCACAACTCACAGACCGTGAGGCTCAATAACACCGGAAATGATAGCGTTACGATTTCTCGCGCCAATGTTTCCGGGAGCGGCTTCGAGATAGCGGGCCTCATCGTGCCCACCGTGATTCCGTCCGGTAAGAGCGCCACGTTCAACGCTGTGTTTGCGCCGACATCCTCTGGAAGCAGGACCGGCTCGGTTTCACTCATCAGCGATGCCCCGAACTCTCCGCTCACAATTTCGTTGAGTGGCACTGGCGTTGCGACCGCTCGCCTGCTGGGCGCGAACCCACTAAGCTTGAACTTCGGGACAGTGAATGTGGACAGCACTAGCTCGTTGAGCGTGACCCTGACCAACCGTGGAAATGCAGATGTCACGATTTCCAAGGTGAGTGTCTCGGGCGCAGGATTCAGCCACGGCGGCGCGGCGGCCGGTACAATTCTGGGCCCCGATCAGTCGACAACACTCAGGGTCGCATTCGCACCAGCCTCAGCAGGGAGTGTTCATGGCGACGTAATTGTTACCAGCAACGCCACGCCCTCTCCCATGACAATCTCCTTATCTGGAGACGCAGTCAAACCGAGTCCGCATTCAGTAGCTCTGACATGGAGTGCCAGTAAGTCCTCAGGGGTTATCGGCTACCACGTTTACCGGGGAACCACTTCGGGAGGGCCCTATACGAAGCTTACTCCGTCCGCGATCTCGGAGACGCGGTACACGGATACTTCAGTCGAAGCCGGTCGTACCTACTATTATGTTGTAACGTCAGTTGATTCGGAGGGTCTGGAAAGTAGTCACTCGAATCAGGCATCAGCCACGGTCCCTGCGTCATGAGGACACGGCCACGGAACTTAAGCCGCGAAGCGAGGAGAACATAAGTCCACGCACGGCGAAACGGAGTGAACTCAGATGAACTGTGCCTTCCGTTTCAATTTGGCCGCGCCTTGTGCTAGCCAGATCACGCTCACAGCCTGACTTGCGAGAGCGAAAGAAAACTTCCCGCTGGTCGTGATCCGAAGATTGGCCCGACTGGTGTGCAAACGTCTGCACGGGAAGCTTGACTATCCGAACCTCCAGCGCAGGACCGACCCGCGTTTGCACCTCATTCCTCGCTAAGCTATTGTATTTAAAGACCATGCTAGGATAACCGTACCACCTTCTCTCCAGAATAAGCTTTACGGCATGGCGCACCGCGCTCAAAGTACAGTAAATCCATAGACATTATAGGTTAAATAGACTTATAATTCCCGCTCCCCGGCGAGGGGAAAGTTTGGCGAGCTACCGGCTATGTTTCGCGACACAGTCAGATTTAACAGTGGGCGAGCGCGGGCTCCGGCAGAAGCTACCGGCAGCCTTGCGAACGATTCGCTGCGGATCGATCGCTCTCACGACTCACGAGGACGACAACTCATCGAGATTCAAAAGACGGAAAAGATTCAGCGTAATGCTCCAAGGCAAAACCAATCGATTGGCTCCCTATCCCTGTCCTGGGGAGGTGTTGGTACGACGCGGCCGATTGACCAAGCTTCCGGAAGTTGCCATCAAGAAACACCGGGAGGTTTCGATGGCAAAAATAGGAACAACTATTCTGGAGAAACGGAAATGAAATCTCGAAACGCGAATGGTTTTCACTTAAGTGGCGCGCTCTGGTTAGGACTCTTGTTGCTTGGGCTGTCGGCAAGTCTCGCGCAAGTTTGCTCCGCTCAAGGGGAAGCTTCCATCGAGGGCACGGTAAGTGACTCAACGGGAGGCGCCATCGGAAATGCGGCCATCCGGATCAAAAATCTCGAGACGGGAGCCGAGCGGAATCTCATCACGGATGAAGCGGGTCGTTACGACGCACCCTCGCTTCCGGTGGGTCGTTACGACGTGCGTGCGCAAAGAAACGGGTTTCGCAGCCAAGAAAAGACTGGAATCTCGCTCGTAGTCGGCCAGCGGGAAACGGTGGATTTGGTGCTTCAGGTGGGAGATGTGCGCCAGACCGTGCAAGTGGAAGCCGTGCCAGACACCGTGTCCGTCACTACCGAGGATGTTTCCGGCTTGGTAGGCGAGCGGCAAGTGAAGGACCTTCCTTTGAATGGGCGCAGCTACGATCAGCTGATGACGCTCAATCCCGGAGTTGTGAACTACACATCGCAACGCGCCGGAGGGATCGGCACTTCAAATTCCGTCGTAGGAAATATGTTCGCGGTTTCCGGGCGTCGGCCTCAGGAAAATCTTTTCCTTCTGAATGGAGTCGAATTCACCAGCGCCTCGGAGATCAACAACACCCCCGGAGGAGTGAGCGGTCAACTCCTCGGCGTGGATGCCGTCCGCGAGTTTTCAGTCGTGAAGGACTCCTACGGCGCGGAGTACGGTAAGCGCCCCGGAGCCCAGATCAACATCGTGACCGCCTCCGGAACAAATCAATTGCACGGCGACGTATATGAATTTTTGCGGAACAGCGCTCTCGACGCGAGAAATTATTTTGACTTCGGCAATATCCCGGAATTCCGGCGCAACGATTTTGGCGGCTCGCTCGGCGGGCCGATTCGCAAGGACAAGACTTTCCTGTTCGGAAACTACGAAGGCTTTCGGCAGAATCTGGGCCTGAGCGATCTCTCGCTTGTGCCGGATGCTGCTTCCAGGGCGAGTGCTGTTCCGAGCATTCAGCCGCTGCTGGCTTTGTGGCCGGTGGCCAATGGTCCGGAGATTCCGACCTCGACGGGCGCGCCCAGTGGGATCGCCAAGGCGTTCAGCAATCCCTTGCAGAGAATCCGCGAGGACTTTGGAACTGCGAGGATTGATCAGATATTCACGGACAAGGATTCACTGGCGGCCGTTTACACCATTGACGATAGCAACGCCAATTCACCGACCAACAATCCTTTCACTCTGGTTGACGTATTTCTGCGCGAACAGGTGGCCAGCATCAGTGAAACGCACATCTTTTCTCCGAGCCTTCTGAACAAAGCGACCTTCGGTTTCTCGCGCGGCGCGTTCTTTTTCAACAGTGGAACCGCGGTGACTCTACCCAGTTGGGTCACCGCGGGCCAGCCGGTGGGAGCGGTGGTGGTCGGCGGCGGTACGACGCTGAACGGTGCATCGCAGATCACGAACGGCGGCACGAACGCGGGAAGCAACCTGCGGGCTGTGCGCAATCTGTTTACCCTGTCGGATCAGGTCACCTTTACTCATGGCAAGCATTTGTTCAACTTCGGCGGCTGGCTCGAGAAAATTCAATCCAACGACGCGTTGGTTCAAGACCAGTACGGACAGGTTTCATTCACCAACCTGCAGACCTTCCTGCAAGGCTCCGTGAGCACTTACACCTATGCTCCGAGCTTCACGCCTTTGAATTGGCGATCGCTGGAAGGGGCGCTCTTTGTGGAGGACACAATCAAACTCAAACCTTCGCTGGAGCTGCGGATTGGCTTTCGAGCCGAAGGAACCAACGGATGGAACGAGGCACATGGACGCGCGTCAAATTATGCGTTTGATTCGAATGGAGTGATTATCACCCAGCCCGTGGTTGGCACTTCCGCCTTCAGCGTCAACAACGCAAAATTCCTGCCGGCGCCGCGCGTCGGCATCGCGTGGTCTCCCTTCGCATCCAAGAAGACCGTTGTGCGCGCGGGATACGGCCAGTATTACGCGCTGCTGGACAACCTGAGTTACCGCCTGGATCAAAACGGCCCATTCAATACAGTGTATGCGGTCAAGAGCATCGCGTTCTCGAACATCGCACCTGGCGCCACCTACACGGGGTCGAAGGTGATTCCCAGCGGCGTGCAGCCGGACCTACAAACACCGACGGTAGAATCGTGGAGTCTGAAAATCGATCAGGAACTTTCGCCGAGCACCTCGCTCGGCGTGAGCTACATCGGTTCTCATGGCTACCACGAATTGCTCTCATTGGATGCGAACCTGCCTACGCCGACGATTTGCCCCGCGTCGCCCTGCCCCGCGGGCTACCCCACCGGAGCGTATTACTATCCACCGGGCGCGGCACTTGCCAATAAAGCTGTATGGAATACGACGCACTGGTTTTCCGAGGGCATCAGTTCGTTCAACGGGCTCGAAGTGGACGTGAACCACCGGTGGAAATCCGGCCTGCAATTCCGCGGAGTCTATGCGTTTTCGAAAGCGCTCGATGACGGCGACAACATGAATACGAGCGTGGCCACGAATTCTCCGGCGTTTGTTGCGAATCCGTTTCTACCGAAAGTCGATTACGGCAGGGCTTCGTTCGACGTGCGGCATTCCGCGGTGATCAACGCGACGTACGATCTTCCATTTGGACGCGGCCGGTTAACGAGTGAGCGTTCTTGGGTGCAACAAGTGATCGCAAACTGGCAATTGAGTGCGATTGAGACAGCACAAACCGGTCTGCCGTTCACTCCGCAGCTGTCTTACAACCCATCGAACGACGGCGACACTCGCAACCCGGTCCGTCCGTCTTGGAATCCCAGCTTCACCGGTCCTGTGGTTCTGGGTGGACCCAACCAATATTTCAACCCCAGCGCGTTTATTCAGCCACTGGCTGGAACTTATGGCAACGTCGGTCGCAATGTTCTTGGAGGTCCAGGACTGGTGGAGACGGATCTGTCTCTCGCAAAAAACTTTCCACTTTCAGAGCGGATGAGCTTGCAGTTCCGCTCCGAATTCTTCAACGTGCTAAATCACACCAACTTCAACGCGCCGAATCCCGTCGTTTACGCCTCCGCCACGGGAGGACCTTCGCCCACAGCCGGATTGATTACATCCACAGCCACGACCTCGCGTCAAATCCAGTTCGGGTTGAAGTTGCTGTGGTGAATGTGGCGTAATTGGCTGTGGCCATGATCGTCGCGGTGGGCACGGCTTCCAGCGGGAACTTCGATCTTCTCGCGTCCAGCGCGACGCCTGCCCAAGCGTCCGACGGCGTCTCCGGCTTCACCTGCGTGGGCTTTGGTTTCCCGGGTTCGGCCAACACGAATGACAAGTCATTTCAGGAAGGGACGGTCGGGTTTACCCAGACAATCTGAGGAAGCCCGAACCATGGGAAGCTGCAATTCATAAACCAGTCTTCTTGGGTGGAGCGCGCCACCTGGTCCGTTCCTGTCGGAGACCCGAAAAACGCGCACGCATTTGTGAAATTCACCGATCTTCGCTAACGTTCTTCCCTAGCCGTACACAGGAAGAGGTCTGAATCGAAAGCCGAGTAGGCCTATAGACATAGAATGTGCGAAAAGTCTAGATTGTAGCCAAGGCCATGAAAATATCCCAAAAAGGCTTGTATGCTCTCCAGGCGCTCATCTTTTTGGCTCGCCGGTACGGGAAAGGGGCCATCAAGATACGAGAAATCGCAGCCACCGAGGATCTGCCCGAAAAGTTTCTCGAACTGATCCTTCTCGAACTGAAGCACGCCCGCATCGTCGAGAGTGTGCGAGGAGCCAAGGGTGGTTATCGTCTTAAACGGGCGCCGGCGAAGATATTTCTCGGGGAAATCATCCGCACGATCGATGGTCCTCTGGCTCCCTTCGAAGATGCCGAATCTTTGCGGCGTCACGTCGAACAGGACAATAAGCATAGCGCGTTATTCGGTGTCCTTCTCTCGGTTCGAAATGCTGCTGCGGCCATTCTCGATCACACTTCGCTTGCGGATGTCTGCAACCAAAAAACGTAGCCGCCGCGGGTCGAAAGTCGCTTCCAGTCGACCGAAGTCGCTAGGGGAACGTAGATGAACGATGTAGCAATCGAAACAAGCAACGCGGTCGATTTTCGCCGCGCCCGGAGATCTTTCCGAAGAAGAACGCCCGTTGTTGCACGAACGGATTCGCGGTTGCGCACAATTCGTTGCGTCTCGATTTCCCCACCGTTCACAACGCCAGACTGGTCGAGATTCACCAGACGGAAAAGATTCGGAGAAAAGCCTGTCTCTTTACGTGCTCTTGCCTGCGAGTTTGCCGCATCTGCTTTCAGGTTTGAAGCAGGGATGGGCCTTCGCCTGGCGCTCCTTAATGCCAGAGAAATGATTTTCGTAACTCTGGGACTTGGGCAGCTCTTGGTGATGGGGCGTGATTTAAATGACATCAACGAGGTTGTCGCGGTAATGTTGCTGATCGTTGCGATAGGATTGCTAACGGACGCTGCTTTCTTTCGCATCCTGGAACGGAGCATCCAGCGCAAATGGGGACTGGCTCCGGCGTCCTAAAATACGGATTACTTCCCTGTCACGAAATGGGGCGAATAAGAAATGAATGAGCATCGTCGATTATCTCGCCGCGGGTTGTTGCAAAGTCTTGCAACAGCAGCGGGCGTCGCGGCTACCGCAGGATTTGGGGCCGCGACCAATCTGCTGCCCCAGCAATCGCAAGTCTCCGGCGACGAAAAATTACTGCCCACTTTTACCGGGCCAGCGCCGAACCCGTATTGGAATTCGGTTGGACCTGTGGTTCAATATCCCCAGAAATTCCCGCTGGTGCTGCTAACGGACAGGCCCATACAGCTGGAAACTCCGCGTCATTATTTCGAAACGGCCTTCACGCCCAACGGAGCTTTCTACGTTCGTTGGCACCTGGATGAAATTCCCAATGCTGTGGACTTATCGGTTTGGCGCTTGAGCGTCGAAGGCAGTGTCGAGCGCCCATTAAAACTCTCGATGAGCGATCTGACCAGCAAATTCAAGCCGCTCTCGGTAGCGGCGGTCAACCAGTGTTCCGGAAATAGCCGTAGCAAGCTCCAGCCGCGCGTTCCCGGCGGACAATGGGGCGACGGCGCCATGGGAAATGCGAAATGGACGGGCGCGTCTCTGCGGGAGTTGCTGGACTCGGCAAAAATAAAACCAGACGCGCTGGCCGTCCAATTTCAGGGACTGGACAAGGGTAAAGGCCCGGAAGGACGCGGCTCGCACGAGTTTCTTAAATCGCTCGATCTGAAGGATTCTGTACTCGACGATTCCATCATCGCCTACGCCATGAATGACGAGCCGCTGCCTATGTTGAACGGATTCCCGGTGCGCCTGGTCGTTCCCGGTTATTTCGCGACCTATTGGGTCAAGAGCCTCAGTTTCATCCGTGTACTGGATAAAGCGGACGAAAATTTCTGGATGAAGACCGCCTATCGCGTTCCCGACACGCCGCGCGGCAACACCAACCCGGAAGATGTGAAGGGCGGGAAAGTAAGGACCGTGCCGATTACCAGGATGCCGGTCCGCTCCTTCATCGTCACTCCGAACGGCGAAAAAAAACTCATCGCGCAATTGCCGGTAATCATTCGCGGAATCGCTTTCAGCGGCTATGGCTCGGTGAATAAAATGGAAGTGTCGGTTGACAATGGTAAGTCGTGGGCTTCAGCGCAACTCGGCGAAGGTCACGGTCCGTATTCGTTTCGGACATGGTCAATCGCGTGGACGCCTCCGCACCCGGGCCGCTACGTTCTGGCTGCGCGCGCAACGGACGGCAAAGGAAACGTCCAGCCTGATGAAGGTGTCTGGAATCCCGGCGGATATTTGTGGAATCGCATCGAGCGCGAACAAGTGGTCGTAGGACGCGCCAGTTGAGAGCGAACATGAGATACACGACCGTTTGGTTGATCGTAGTTTTTACTGGATTTACGGCCGCGGCAGCCAGACTGATGTATGCGCAATTTGATGCCGGGCAGTATTCGCAAAAGAATTCTGGAGCGATCGCGCAGCCTGCTCCGCCAGCAGAAGCCGATGGCGCAAGTTACAGCGTAACCGCGTATCCGCTCTATCCTCCGGAGTTGGCCCCCGGCGCAGGACGCGAAGCTGTCCAATCCTATTGCGCCACCTGCCACAGCACACGCTACATCACTATGCAGCCGCCGCTGCCGCCAGAGACCTGGGCCGCGGAAGTCGACAAAATGATCAAAGTGATGGGCCAGCCTATCCCCGAAGACGTTCAACCTGTCATCATCAAATATCTGCAGGCGCATTACACGCCCGAAAATCGCAAGCGCTAGCACACCACGGCGTGCACCGCAGTCGAGATCACGCGGGGCCAAGCATGAGAGCTACAACTTAGCTTGTTCGTTGGATCGCTGTTTAGACTCAACGGCGAAGTTTCCACGCGTGCATTTGCGAAATCTGTCTTAGGAAAAACGCTGAATATAACGGTGAGGGTGTGAACTGGCGCAAACCCCAACGCACGCGCGGCTGTAGGAGACAAGATCTAAACTGCACACCTTAACCCATACTCGCCCGCATGCCATTTTCGAGCGGTTCCGGGCGGTCTTAGTCTAATGAGACTAGGCTATGAGTTTACGACGGAGAACACCGGCTACCAGTAAAAGCCCCGAACCGAACAGGAGCATCGTGCCGGGTTCTGGCGTGACAGTAGGACTAAACGCCTCTCCTGCACTCAGCGTGGCAAGCTCACTACTCATCAATTTTGAAAGAGGCGTATCGACATCTACAATCAACGTAACCTGCCCACCGCCGCTCAGAGACCCCGACAAGATCACCATGTTCGGTTCATGGCTGAGCGTCGTAAGCGTAATATTAGACAGGGTGCCAGTAAGCAGAGTCCCGCCATTCAGCATAAAACTCAGAGTACCCGAGCTCGTAAAATCACCGGGACTGCCCGAAACTCCGGTGAATGCCAAAGGGCTGCCTGACACCGTAAAAGTGGTTGCACCTGCAAAGGCGCCCGTACCACTTAAGGCGACGCCGTTGAGCGGGCCTGCGATTGTCATAGTTAGGCTGGCGCTATCACCCGAAAAAGTAATCGTGCCAGTTGTCGGCGCTGACAAGGTGACGCCCGAATCCGACGCGCTAACGGTCATCGCACTGAGCGCTATCGCAAGGGCCATAACAGCTGAAAGAAAGATTGCCTTCCGCATCTTCGATATCATCTCGGATACCCCCGGGAGGAGCTTCGAGGCTTCTCCCCGCACTTCTTGATGCGGGAGAGTTTAGCAGCCGCGCAACGGTTGTCAATAGTACCGGGGTACTAAAACCCGATTTTTGTTCAATCTAACAACCGGACCGCGAGATTTGCCTTGAATCCAAATCCGGAATGGCCATCAATTTGCTCGGGCCAATGCCTGCTGAGCCTGTTGCACTTCCGAATTACCCAGTCTCATTCGCAACGCAGTCTCGAGCTGCTGCTTCCCTTCTGATGTCTGGCCGCGAGCCATCAGGGTCATTCCCAGATGGTAGCGAAACTCTGCGGAGTCCGGGGACTTCGTAACGCATTCCTGAAGGAGCGCCGCGGCGCCCGCGTAGTTGCCTTTCTTATATAGCACCCAGGCTAGCGTGTCGGTGATGGAGGGCGATTCAGGCATGAGAGATTTTGCTTTCTGCGCCCGGCCTAGTGCAACGTCGAGGTTCTTGTCCTCCTCTGCATCCACCCACGCCATGTTCGCGTTCGCGATGGCAAAGTTCGGATCGGCATCCAGAGCCTGCGCAAAATACTTGCGGGCCGTTACCAAATCACCCTTGTTGAGATACAGGTTTCCAACCATGGTAGCCAGAGGGGCAAGTCTCGGCTGCAAATCGAGCGCCTTCTGATAATGGGCGATGGCAGCATCGGTCTGACCCTGCGCCTCGTAGACCTTGCCGAGCCTCAGATACGCCTGCACGTGATTGGGATCGAGCTGAATGGCTCGCTCGAACTGCCCCTGTGCAGAACTGTAATTGCGCGATTCGAAATCTAATGCGCCTAAGATGACATGGCCGTTCGCGTCGTTGGGATTGGCGGTCACGTATTGTTGGACGCGGGCGAGTGCCAGGGAGGATTGATTTCGGGCTGTCAGGAAATCTGCCACTTGTCCTAGAACGGTTGTATTGTGCGGATCGAGTTGAAAGGCTGTGTCAAACTCCCTTTCAGCCTCCGGCCATTTCTTTTCTGCCGAGTAGACTTGCGCCAAAGTGAGATGAACAACGGGATCGTCTGGCGCTAGCTGTTTCGCGATCAGGATTTGCTCCTCCGCTGGGCGGAGTTGTCCTTGCCGCGCGAGTGTTTCAGCTAGCAGCTGGCGATCGGCTGGATCAGCGGGAAACTTCTGAATCAATTCCTGGGCGTAGATTTTGCCATCGGCCAGGTTCCCCTGCTCAAGACTAAGCCGGGCTAACCCCTGTAAGACGATGGGCGCGTCCTGAGAATCTCTCAAGGCATCCAGCAAGGCGCTCTTGGCCTGCTGCATATCGCCATTCTGCCAGAAAGCCATCGCCAAATAATAATGAGCCTCAGCTGAATCTGCTGCATCCGCAACAACCCGTTGAAGATAGATCGTTGCGTCATGGGGATTGCCTTGAATCATGAGCAGACGCCCGTGGTTGACGCGGGCAATGACGTCTTTCGGAGCGTCCTTCATTACCTCTCGATCCAAGTCGGCCGCCAGCTGTACCTGATTCGTGGAAAGGTAAACGTCCTGCATCCGCTTCTCGATATCAAGGTCCTTCGGTGCAGAGGAGCGACCTCGGCGGTATTCGGCTAGCGCCTGATCCATCTGTTTCCGTTGGAAATAGAAGTCGCCAATGGCCACGGTAGCATCCTTGGAGTTGGGAGCCTGTTTGCGCAACTTGTCGAGCAGAACGTCAGCATCTCTCTTCCTGTCTTGGCTCACCAGTATCGATGCCCAATCGATATAAAGCGGGATGCCGTCGGGGTTCTTGGCAACACCATCCTGTAACACCTGCTGCGCCTCCGAGATTCGATTCTGCAGTCGATAGAAATTAGCCAGATCGTTATAGGCCTGTATGGAGCCGGGATCGACTGCCACAGCCTTCTTCAAGTGCTGCTCCGCATCGCCGTAATGGTGCAGACTGATTTCAACCAATGCCAGATTCACATAAGCGCTGGCATCATTGGGTAATAGCTCAGTAACCTTTGAAAACGCCACCAGGGCTTGGTCCGTCTTTTGTTCTCCGATCATTGCGGCGCCGAGCAGTTGGTAGGCGGCCACGTGACTTGGATCCTGCTTAAGGATAAGGTTGGCCTCGTCCTCGGCCTTGTCGAATTCGCGTGCGGCGAGATAAAGGCGCCCTCGATCGAGCCGAGCATCCAGCCGGCTGGGATCCAATTCGATCGTTTTCTCGAGATACCCATAGGCTTCGCTCCAGTCGTGCCGGGCGAGGTCGGCTTGAGCGAGCTGATAGTATGCCTCGACAAAGCGCGGATCGAGCCTCAACGCATTACGAAATTCGATCGCTGCGTCCCCATACTGCCCCTTTTTCATATAGCCTTGACCCGCCGCGAAGTATTTCGCTTTGGCTTTCTGCGGATCTCTCATGCACGAGCTGAGAGCCGCAGCCGCGAGGAATGCAACCATCGCACGGGCGATCTGTTTTTTTGCTCCGGTCATGCTTGATCCTCCACAGATACATTGCGGTTCACTTAGGTAGTAGTTCATCTAGATGTGGAAAGAGAATCTCTGTAAAATTCAATAGTCGAGTTCGCGCTTTCTCTTCGCCATCATTTAAGGGCGTAGTCAAACGCACCAGAGCGCCGTCCGTGCGATTGCGATGGATGGCATCGGCCACCATCCAAAACTTTCCCGCATATTCGCTGGCAATGATTCGCCCTCGGCCCTGATACCAATAAAAAACCAGCTGTTTATTTTGATCCTGTTGGATCACGTATTCGTTAACGACAATCTGACGCCCGTCCCGAAGGGAGATCCGGGCGTATTCAGAACGGATCGGATCCCACCCTGCTCCCGGCAGGCAGTTCTTGGGTGAATGAATCGTGTCTCCTGTTCTCTGGCTAGCGTAGTAGCCGATATACAGTTGCACGGGTGCGCCTGTCGGATCAACGTAGACACGATTTAGGTAGTCACTGACCATCACTGCTTGCACAATTTGCGATGGTAGCGGACGTTCTTCTCCCCTCCAGTTTCCGAGTGTGTAAGAGAGTTCGCCAAGGGGCCGGCGAGCGACGATTGGTTCACCATGGCTCACTGTGTGCAAGAGCACAAAGGCTCCGAGTAGGATGCCTGCGGTAATCCACAAACGAATCGATCGATCGACAGTAAACATAAGTTATCTGTTTGTGCCTTGCGCAACGTGTCGCAGAATCCAGTGACTAAGGAATATTAGAACCAGAGTGGCTAGAAAAACCACCCAGCCTGAGAACTGGTGTAAAAAACCTTCGGCAGCCTGCGGCCCGAATTTGTGGGCTAGTACGCCAGCCCCCATAATGCGCATGGCATTGGTCACGATGGCGCTCGGCACCATCAGCACGACCAGAGCGTATCGCACCCAACGCCGAGACTCGGCGAGGTGGCCATAGGCAACTGCCAGCGCAATGAGGCTCATGAGGGAGCGAATGCCGCTGCAGGCCTCCGCTACCTCTAACGAAAAGTTAGACAGGACAAGAACATTACCGTCGCGTAGCACGGGTACCCCAACCAGTTCCAACCAAACGGTTGCCAAGCGCGACGCAATCAGCTGCAGCGGAAAAGTGATCTGGTTGTAGATGATCACCGGGATGGGAATCATGAATATGAGGAACGCCAGAGGGAAGACCACGGCGCGCAGCATTTTCCATCCCGCCAGAAACAGAATGATCCCGGCAATCAAGACTAACAGTGAAAACCGGCTCGTAAACAACTCGGCCCCGAGCGACCCGATGAAAAGCAGCGCGACAGCTCCTAGCATTACCAGCAATCCGAAATTGCTGGGCTCAATTTCGCTTTTCGTCCAACGCTCGCGCTGGTGCCATAGAATGTAGCCCGAAAACAACGGAACGAAAAACCCGTGGCCATAGTTTGGATCAGTCCACCATTGAGCAACCAATAGCTTCAGCACGGAAGCGTACAGCAGTACCAGAAGGCTCAGGAGGATTGTGAACCACACGACCCAACTGCGGCTTTTCCATGAAGCTGGCAGGATTTGAGTGGTGAATTGAGTCCGGATGGCAGACATGTTAACCATCATGGAAAAGGTTGAACCGTGCCTAAACCGAGTGCATTTCTGGCTTCGATGCTTGCAATGGGTTCATTCTACAATTAATCAGAAAGTGCAGTAAAGAATAAGCAGGTCCTTGGTGTCTTTCCGCAACCCTCAGATGCGGCGGTGCGATCGGAGGATAGGCGAAGGACCCAGCTACCGGAGCGTCGAGTTGATGGCTCGCGCTGTGACAGGGAGCGGTAAAAACTCACCCGCCAATAAAACAGAGCCACCCGCGGTATCGTTCCTCACGAATTTGAACTGGAACTTGCAAAGGCCCGAGCCCAAGGCAGGCAATCGCGAAATCCTGCGCCAGTCGACACAAGCTCAAGAAATGGGCGAAGTCGCTCGACCCCCGTCGCGGAAAATCCTATGAGCCCTGGGAACAGGGGGTTTCTATTGTTGAATGAAGGTGGGACGCCATCGGATTTCAGTACGTGGCCCTGGGCAGCGAGCAAGAGCGCGACCCCGCCGGCAACATCCCATTCGTGCTTCGGAACCAATGTCCAGGTAGCATCCGCCTTTCCAGCGGCTACCAGGGCTAGTTTGTAAGCTACCGAACCCATTGGCCGCATACGAAAAGATTCGCGACAAAACCGTTCCCACTCGCCCCGCCGCACTTCGCTTCGACTCGCCAGTACCAAAGGCTCACTGGGAAGCTCGGTGTCGGCTGCAAACCTGGGCGCCGATCCGTTTCGGCAAAGGACTCCTGTTTCGCGAGAGCCATAGAATAGCTCGTCAGTCAGAGGATTATAGATTCCTCCGGCGACCAACTGGTCCTCCTCCATCAGTGCGATCGAAATGCACCATTCAGGTATCTGCGTGAGGTACTCCGCGGTCCCGTCCAGCGGGTCCACCAGCCAAATCCGCGAGCATCGTAAGCGCTCTTCACTATCAGTGCTCTCTTCGGAAAGCCAGCCTTCTCCGTTCTGCACGAGCATTCGGAATAAGAGCTCGTTCACTTCGCGCTCCACATCTGTCACCGGAGCGCCGCCGGTTTTCTTGTCCACGCGGACGGTGCCGATCGAACGAGAGCGATAGATTTCCCCGCCCGCTTCGAGAGCGCTTACAATTCTATCGAGATCTGTTTGGTATTTTGTCATTCTGCCTCGATTTCGGCGGTGCTCGCAGCGACTAAAGCATAGATATGCCAGCTACAACAATCAGGGAAAACAGGACCGTACGTAGCCAAACCGTTTGCATAGAAGTGGCGATGTGAGCGGCATACCAAGCTCCAGGAATCGAACCCAGTAAGAGTGCGGCCAACAATCGAAAATCGACCGTCCCCAGCGCCAGATGGCCCAGGCTGGCAACTGTTGCCAGAATAACCGCGTGAGCAATATCGGTACCGACCAGAGTCGTGAGAGGTCGACTATAGAACAATACCAGGAGCGTCATAATGACGCTGCCAGAACCCATGGAGGTCATGCCAACCAGAAAGCCCCCCACGAAACCAACCGCTATAGCCCCCCTGCTCGGCGTAATCCACGTCGGAAGATGTTCCCGCAGCGACTTTTTGCCCGTCTTCTTAAGATACTCCTGGAAAAACGCAAGGCCCGGAGTCAGAATCAGGACGATTCCAATAAAAACTTTCAGAAATGCGTTCACTCCGTTGCCCATATGAGCTCGGATTACGGCCAATCCGACGACGCCAAGAGCGGCGCCTGGGATGCTTCCGACCGCCATACGCAGCACGAGACGCATATCCACAAGACCGCGATGGTGGTAGGACCAGGCCGCACCGACTTTGGTCACCGCAACGAAAAGCGCTCCCGTTCCGACCGCGACGATGGGAGGGACATGTATCAACAGCACCAGAATCGGAACGAGCAAAGCACCGCCGCCGACTCCCGTCAGCCCCACCATAAGACCAACGATTAGTCCGACTGCTATGAGCAAAACTTGATGCACGGTCCTTCTGCCTCTTCCATTTCTCGACGGAATCTCGCGTTAAATTGTTTCAGCAACGTCCCCGACGTACCCTTGCTTTCTCAAATACAACAGGATTTCCTGAGCCGCTTCCTCAGGAGTTGTATTCGTCGTATCGATGACGACTTCAGCGTCGGCAGGTGACTCATAGGGATCGGAGACACCGGTAAAAGTGGGGATGAGTCCTGCACGGGCTTTTGCGTACAGTCCCTTCCGGTCTCGCTGTTCGCAGACTTCTAGCGAAGTGGAGGTGTGGACCAGAATGAACCCTCCCGCACCGTCAATCGATTGGCGCAGCTCTTTCCGGATACTGTCGTAAGGCGCAATCGGAGCGCAAACTGCAATCCCGCCATTCTGAGTGATCTCGCGCGCGACAAAGCCAATGCGCCGGATATTGAGGTCGCGGTGTTCTTTGGAAAAACCTAACTCGGAAGACAGATTTTTGCGGACGATGTCTCCATCGAGCAGAGTGACGGGCCGCCCACCCATTTCGAGCAGCTTTACGAGCAGCACGTTCGCAATCGTGGATTTCCCAGATCCCGAGAGTCCGGTAAAGAAGACCGTAAATCCTTGGCGATGACGGGGCGGATACGTTCGCCGCAGCTCGGTGACCACTTGTGGATAGGTGAACCAGGTCGGGATGTCGCGGCCCTCGGCCAGCCTATTTCGCAAATCCGTGCCTGAGATATTCAAGACCCTACTCCCCTTGGGCACTTCATCTTCGGGAACGTAGGTGTCCTTGTCTTCAAGATAAACCATCATTTTGAAGGGAACCATCTTTACCCCCACCTCGTCCTGATGTTTTTCTAGGAGATTCTGAGCCCCGTAAGGATCGTAAAAAGATTTATTATTCGAATCGTTCCCCGGGCCGGCATGATCGCGTCCGACGATGAAATGCGTGCACCCGAAATTCTTGCGGATGGTGGCATGCCACACGGCCTCCCGCGGTCCTCCCATGCGCATGGCTAAA
>Ga0210390_10001619_pt1 | contig 21230 bp, 18 predicted proteins | sample IncBWH11OmetaG_FD_161050 | JGI IMG/M metagenome (GOLD analysis project Ga0210390, IMG submission 161050) | Forest soil microbial communities from Barre Woods Harvard Forest LTER site, Petersham, Massachusetts, United States - Inc-BW-H-11-O ... | reverse complement strand
GCCGTTATGCGGGGATTGACGATGCGTTTCTTCGGGCAGGGCGCGGCGTTGTTACTCGCGCGCTTCCCGTTCGAGCGTTTCCTCGGCGTTGAGCCAGTCCGATTCGGCCGTCGCGATCAGGCGGGTAATCTCGGCGCGCCGCTTCAGCGCATCGCCGACCGCGGCGCCGTTCGCGCGGGCGCCGGCGAGACCCGCAAGGGCACGGTCGAGCGTGTCGCGCTCCCTGGTCAGGCGCACAATCGTCTCCTCGGCCGCCCGCGCGCGCTGGCGCAGCGGGTCGAGCGCGCGGCGCTGCTCGGCCGCCCGCCGCCGCGCCGCGCGTCTTTCGTCGGTCTCGGCCGGGCGTTTGGTGGTGCTGGGCTCGACGGGTTCAAGCACCCGCCGCCGGTAGTCGTCGAGGTCGCCGTCGAACGGCTGCACCGTGCCGTCGGCGACGAGCCACAGCCGGTCGGCGGTCAATTCGAGCAGATGCCAGTCGTGGCTGACCAGGACGACAGCGCCGGGAAACTCGTTGATGGCGCGAACCAGCGCCTCGCGGGCTTCGAGGTCGAGATGATTGGTCGGCTCGTCGAGGATCAGCAGCGACGGGGCGTCGTAGGTGACGAGCGCAAGGTTGAGCCGTGCTCGTTCGCCGCCGGACAACTCGGCGACCGGCACAAACGCCTTCTCCTCGCCAAAGCCGAAGCCGCCGAGGCGGGCGCGCAGCGTCTCGGGCAAGGCGTTCGGCAGCAGGGCGGACAGGTGCTCGTAGGCCGATTCGCCGGGCCTCATCTCCTCGATCTGGTGCTGCGCGAAGTAGCCGCAGGCGAGCTTTGGCGACCGGGACATCCGCCCGCCGAGCAGCGCCAGCCGCCCCGCGAGCAGGCGCGCGAAGGTCGTCTTGCCGTTGCCGTTGGCGCCGAGCAGCGCCACCCGCTCGTCGGGGTCGAGCCGCAGGTCGAGCCGCGACAAAACCGGCTTGCCCGGGGCGTAGCCGACGCTCGCCCGCTCGAGCGAGATCAACGGCGGGCTCAGCCGGGGCGGGTCGGGAAACGCGATCCGCGGCGGCGGGTCGGCCACGGCGAGCACGACCGGGTCGAGCCGGGCCAGCGCCTTCAACCGGCTCTGCGCCTGGCGCGCCTTTGACGCCTTGGCGCGAAAGCGGTCGACAAACGCCTGGAGCCGCTGGCGCTGGTCCTCCTGCTGTTTCGCGACCACGGCGAGCCGCGCCGCATTCTCCCGCCGCGCCCGCACAAAGGCGTCGAACCCGCCCGAATAAAGGGTCAGCTTGCCGCGCTCGAGGTGCAGGGTCGTGGTCGTGACCGCGTTCAGGACGCGCCGGTCGTGGCTGACGAGGATCAGTGTCCGGCGATAGCCGCGCAAAAATCGTTCGAGCCACAGCGAGGCTTCGAGATCGAGGTGGTTGGTCGGCTCATCGAGCAGCAACAAATCGGGCTCGGTGACCAGCACGGCGGCCAGCGCCACCCGCATCCGCCAGCCCCCGGAAAGGTCGTTGAGCGGCCGCTGCTGCATCCCATCGTCGAGCCCGAGCCCGGCGAGGATGCGGCCCGCCCGGCTCGGCGCCGAGTAGGCGTCGATCTCAACCAGCCGCGTTTCGATCTCGGCGGCGCGCAACGGCGTCGGGCCGGCATCGCGCTCGGCCAACAGGCGGGCGCGCTCGCGATCGGCGCCGAGGACGGTTTCGAACGGGGTCGCCGGCCCGCCGGGCGCCTCCTGGGCGAGAAACCCGATGCGCCGGCTGCCGGGCAATTCGATCGTGCCGTCCTCCGGCTCAATGACGCCGCGGATCAGGTTTAGGAGGGTGGACTTGCCGACGCCGTTGCGGCCGACCAGCCCGACCTTGGCGCCGTCCGGGATCTGCGCGGTCGCACGATCGAAGAGCCGCCGCTTTTCGATGCGGTAGGTGATGCCGGACAGGGTCAGCATCACGGTCTATTAGCACGGGCGGGCGCCGATTTTGAGGGGCCACACCGCCGACCTGTCCTGCGCGGCGGTCGGGGTGCGTATAGGCCGGCGGGCCGGGTGCTGGGGCGGCGGCGCGATGGGGCCTCAAGCGTCTTGCCGAGGCGCGCGCCGGCTGATTTGAATTGGCTGCAGCCGACGTGATGGTCGACTGGCCTCAAGGAGGAACGAATGGCGCTCGTACCGCTGGCGGCGAAGGGAAACTACTTCCACGTGTATGAGTTTCGGGTCAAGCCCGGCGCCGGTAACGCGTTTATCGAACTCTTCAACAAGTTTGATTACGGCGACGACAACCCGTTCCACCGCTCGAAGGCGCAGGTCAAGGATGGGGTGCTGTGTCGCGACACCGAGGATCCCGACCACTTCTACCTGATCGGCGAATGGCGGGACATCGAGGAGCACAGGCGCATTCGCGAGCGGGTGGCCCGCGAGATCAGGCCGGAGTTTGTCGGGCTGATCGAAGGCGGCCATTTCGTGCCCACTTACGCCCAAGTGGTGTCGGCGACGCCGCAGGACGTGCTCGACAAGTCGCAAGCGCGGTAGCTCTGCTCTCAACGCATCGAGGCGCGGTCCTCCGCCGGGCTGGCCGCGTGGCGTTTGCGTCGACATGGCCGGTGTGCTCAGTGGGAATCGAGTGCCGGCGAGGAGGTTGAGCGATTGGCAATTCGGACCCACGACATCGTCGCGCGCGGGCTTGTTGCACCCGAGCGGCTCGAGGAAGTGCGGCGGGTGGCCGGGCAATTCGCGGTCGCGATCACCGAGGACATGGCGGCGCTGATCGACCGGGACGACCCGAGTGACCCGATCGCGGCGCAATTCGTGCCGAGCGGCGCCGAGCTCGAGACCGCTGCCGAGGAACTGGCCGACCCGATCGGCGACGACCGCTGGTCGCCGGTGCCGGGGATCGTGCATCGCTATCCCGACCGGGTGCTGCTGAAGCCGACGCTGGTGTGCCCGGTCTACTGCCGCTTCTGCTTTCGCCGCGAGGTCGTCGGCAAAAAGCCGGCGATGCTGCCGCCGGCGGCGCTCGAACGCGCCTACGACTATATCCGCCAGCGCCGCGACATCTGGGAGGTCATCGTCACCGGCGGCGACCCGTTTGTGCTCGGGCAGCACCGGCTGGCCGCCATCGTGCGCGCGCTCGACGCGGTCGCGCACCTCGGCGTGATCCGCTTTCACACGCGCGTCCCGATTGTCGATCCGCGCCGCGTCTCGGCGGCGCTGGTCGCGGCACTCGCCGCGGACAAGGCGGTGTGGGTCGCGGTCCACGTCAACCACCCGCGCGAGCTGACGCCGGCCGCGAAGGAGGCGGTCAGCCGGCTCGTGCGGGCCGGCATCCCGGTCGTGTCGCAGACCGTGCTGCTGCGCGGCGTCAACGACGACGCGGCGGTGCTCGAAGCCTTGTTTCGCGGGCTGGTGGCGATGCGGGTCAAGCCCTATTACCTGCACCACGGCGACCTCGCGCGCGGCACCGCGCACTTTCGCACCGGCATCGCCGAGGGGCAACGGCTCGTGCGCGCGTTGCGCGGCCCGGTCTCCGGGTTGTGCCAGCCGACCTATGTCCTCGACATCCCCGGCGGCCACGGCAAGGTGCCGGTCGCTCCTTGCGCGGTGACACCGGGCGACGCCTCTTCCGGATGGCTGGTCGAAGACAGTAGCGGAGCCTGCCACCGCTACCCCGCCGATCGCGACGACCCGAACGGCTAGGAGGCGGTCGCCAGCGGTGCGGCGGATCAACCCTGATTGCGGCGACTGGCCCGGGCGGGCCTACACGGCAAGCTCGCACCAGATCGGGGTGTGGTCCGAGGCGCGGTCCTTGGCGCGCGGTTTTTTGTCGATCTCGCAGGCGACGACCCGGTCCGCCGCGTGCGGCGACAGCAGCAGATGGTCGATGCGCAGCCCCTCGTCCCGGTTCCAGCGCCCGGCCTGGTAGTCCCAGAATGTGTAGCGGTGGGGCTCGCGGTGAAAGACGCGGTAGGCGTCGGTCAGGCCGAGATACATCAGCGCGCGAAACCGCGCGCGGGACTCCGGTTGGCAGAGCGCGTCGTCGCGCAGCGCGACCGGGTCGAAAACATCGTCGTCGGTCGGGCAGATGTTGTAGTCGCCGGCCAGCACAAACGGGATTTCCTGGCGCAACAGATCGCGGGCATGGCCGACCAGCTGCTCCATCCACGCGAGCTTGTAGGCGAACTTGTCGGTGCCGATCGGGTTGCCGTTCGGGAGATAAATCGAGGCGACGCGCACCGCGCCAAACGACGCCTCGAGATAGCGCGCCTGCTCGTCCTGCGGCATGCCGGGCAGACCCGAGACCAGCCCCTCGGCCGGCCGCTTCGACAGCAGGGCCACACCATTATAGGCGCGCTGCCCGATCGTCTCGACGTGGTAGCCGAGCGCCTCGAGCTCAAGCCGAGGAAAATCAGCGGCCGGGCATTTGGTTTCCTGCAGGCACACCACGTCGGGCTGTGCGTCTTGCAGAAATGCAAGCAGCAGCGGCAGGCGAACCTTGACCGAATTGACGTTCCAGCTGGCGATTTTCACGGCGACGAAAGGCTGCGCCAGCGCCAGATTAGGCGATCGAAAACGAGTTGCCGCAACCGCACGACGAGGCCGCATTGGGGTTGCGGATCTGGAACGCCGCCCCCATCAGATCCTCGACAAAGTCGATCTCGGCGCCGTTCAGCAGCTCGAGCGACACCTCGTCGACGACGACGGCGACCCCGTCGCGCTCAAAAACGACGTCGTCCTCGTTCCGCTGGTCGTCAAAGCTGAAGCCGTATTGGAACCCTGAGCACCCGCCCCCGGAAACCGCGATCCGCAGCAGCGCGTTTTCGACCTGCTCCTGGTCGCGCAGCACCGCGATCCGTCGGACCGCGCTTTCGGTCAGGACGACCCGCTTTTCCCCGTCGACTTCGTGTTCGGACATGTTCTCGCCGCTCCGATACTCGCCGCATCGCGCGCCGGCGGTGCCGCTCTTATGTAGGCACACGGAACAGCGGGGTCAAATATCCGGCGCCGTCGATCCCACGCCTGCCGCGGCTAACGGCGTGTTGCTCTCCTCGCCAACCCCGCCGAGGCTGAAAAATTCATCGCCGTCCGCTATATCAGCAACACCGGATGGCACAACCCGGAGTTCGAAATGGCTGAGGTCCTGGAAAGCGCGCCCGCCGGCCGGCAACAGGCGGGCGCCGCCGACAAGCTCGCCTGCCTGAGCGCGCTCGAACGCAAGGTGCTGTGGCTGTCGACCTGGATGATCCACAACGCCAACCACCTGCGGCCCACTCACGACGGTTTGAAGGTCGGCGGCCATCAGGCGTCGAGCGCGTCGGTCGCGACGTTGATGACGGCACTTTATTTCGACGTGCTGCGCCCACAGGACCGGGTCGCGGTCAAGCCGCATGCCTCGCCGGTGTTCCACGCGATCCAATACCTGCTCGGCCATCAGTCGCGCGAAAAGCTCGAGCGATTTCGCGCGTTCGGTGGCGCGCAATCCTATCCGTCGCGGACCAAGGACGGTGACATCGTCGATTTCTCGACCGGCTCGGTCGGGCTCGGTGTCGGCATGACGTTGTTCGGCTCGATCGCGCAGGATTACCTGCGCCTCAAGGGCTTGGTCCCGACCGACGAACCGCCCGGCCGCATGATCGCGCTCGCCGGTGATGCCGAGCTCGACGAAGGCAACATCTTCGAGGCATTGCTCGAAGGCTGGAAACACGATGTCCGCAACCTCTGGTGGGTCATCGACTACAACCGCCAGAGCCTCGACGCGGTCGTGTCGGACCGGCTGTTCGGCCGCATCGACGCGATGTTCGAAATGATGGGCTGGCGCGTCGTCACCCTGAAATACGGCCGACTGCTGGAGGCGGCGTTCGCCCGGCCCGACGGCCATCACCTGCGCGAATGGATCGACGCCTGCCCGAACTCGCTGTATTCGGCGCTCGTCTACAAGGGGGGCGAGGGCTGGCGCGAGCACCTGCAGCGCGACCTCAACCGCTATCCGGGTATCCGCGCAATCCTCGACGACCACGACGACGACGAATTGCAGCGGCTGATGACCAATCTCGGCGGGCACGACATGGGGTCCGTGCTCGACGCTTTTCACGCCATCGCCGACGATCGCCCGACCTGCTTTATCGCCTATACGATCAAAGGCTTCGGCCTACCGTTCGCCGGTCACAAGGACAACCACGCCGGACTGATGAACCGCGACCAGATGACCGCGTTCCGCCGCGCGATGGCAGTGCCCGAGGGTGCGGAATGGGACCTCCTCGCCGGTCTCGACGTGACGCCCGAGCGGCTCTCGGCGTTTCTCGAAGGGGTGCCGCTCGCCGCACGCGCCGCCCGGCGGCACGAAGCAGCAGCGGTGCCGGTGCCGCCGAGCCTGCCGGTGCCGCGCGGCGAGCGCCAGTCGACGCAGGAGGCGTTCGGGCGATTGCTCGGCGATATCGCCGCCGGCGACGGCTTGCTTGCCGAGCGGATCGTCACGACCTCGCCCGACGTCACCGTGTCGACCAATCTTGGGCCCTGGGTCAACCGCCGCGGCATTTTCGACCGCGCCCTTCGCGCCGACACGTTTCGCGAGGAAAAGGTCGTCTCGGCCCAACGCTGGGGGATGTCGCCGCACGGGCAGCACATCGAGCTCGGCATCGCCGAGAGCAACCTCTTCCTGCAGCTTGCGGCGCTGGGGCTCGCCGGGCCGCTGTTCGGCGCGCGGCTGCTGCCGATCGGGACGTTGTACGACCCGTTTATCAAGCGCGGTCTCGACGCGCTGAACTATGCCTGCTACCAGGACGCGCGCTTCATCCTGGTCGCGACGCCGTCCGGGATCACGCTGGCGCCCGAGGGCGGCGCCCACCAGTCGATCGCCGAGCCGCTGATCGGAATGGCGCAGCCCGGGTTGACGAGCTTCGAGCCGGCCTTTGCCGACGAGCTGGCGGTGCTGCTGCGCTGGGCCTTTGCCGAAATCCAGCGCGACGACGGCGAATCGGTCTATTTCCGGCTGTCGACGCGACCGGTGGAACAGCCCAAGCGCCCGCTCGACGCCGACCTCGCCGAGGCGGTCGTCGCCGGCGCCTACTGGCTGCGCCAGCCGGGGCCGGGCGCCGATCTAGCGATCGCCTACTGCGGCGCGGTGGCGCCGGAGGCGCTCGCCGCCCACGACGAATTGGCCGAGGACGCGCCGCAGGCCGGGGTGTTGGCGGTCACCTCGCCCGACCGGTTGCACCGCGATTGGCGCGCCGCGCAGGCCGACGGCCGCGTCAGCGCGGCCGAGCGGCTGCTGGGGCGGCTGCGCTCGGGGGCGGCGCTGGTCACGGTCGGCGACTTCCATCCGGCGACCCTGTCGTGGCTCGGCGCCGTCCGGAAGAACCCGATCGTCGCGCTCGGCGTCGACCGCTTTGGCCAGTCGGGCGACATCCCCGACCTCTACCGCGCTTACGGCATCGACAAGGAGGCGATCCTCGACGCCGTCGCCCGCGCTTGCCTCCTGGCATTGCGCAAGTAGGTTGGCCCCGAGCGACTCCCGCGGCTGTCCGGTTAAGTCAAACGGGGTTGCGCGAGAGCCTGATGGCTCCACTCTTAGTCGTCATCACCGGGCTCGTCCCGGGGATCCACACCCTTCTCGACCACGATCCGGGTACGTGGATGGCCGGAACAAGTCCGGCCATGACAACTCTGGGGGAGTAAGTATTACGAATCCCCGGCTAACTTGCATGCAGCCGTGGGCGACTCCCGGAATAACGCACGTGTGGCGCGATCCTTGCGTGAGATTAAAGCCCGCGGAGATTTTGCCGGCCTGTGAGGCTCGTCACACTTCGTTAGGCTGCGCCGTCTTATGATGCCGCCGCCCGAGCGACTGGGGCAATCGTTGGTTGAACTTTACGGGGGTAGGGGCAATGAAGAACCTGCTTCAGTTCGCCGGCAAAAACGGCGCCTGGGTCGTGGTGATCGGCATTGTTGTCGGTTTCTGCCTGCCGGTCGTCTCCAATTTCGCGAGACCCTATCTGGCGGTCGCGATATTCCTTTTTACGTTCGGCTCGTTTTTGAAATTGGACAGCGAAGCGTTCCGCCGACAGGTCAGCGAAACCCGCGCCGCCGTTCCGATGGTGATCTGGGCGACCTTTGGCGTGCCGCTCGTCGTTTCGGCGATCGTTTGGCTGTTTAAGCCCGGCCCCGGGCTCGCTGAAGGGCTGCTGTTCTGGTCGCTGGTCCCGACGAGCCCGGCCTGCGTCGCGTTCGCGGCAATCCTCGGGCTCAGCACCCCGCTCGCGCTGCTCGCAACCGTCGCGGCAACCGCAGCCTCGCCGCTCTATATGTCGTGGCTCGCCGCCGGTCTCGGAGGTTACCACCTGGCCATCAACCCGGCGGCGATGAGCCTCCACCTGTTGCTGCTGGTGGGCGGATCGGCGGTCGCCGCGTATCTCGTCAAGCGTTTCGCGGCAAAGTTCGTGCGCGAGAACCCCGATGCGATGACCGGCATCTCGGTGTTTTCGCTGGTGCTGGCCGGAACCGGGTCGATGGCGGGCATGCAGAGCTATTTCTTCGCCCGGCCGGCTCTAGCGCTGGAGCTCCTGGCGCTGGCCTATGCTCTGAACCTCGGATTCCAATGCGCCGGGACACTGCTGTTCTGGCGCGCGCCGCGAAATGCCGCGCTGACCGCGGGGCTGATCAGCGGAACGCGGACGATCACGTTGGCCTGGGTCGTGCTCGGCGCCAGCGTCCTGCCATTGGCGAATGTGTTCCTCGGCGCCGGCATGGTCGCCAAGTACACTGCCCCGGCATTGACCAAATGGCTGATCGCGCGGCTCAACAAATCCGAGCTTCCGGCAATTCCGGAGGCCGCGCGCCGCAGCGCGTGACCCCGGTCGCGAGTATCCCGAGGTCGGCCCGAGGTCGGCGGCGCACCGCCTTGCCAGCTCGGTGCCGGTCAGGCGTCGAAGCGCAGGATTTCGACGCAGGGCGGCCGGGTCAACACCTCGCTAAACGCGTGCATCCAGTTGCCGGTCTCCTCGGTCGAGCCGACGCCCCGGTTGCGGAACTGCTCGAGCTGGTCAGCCCTTTCAGCTCGACCTCGAACTGCAGCGCGGAGTGGTCGCCGTGGCCGCGAGTCAGCGGCACCAGCATGCGGGCATCGAGGCCGTTCTTACGCGCCGCCTCGACCTCGCGGCGGATGAATTCGATCGCGCGCTGGCGGTTGACGGGCAGCACGTCGTAGCAAAAACGAGCGAGATACATCGGGCACTCCCGTTCGGGTGGGTTCGACAGGCGAGCCGGCGGACTGGCCGCGACCGCGCGGTTCCGAAACCGGCCGTCTCCAGGTCAACACGCGGGAACGGCGGGCGATGCATCAACCGCTGCGGAAAAAAGAGGGCGCCGGCAAACCGGTCCGGCCGCGCCGGGGCCGGACTTGCGGAGCGCCCGCCAAAGCCGCATACACTCCCGCCGCCCGGCGGTCCGGGCGTGGTCTCGGGAGGGGAGAGATGTCGGGGTTGGGGAGAGTTTTTTGCGTCGCCCTGCTGGTTTCGGCGGTGGCAGCCGGGGGCGAGGCGCGCGCGCAAAGCCCGTCCGGGTCGCCGGCCGCGGCACCGATGGCTGGGGTGCCTGCGGGCGCTGAAGCAAAGTCGCAGCTGCCGCGGTTCCTGGTCTATTTCAACGAATTCAGCGCCTACCTGTCGCCGCGGGCAAAGACGATCATCGCCAAAGCCGCGAAGGAGGCCAAGGAAAACGGCGCCAAGTCGATCACCGTGCAGGCGCGGGCGAGCGCCACCGGCACCGTGCAGACGAACAAGTATCTGGCGATGACGCGTGCCTCGATCGTCGCCGACGAACTGGAGGCCGACGGGGTCGAGCCGGCGATGGTGGAGCAGCAGCCGATCGGGCAAACCGGCTCGAGCGACCCCTCGGTCTTCAACCGGCGCGTCGACATCGTCCTACACCGCTAGACGGGGGCGGCCGCGATGCGGGCGCGGCCAGTCGTCGCGGGGCGCGCGGGGCCCGACACCGCGGGTGCTGCCCGCATCGTAGCCGCTGCTGGCTGCGGTTACCGCGTGGTCCGATTGTGCAATGACGGCGCGATCGGCTGGCGCCCATCACCCTGCCACGCCTGCCGTAGGAGTCCCGCCGTGTCCCAGTGCGCGGGAAGAGGGCGGGGGTAAGGGTTTACCGGCGTGGAGCGCCGCGTGTATTTTCCCGGCCGGCTGCTCCCGGCGCTGCTGCTGACGCCGCAGCTCGCGGTGACGATCGTCTTTTTCTTTTGGCCGGCGGCTCAGGCGCTGGTCCTGTCGGTGCGGCGCGAGGACGCCTTTGGGCTGTCAACGCATTTTGTCGGCTGGGGCAATTTTGCCGCGATCTTTGCCGACCCGGCCTACCTCGCCTCGGTCGCCGTCAGCTTTCTGTTCAGCTTTGCGGTCGCGGTGCTGGCGCTCGTCCCGGGCCTATTGTTCGCGGTCATGGCCGACCGGGTCGTGCGCGGTGCGGCATTCTACAAGGCGGTGCTGCTGCTGCCCTACGCGATTGCCCCCGCGATCGCCGGCGTATTGTGGCTGTTCCTGTTCAATCCGAGCTTTGGGATTGTCGGGTCGGGGCTGCGGCGCCTCGGCGTAGACTGGGATTACCTGCTGAACGGGCGTCAGGCGTTGCTGCTGGTGATCCTGGCCGCGGCATGGAAGCAGATCGGGTACAATTTCCTGTTTTTTCTCGCCGGGCTGCAGGCAATCCCGCGCTCCCTGCTCGAGGCCGCGGCACTCGACGGAGCAAATTCGCGCCGGCGGTTCTGGCGCATCACCTTCCCGCTATTGGCGCCGACCAGCTTTTTTCTGCTCGTCGTCAACATCGTCTACGCGTTTTTCGACACGTTCGGCATCATCCAGAACGTGACCCAGGGCGGGCCTGGCCAAGCAACCGAGATCCTTGTCTACAAGGTCTGGTACGACGGCGTCGTCGGGCTCGACCTCGGCGGCTCGGCGGCGCAGTCGGTGATTCTGATGGCGATCGTCGTGGCGCTGACCGCAATCCAGTTCCGCTTTGTCGAGCGCCGGGTCCATTACGGATGAATGGCTGAGATGGCGGGCTCCGGCCGCGGCGCCTGGCTGCCGCACGCGGTCTTGCTGGCGGGCCTCGCGGTGGTGCTGTTCCCGGTCTATGTCGCGTTTGTCGCCTCGAGTTTGAGCTTGCGCGACATCCTCGATGCGCCGATGACCCTGATCCCGGGCCCCGGCCTGTTCGCTAACTACCGCGCGGCGCTGACCGCCGGAGGGCCGGGCACCAGCGGCGTGGGCGTCGGCTTGATGATGGCGAACAGCCTCTTCATGGCGCTCGCGATCGCGGTCGGCAAGATCGCGATCTCGCTGCCCTCGGCCTATGCGGTCGTGTTTTTTCGCTTCCCGCTGCGCCGGCTGTGCTTTTGGATGATCTTTGTCACCCTGATGCTGCCCGTCGAGGTGCGGATCATACCGACCTACAAGGTCGCCGCCGACCTGCGGCTGGTCGACACTTATGCCGGTCTGGCGCTCCCGCTGATCGCCTCGGCGACCGCGACGTTGCTGTTCCGGCAGTTTTTTTTGACGATCCCCGACGAGCTAGCCGAGGCGGCAAAGCTCGACGGCGCCGGGCCGTGGCGGTTTTTTGTGTGGGTCGCGATCCCATTGTCGCGCACCAACATCGCCGCCCTGTTCGTGATCCTGTTCATCTACGGCTGGAACCAGTATCTGTGGCCACTGCTGGTGACCGACAGCCCCGGCATGACGACGATCGTGATCGGTATCCGCCAGATGATCGGCAACGGTGACGCCGAGACCGCCTGGCATCTGGTGATGGCCACCGCGTTGCTGGCGATTTTGCCGCCGGTCATCGTCGTGCTGGCGATGCAGCGCTGGTTTGTCGCCGGCCTGATCGAACCGGAGAAGTGACCGCGGTGTCATCTTCGTCGCCCGTCGTCGGCGGGAGCCCGCCTCGGGTGGGCATGACCGACCGGCGCGCGGTGGAGCTTTAGTGCTCCAGGCTGAACCGGATCGTCACCGACACGCTGACGCTCGGCTGCGGCATGTCGGCCGGGAAAGGCGGCAAGGTTGCCCCCCGCATCATCTCCTCGAGCGCCGCGTCGAGATCGGGATAACCCGAGCTGCGGACCACCGCGAACTCGGTCACGCGACCGCTGCGCTCGACCGCGAAATGCAATACCGCGCGGCCTTCCTCGCCATGTTCGCGGGCGCTTTCGGGATAGCGCTTGTGGTTGTTTAGCCATTCGCCGAGCAGCGCCTCGTAACCCGGGCTGACGGCGTTCGAGGTCGGCGGCGGAACCCGCGCCGGGGCCAGCGCCGCCTCCCGGCTCGCGGCCGGCGGCGCCGCGGGGACATAGGGTGCCGGTTGCGGCGCGGCGAAGACCGGGCGCGGCGGCGGCCGTTCCGCGCGCTGAACCGGGGGCCGGCGCACCGGGACCCGCGGTTTGGGAGGCGGCGGCAGCGGCGGCTCGGGGAACGCCACGGTCGCCTCGGGCGCGGGCGGCGGCGGCTCGACCGGCGGCGGGGGCGGCGCCGCGACCGGCTGGGGTGGCGGCGGAGGAGGCGGCGGGGTCGGCGGTGGCGGGGCGGGCGGCGGCGGGGCGGCCTTGACCGGCGCCGGCGCCGGCGGCGTCTCGGGCTTTGGCAGCGACGGCGCGAACGCGACCTCGATCCCGGCGCTCGGGGGCGGCGGCGTCAACGGCGGCGCCGGCGCCGGCGCCAGCCACAGCACGGCCAGCACGATCGCGTGCGCCGCCAGCGACAGCGCCAGCGGCAGTCGGAAGCCGCTCACTTCGACCCGGACGCCTCGGCGACCAGCGACACCTTGCCAAAACCGGCCCGGTTGACCTCGCTCAACATGTCCATCAGCTGGGCGTAGGTAATCGTCTTGTCGCCGCGCACGTAAACGATGCGCCCCGGGTCGTCGGCGGCGAGCGCCGCCAGCCGGCCTTCGAGCGCGCCGGGCGCGACCGGGTCGTCGCCGATAAAGATCTCGCCGCCGCGGTTGAGGCTCAGAATAATCGGCTTTTTGGGCATCGTGATCGCCGCCGCCCGCGTCTTTGGCAGGTCGAGCGGCACGCCGACCATCAAGAGCGGTGCCGTGACCATGAAGATCACCAGCAGCACCAGCATCACGTCGACCATCGGAGTGACGTTGATCTCGGCCATTGGCTGATAGCGCTCCTCGGCGTTGTCGCCGGAGGGAGGCAGCGGCACTGCCATTCTCAGGTCTCCCGCGGGAGGCGCGACAGAATGCTGCCGCAGCGCCCGATCAGGCCATTCATGCGCCCGGCGAAGCGCCCGAGATCGACGGTGATCTTGTTGTAGGCGACGACCGCCGGGATCGCCGCGGCGAGCCCCATCGCGGTCGCGAACAGTGCCTCGGCGATGCCTGGCGCCACCACCGCCAGGCTGGTGTTGTTGGCGGCGGCGATGCCGGTAAAGCTGCGCATGATCCCCCATACCGTGCCGAACAGCCCGATGAACGGCGCGGCCGACCCCAGGGTCGCGAGAAACGGCAGCCGCGCCTCGAGGTGGCGCAATTCGGCGCTGAGCGCCAGCCGCATCGCGCGCTCGATGCGCTCGCGCCGCTCGCCCGGGCTTTCCGGCGCGGGCGGCGCCGCGTCGGCGCTTTCTGCCCAGCCCGACGCCAGCACGACGCCGGCCGGGTCGCCGCCTTCGGGGCGGCCCGACGGGGCCATCAGCTCCGCCGGGGAGCGCGCCGCGGCAACCCGCGCCTCGTGCGCCTGGGCCGACCGGCGCGCCGCACCAAGCCGCCACAGCTTGTCGACGATGACCGCCCAGCTCCACACCGAGGCGGCGAGCAGCAGCAGCAGCACGCCCTTGACGACCACGTCGGCGTGCAGGAACAGGGCGACGACCGAAAGGCTAGGGGCGGCGGTATCGGGCACGGATGGGCCTCCGCGGATTGTCCGGCTGGCAAGATGCTAAAGATTGTACGGCTGGAACCGCCAAGTCAGCCCGGCGAATAGCCGCCGAGCTGGGCAGAATTGCGGCGCGCCGACCCGGCCGCGCGACCTAACCGAGACCCGCGCCAACTCAAACTCCTTTTTGACGCCGACACAGACGGACGATCGAGCTCGTGTTCGCCGTTTCGTGTTCGGCGGTGACGAGAATGCCGCCAGGCACGGGTGTGGTGGAGTGCCGCCCGGTAGATGCCAAGTGACGAGTGGTGATGCATCGTAACGATGAGGCCAAGCCGCTGGTCGCGGCTTGGCCTCTCTGAGCACATTGTGGCAACGGAGGTCTGCGATGAAAGCCCTCGGCCCCGCGGGCGGCGGGCGCGAAGACGCGGGCTCAGACATACCCCGTGAGTCGAATCGATCGATCAGGCGAGGTCCGACCGTGACGCTTGCCCCACGGCGGCGCGCCGGCATCCAGGCTTATTTCTCGCAGAGCTGCCGCGGGCCGCCATCATAGGGCTGGTAGGTGCAATCGGAAGCGCGAAACGAGGAGTAGTGCGCGGCGCAGGCAGCGACATTGCATTGCGTCGGGGGCGATGCTTCGGCCATTGCTCCCGACGGCGCTGCGCCTGACGGCGCTGCGCCTGACGGCGTTGCTCCCGACGCCCCTGCTCCCGACGGCGCTGCTCCCGACGGCGCTGCTCCCGAAGGCTCGTCGGCCGCGCTGACCCGCTCGCTGGACGGCGGCGGCGCGCCCTTTTCGCACAGCTGCCGCGGGCCGCCGTCGTAGGGCTGGTAGGTGCAGTCGGAGGCGCGGAACGAGTGATAGGTGCTGGAGCAGGCCTGGTAGTCGCAAAAGCCCGCGACGGGCTGGCCGGTCGATCCCTCGGTCCCCTGATCGTCCACCGCGGCCGCGTCTTCGGGTTGGGCCGCGTCGGTGGCGACAGGTGTCCCTTGCTGCTCGAGGACCGGCGTCGCCCGGGTCATGAACGCCTTCCAGATCTCTGCCGGCAAGCCGCCGCCGACCACGCGCTTCATCGGGCTGTCGTCGTCATTGCCGACCCAGACCCCGACGACGAGCGCATCGTCAAACCCGACGAACCAGGCGTCGCGATAGTCCTGACTGGTCCCGGTCTTGCCCGCGGCAAAGCCGTCGAGCGCCGCCGCCCGGCCGGTGCCGTGCTGGACCACCCCTTGCAGCAGCTCAACGAGCGGCTTCTGGTAGGGGCCCAAGCTTTGCCCCGAGGCCAAGGGCGGCACTGTCGCCAACATTCGCGAGCCGTCCGCGGCGCCGATTGCGGCCACCCCCCACGGCCGCACCTTCATACGGTCGGCGCGCACCGAGGCAAAGGCGCCGGTCAGGTCGACAAGACTGACCCCGACCGAGCCCAACGCGAGGCTCGGCACCTTCGGCAGCGGCTCGGTGATGCCGAGGTCGCGGGCGGCGTCGACCACATTGCCTAGCCCGACCTTCATCGCGAGGCGCACCGCCGCCGTGTTGACCGACCGGGCAAACGCCTCGGCGAGCGTGATCCGGCCATAATGCTCGTCGTCGAAATTCGCCGGCTGCCAGCCTTTGATGTCGACCGGCCCGGCGTCGACCGTGTCCTGCGGGGCATAGCCCTGGCGCAGCGCAGCGAGGTAGACGAACAGCTTAAAGGCCGAGCCCGGTTGCCGGTTGGCGTCGGTCGCACGATTGAACTGGCTGCGGCGGTAGTCGCGCCCGCCGACCATCGCCAGCACCGCCCCGTCGGGCCGCATCACCACCAGCGCGCCTTGCGAGACCCCGAGACGGCGGCCTTGCTGGGCCAGGGCGTCGTCGAGGACGCGCTGCGCCAAGTCTTGCAGGCCGGGCACGAGCGTGGTGCGCACGCGCACGATGCCGGTTCGCGAGCCGGCGAGCGGCGCCGCTCCTTTTGCCACCCAGTCGGCAAACCACGACGCGGCGGGCGTCAGCCGGGACGAGGACTTGACGGTTGCGGGATCGGCCTTGGCGGCCGCCGCCGCCGGTGCGTCGATCGCGTGATTGGCGACCATCGCGTCGAGAACGGTCGCCGCGCGCGCCTGCGCCGCGGCCAAGTGGCGCAGCGGGTCGAACGCCGAAGGCGCCTGGATCAGCCCCGCCAGCATCGCCGCCTCGGGCAAGGTCAGGTCGCCGGGGGTCTTGTCAAAATAGAGCCGCGCCGCCGCCGCCATGCCAAAGGCGCCATCCCCGAGATAGACGTGGTTCAGATAGCGGGTGAGGATCTGGTCCTTGCTGAGATGCGCCTCGAGCCAGATCGCCATCAGCGCTTCGCGCAGCTTGCGCACGTAGCTGCGGTCGTCGTTGAGGTACTCCCGCTTGACGAGCTGTTGCGTGATCGTGCTGCCGCCCTCGGTGATCTGCCCGGCAACCCGGTTCGCATGCGCCGCCCGTAGGATCCCGACCGGGTCGATGCCGGCGTGGCTGTAGAAGCGACGGTCCTCGGTGCTCAGCACCGCCTTGATCAGGGTCGGCGAGAAGTCCTGTAACGGGACGGCCGCCTCGGTGAGCGGCCCGGCCCGGCCGAGCGGCTCGCCGTTCGCCGCGGTGAGCACCAAGGTCGGCTTTTCCGGCTCGCTCGTCGTCCGGTCGATCGGCAGGCCGAGCACCGCCCACAGCATCGCGCAGGACACGGCGAGCACGACGCCGGTCGCCGCGATCGCGGCTCCGAGAACCAGCCGGCGAACGCTTCGTCCGGTGGTGCGCGCCCGGCCCGGAGCCGTTGACCCAGGGCCGGCCGGCAACGCTCGGCGCGCGGGCCATCGTGGAGCGGCGGCAAGGCGGCCCCGCAGGTGCGCGGCAAGCGCGGCGAGGTCGCTGCCCAGCGCCTTGAGGAATTCCGACCCTGCCGCCGTCGTCCGGCTGCCCGGCTTTCGCGGCGCCGCCGGATCAGGCGTCGGCTCGCCTCTGATTCCCGGCCCCCGGTCCGGAGTGTTTTGCATAAGTTTGAATGAGCTCGATCAGCGGAGTGGTCGCGCTGTTCAACGCGTCCGCGCCGGACTTGGTTCAAGCCGGCCTTGGTTCAAGCCGCTGCGCAATCGCCGCGATCCCGTTTGCCCCAGTCCTTTTTTCAAGGTAGGCGGCGGCGGGGAGAAGGTGAGAGACTGGCTGACGCGGTTTTGCCGATGCCGAGAACGAGCGAGGTGACCCGATGACTGAGCACAATCCCGCCCGCGCGCATCTGGTGGCCGGCGGCTTTCCGCCGGGCGCGATGGCCGGGCACGACCACGATTACGCACGCCTGCGCCTGCTGGGGCTGCTCGCCGAGCGGGACATCCCGGCCTCGGTCGCCAACGACTTCGCCGACATCGAGAAATGGCTCCCGGTCAGCCGGATGTTGATCACTTACGTTGCCGGCCCCTATCCCGACGCGGCGCAATCGCGCGCCATCGAAAGCTGGCTCGAAGCGGGCGGCCATTGGCTCGGCCTTCACGGGACGAGCGGCGGCCGCGCCGAGCGGGTCGAGGGTCTGCGCCAGCGCCGCACCGTCAGAACCGACCACCATGGCGTTCTCGGGTGCCGGTTTTTGACCCATCCGCCGATCCGCGGGTTTCGCGTCGAAGTCAGCGCGACCGATCACCCGCTGACCCGCGGCCTCGGCTCGTCGTTCGAGGTCGAGGACGAGCCTTATTTCGTCGAGTTGCAGGACCCGGGCTCGACCGAAATCCTGCTGACCGCGGATTACGGCGCCGATGCGGTGTCGCCGGCAATCGGCACGCTCTACCCCGAAGACACCTCGCTGCAAGCCGACGGCCGGACACGAGTGGTCGGCTACGCCCGCGCGGTCGGCGAGGGCGCCGTCGCCTACGTCGCCCTCGGGCATTGCCACAACCCGGCGATCCGCGCGATGCGAAGCGCCGATCCCGCCGACACGACGCCGCCGGTTTTTCACGGGCCGTGGGAGACGCCGGCGTTCAACACGTTGCTGCGCAACGCGATCGGCTGGGGCTTGGGCGCCTGACGGCAGGCGGGCGCGGCGGGTCCACCACCGCGTCGCGACTGGTATCTCAGGGCGTCGAGACGGATTTAATGCAATGTGCGCGGGTTCCGCCGTGCGGTCGCGGACGGCCAGCAGAAGACCTGTTGACTGAAGGTAAGTGAGCGCTTACTTTTGCCGCGCGATGGCCCTCACTCGATTGGACAGCGACGAGCGCCGCAAAGCGATCGTTGCGGCGGCGGTCCCGCTGTTCGCCCGCAAGGGCTTTGACGGTACGACGACGAAAGAACTCGCCGAGGCGGCGAGCATCTCCGAAGCGCTGTTGTTCAAGCATTTCCCGAGCAAAAAGCATCTTTACGGCGAGATACTGCAGCTCGGCTGCGAGGGCGACCCGGCGCTCGAGCGGCTGGCGTCGCTCGAACCATCGACGCTGACCCTGGTCCGCATGACGCATTACATGGTGCGCTATTTTCTGCAGGCGACCGGGGCCGACCGGGGCGAACGCGATTGGCGGCTGCGGCTCGTCCTGCACAGCTTTCTCGAGGACGGCGAATACGCGCGCGAATTGTTCGAAACGATTTTCGAGCGCGTCCACCCGTTGTTCGCCGCGTCGGTCGAGGCCGCGGCCGCGGCCGGCGACCTGATCGCCGGGCCGATCGCCGCGGCCAACGTCTTTTGGTTTGGCCATCACGTCGCGGCGATGATGGCCTTTGTCTTTCTGCCGGCGCGCGCTTGCCTGACCTATCAGGGGACCATCGCATCGCTTGTCGAGGAGGCGAGCTGGTTTGTGCTGCGCGGGGTCGGCATGAGCGATGCCGCAATCGCCACGTCGCTGGCCGCTGCGCATGACAGCCGGCTCGAGCTTCCGCCGCCCTGATAGGGGAGAATTCATGGACGGTGACCAGATGGCCGATATCGGGGCCGCCCCGCGCGCGCAGGCGTCGCGCGGGCATGTCGAGCGCGAGCGAGCCGCCACGCCCAGACCAAAGGTCGTGCGCTGGTTCGTGATCGTCGGGCTCCTGCTCGTGGTGGTGCTGGGCGGGATTTACCAGTTCAACCGCTTCCGTACCCAGGCGATCGCGAATTTCTTCGCGCACAACAAGCCGCCCCCGGCACAGATCAGCGCCATCGGCGTCCAGGTGCAAAACCTGCCGCGATATGCGCCGGGGATCGGCTCGCTCGTCGCCGTCCATCAGGTGACGATCAACCCGGAAGTGGCTGGCCGGGTCACCAACATATTTTTCCAGCCGGGCACGATGGTGAAGGCCGGCGACCCGCTGGTGCAGCTGAACGACGCCCCTGACCGCGGCGACCTCGCCAATTACCAGGCGCAGGCGCGGTTGGCCGCGATTTCGCTGCAGCGCTCGCAGTCGCTGCGCAAAAACGACTTCGCCTCGCAGGAGACGGTCGACCAGAACCAGAGCCAGCTCGCGCAGATGGACGCGATGATCCAAAAGACCGACGCGATCATCGCGCAAAAGCTGATCCGGGCGCCATTCTCCGGGCAGTTGGGCGTGCGTCAGATCGACCTCGGCCAGTATTTGACGGCCGGGGCCCCGATCGTGACGTTGACCGATCTGTCGACCCTCTACGTCAACTTCACGCTGGCCTCGCATCTGCGGCCGGAGATTTCCGTCGGACAGCGCGTCAACGTCACCGCCGACGCCTTCCCCGGCCGCGTGTTTGACGCGAAAGTCACGACGATCGAGCCGCAGGTCAGCTCCGACACGCGCACGATGGAGGTTCAGGCGACAATGAGCAACCCCGGCAACGCGCTGTTGCCCGGGATGTTTGTCGACGCCGCGGTCGTGCTGCCGACGCGTCCCGACACGATGGTTGTGCCCGAGACCGCGGTCGAATACACGCTCTACGGCGACAGCGTCTATGTGATCAAGGACGACGGCAAGGATGCCAGCGGGCATCCGGTGCTGCGCGCAATCAGAACGCCGGTAAAGACCGGCTCGCGATGGGGCGGCAAGGTCGCGATCCTGTCCGGCCTGAAGCCCGGGGAGCGGGTTGTCGCCGCGGGGCAGGTCAAGCTGCAAAGCGGCGTGCAGGTCGCGATCAGCGGCGCTCCGCCGCCGCAACCGCCGCAGCACCCGACCCTGCACTGACCCGGCTCGGACCTGGCTTCATGTTCACCGACCTCTTTATCCGGCGCCCGGTGCTGGCGCTGGTCGTCAGCCTGCTGATCCTGCTGATCGGCTTGCGGGCGATGCTGGGTCTGCCGATCCGGCAATACCCCAAGCTGTCCAACACGACGATCACCGTCACCACGACCTATCCCGGCGCCGACCCGGACCTGATGCAGGGCTTTATCACGACGCCGTTGGCGCAGGCGATCGCGACCGCCGAGGGGGTCGATTACCTGACCTCGTCGTCGGTCCAGGGCACGAGCACGATCACCGCCTACATCCAGCTCGACTTCGACCCGGACAAGGCGCTGACCGAGGTCATGGCCAAGGTGCAGCAGGTCAAGTATTTGATGCCGACCGCGGCCGAGGACCCGATCATCGTCAAGGCGACGGGCCAGACGACCGACGTCATGTATATCGGGTTCTCCAGCAACGAGCTGTCGAGCGCCGCGATCTCGGACTATCTGACCCGCGTCGTGCAGCCGTTGCTCGACACGGTGCCGGGCGTCGCCTCGGCCGACATTCTCGGCGGCCAGGTTTTTGCGATGCGGCTGTGGCTCGACCCGGCGCGGATGGCGGCGCGCGGCATTTCGGCGAGCGACGTCGCGGCGGCAATCCAGGCCAACAACTACCAGGCGGCCCCGGGCCAGGCGAAGGGCTTTTACACCGTCACCAACGTCAGCACCAATACCGGCCTGACCGACGTCGACCAGTTCCGCAACATGGTGGTCAAGGCGAAGAGCGGCGCTCTGGTGCGGATGGGCGACATCGCGACCGTTGACCTCGCGGCGCAGAGCTGGACCTCGAGCGTGATGATGAACGGCCAGCACGCGGTGTTCATCGGCATCCAGGCGACCCCGTCGGGCAACCCTCTGACCCTCGTAAAGGGCGTGCGCGACTTGCTGCCGGAGCTCCAGCGCAACCTGCCGCCCGCGGTCCAGATGCAGGTCGCCTACGACTCGACAAAATTCATCCAGGCATCGATCGACGAGGTCAAATCCTCGCTCGGCTCGGCGGTCGTCATCGTCGTCATCGTGATTTTCCTGTTCCTCGGCAGCTTCCGGGCGGTGGTGATCCCGATCGTGACGATCCCGCTGTCGCTGGTGGGCGCCGGGATGATCATGGCGGCGCTCGGGTTCAGCCTGAACCTGTTGACCCTGCTGGCGATGGTGCTGGCGATCGGGCTCGTCGTCGACGATGCGATCGTCGTCGTCGAAAACGTCTACCGTCATATCGAGCAGGGCCGCACCCCGGCGC
>Ga0210390_10001615_pt1 | contig 21260 bp, 19 predicted proteins | sample IncBWH11OmetaG_FD_161050 | JGI IMG/M metagenome (GOLD analysis project Ga0210390, IMG submission 161050) | Forest soil microbial communities from Barre Woods Harvard Forest LTER site, Petersham, Massachusetts, United States - Inc-BW-H-11-O ... | reverse complement strand
CGGTGCGTATCCACTGCACCGTACCGGCAGAATCGTACTTTACCAGGAACACATTTCCCGAAGCACTGCTTATAGTGTATGGCCCGAAAGCAACCGAATCGAAGAACAAACCGGTGGCATAAACGTTGCCCAGTTTATCAGTAGCTACTGAGTAGGCAAAGCACCAGCTATAAGGCGGTTTTGTTACCGATGTTTTTGCCCACAGCACATTACCGGTTGAATTATACTTGACGAGTAGAAAAGCTGCAAATGGCGAGCCCAGGTTAGAGTTTATGAAGTGAGTGCCAAAGGTTGCAGCACCTGTATAGCCGCCTGACACAAAAACATTGCCAGCCGTATCGGTTGCATTTACCCAGGGCACACAACGTGTGCTGGTATCCTGGTTAGTGGCAGGGTTTACCCATATCCACTTTTGGGCAGAAGCTATATGGCAGGAAAGAAACAGAATAGTTACACACAGCAATCGTTTAATGTTTCCAATAAATAAGAAAGGTGATGATCTGTGTGTTTTCATTAAGGCACAAAATTGCACTATTCACGCAAGCCGGGGCGATAACAAATGTTATTGTTTCAGAGCTTCTTCAGTGTGGGTTGCATTTAACTGCCCCTCGGTTTTGCGTGGCAAAAACTTTTTAGAAAAAAGCAAAATGAGTATTACACCAAACGAAACCGAATAGTCGGACACATTGCAGGTAGGGCTGAAGAAAATAAAATCTTGTCCGTGCCATACAGGAACCCACGAAGGAAACTGCCCGTGCACGATGGGTGCATATAACATATCAACTACTTTACCACGCAGAAAGCCTGCATAACCGCCACCTGCCGGAAACAGCGTTGCTACACCGTTGGCGCTGTCGCTGAAAATGAGTCCGTAAAAAGCACTATCAATAACATTGCCAATAGCGCCTGCAATAATAAAGGCAAGGCTTGCTATAAGGCCCTTGTGTGCATGTGTTTTTACCAGTTTATTTAAATACCAGCACATAACAACTATAGCTGCTATGCGAAAAAGGCTGAGGAACAACTTGCCATACTTGCCCGAAAATTCCATACTATAGGCCATGCCGTTGTTTTCGGCAAAGGCAATATAATACCACGATGTTAAGCGATATTCTTCACCCAGGGCAAAATGCAGCTTTACATAGATCTTAAGAGCCTGATCTAACAGCAGCACAAGAAAAATGATGAGCAGAGGCCTTTTCATAACAATTTTAAGAGGTTCAAAAGTAGCGATTATACTGATGAGATTGCCTAAAAAGGCGAACCGGGTGTAGAAGATGGCTCCCCTACGGTCCCGGTTCATACCCTTCCCACCACTCAGAGAAGGGCAATCGTTAATATTTTTTTAGTTCTCTGTTTACGAATTTACGAAACTTTATTCAGTTTGGATTTAAATTAATAAACATTATTTAAAGAACTCTTAACCCTTAATTCTAAAACGCCTTAATTGTTTTAGACGCTGCAAATATATATATAAAGATATGCTCCCGACAAGGGTATTTGAAAATATTCGACGAACACAGTTTTTTTATAGGGGAGTAGGTGCTTAAAAGCGATGACCGGAAGATAAAAAACTGAAACCCAGCTGGTTTATTTATGTTTTTCCGATGGCGGATAATACGAATTTGCATTTTCAAAAGCTTCGTACTTATACTTTATGGCCATCAATAATTCATAGTCGGTAGCAGTTCTGATAAAGTTATCGCTAAAGTTCAGATAGTCTATAAAGGTTTCAAATTGCGAGTCATCTAAGTTTATAATATCGTTCTTTATATACAGGTGAAAGAGGTCTTTCAATACCTGGCGTTTTTGCTGTTCGTCTGTCAGTTCTTCTACTTTTCGTTTCGATTGTTCCATGCTGTTAAAGCGTTCAAACAAATAGTTGATAGGGCTGGTAAGGGCGTGTGTGTTGGCGTACCTGTCGGTGTTATGTTTTTCGCCCAGCTTGTCCTTGCTTTCATCGATCTCTCTCAGGCTTTTAACCGGGTAAACCCTTACTTCCGAAAGGCTCATGTGCAGGCTATCGAGCTTTACTATAATTGAATAATGATTTTTGACTGCTGAATCTTTCAGGCAAACCTTTTTTACGGCAAAGCCACTGGCTGTAAACAAAATGGTATCGTTTTGCAGCGCACTTATGTTAAACACTCCACCGGCCGATGCAAAGGTTCCTTCGGATGTGCGGGCGTTAACCACTACCACCTGGTACATATTTTCGTTGCCGTGGTTATCGGTTACTTTACCACTTATGGTTACTTGCTGCGCAAGTGAGTTAAAAGTTAAAAGTGAAAAGTGAAAAGTGAGAACCAGTACAGGTAATATTCCGGATACTTTATGACTTTTTACTTTATGAACTTTATAACTGATGAAGGAAGTTTTCAATACTGAGTTTTTACAGACATCAAAAATAACGCAATAGAGACAGGTAAATTGTTAAAAAACCATAAAAAGCCCTTAAGCCCTATGTCTTAAACTGTTTTAATAGATGCCAGGCGCCTGAGGCCATGTGCCATTATCTTTTTCAGGTCTTTAAAGCGGCGGTTGTTCATGGCATAGTATACCGATTCTATATCTACCCGGTATGGCTGTACACCCCAGGCCAGTATAATGTATTCGTAAGCTGCATAGGGTAGTATATCAATAAACATATCATCAGAATGGAACTCATGGCCGGCATTATATTCACCGCTGAGTTCAAATTCTTTTCTTACTTCTTCCCTTATGGCAGGCAAAAGTTGAAGGATCTCATTTAGCGTTTCCGCTGAGAGTCTTTTGTTCATTTTTCTGTAGTATGTAATTATATCGCGCAGTGCGAATCTACTCATCCTTAGCGAGATTCAGACGCTGAAAAGTATAATTTTAATATCAAAGCATTTGGTTACATATTTTATGCACCTTGTTACATATTTCGGGTATTAATCAGGGGGTAAAATGAAAGATCCCGTCCAAAAAGTATGGACGGGATCTTTGCAATTGTAGTTTTTTTTGTGCTTATGCCTGTGCAGGCACTCCGCCCGGGCCAACATATTTAATGTTTTTGCTAAAGGCCATCATTGGGTAGAACACAACAGGCAATAATAAAAGGCCTATTGTAAACCCTGTATCCTTACCAAAACTTTTCGAAAGTTGGTTAAGGCATATGATCGGAAGTATGATCCATCCATAAATAGGAATAATGAACAGGAAAATATGCCACCATGGCCTTCCAATAACCTGTAGTAATACAATGGCATTGTAAATAGGAATAAGAAGAGCCCATCCCGGTTTACCTGCTTTGCTCAGAATGATCCATTCAGAAATTAACATTAAAAGGCCAATAATAAGAGCGGGAATTGCAAGTACCGCCATCATTGCCATCATGTTGTTCATCATTGCTTGTTGGTCCATCATTTTGTTTTATGATTTTATGGTTTATAAATTGGTTTTAAATAAGTCGTACGACCTATTTGTTAAGACCAAATATATAAAAATAAACACAAAATGCAATTTAAACGGTTTAGTATCAAATAGTACTGAGTAGTGGGTACTGAGTAATGAGAAAATACGATGGGTGATGATTTTCAGGGTTCAACCTCAACCTTAACCTGTTTGCATGTTCATACTTTCTTCATCTGTGCCAGATTATATTTGAGCCATAGTTAATTTAAATTCTAATAAATAATTTTAAAAAACCCATAACATGAAAACATTACGAGTTACATTATTTGCAGCAGCACTGGCAGTCTTTTTTACAGGTTGTGTAGGGCCAGATGGCGCACAGGGCCCGCAGGGTCCGCAAGGCCCGCAAGGTGTAAATGGCAACTATTCAACAGGTGTATCAAGCCCATCAGATTGGTCGGCAAGCGGCACTTTTCTTATTGCCGGTTATACAGTACCTATTATTGACCAGTATGCCGATGCCAACGGAGTGATAATGGTTTATTTTCAAACCAGTTCAATGGGTTCAACACAATGGGCTCCGTTGCCAGATACTTATCCCATCTCATCTACCGTGCAGCAAACATTTACATTCAATTACGATATAAATACTGTAACACTGCAGATGCAAAATTCTGATAACAGCATACCTACGGTACCGGCAGCATTTAATTTTAAGGTGGTAGTAATACCAACCTCGGTTATTAAACGGCATCCGGGCTTAAATGTTAAAGATTACAACATGGTTAGCCAGTTGCTGAACATGAAAGCCTAAACGGTAAAGTGTATTTAATCGAATAACCGTCCTGTTTCTTCAGGGCGGTTATTTTTTTGCCCTTCCGGTTCTTCTGCCATCATATCCTCTTCAGGGTATTGGGTCATCAGATCTTTTATCTGCTTTTCATTTGACTCAACCTGCAGCCAGTTCTTTTCATTTTCAACCGGCAATATAAAAGGCATTCGCTTTTTGGTATTGTGTATTATGGACATTAAAGGGTTTGCAGGAATGGTAATGATGCTGAACCCCCTTGATATTTCTCCGGTAGCGGTATTTACCCATTCATCATATAGTCCGCCCATGGCAAAAATGTTTTGACTCTTCAAGTGAATATAAAACGGAATCTTTTCTTTTGCCCGCTTACTTTTGCCCGCGGGTTCTTTGGTTTGCCATTCGTAAAAACCATTTACCAATATCAGGCATCGCTTCTTTAATATGCTGCGGAAAGATGGTTTCTCAAAAAGGGTTTCGCTGCGGGCATTCAGTGTAGCATTGCGCATGGTAGCAGCCGTTTGTTCATCTTTTACCCAGTTGGGTATAAGGCCCCATTCCATTAAATTTATTTTACCGGGTTCTTCACTGGTAATTACAGGTAACCTGGGGTGTGCAAAACCCGATACATTTTCATGGTCGAGTAATTGTTCATCCGTAAGGCCTTCAACTGTTGCACCATACTTTTTACGAAGTTCTTTAATACGGGCTTTTAGTTTTATATGGTAACACATAGTATGTAAAGTTAATGTCTTTATAAGAATTGTATAATTTGATAATTAAGAGGAATTCGGTATTTTAGCATTTGCTAATCAATCGTTTAAGATAAATCTGAATAATAATATAATGAGGCAAATGATAAAGAAAACAGGTATTGGGCGCATCACTTTTGTTCTTTTGTTATTTGTTGGCCAAATGGCAGTAGGGCAAAAACATAAAATAGACGATACTACCTTTACCCGTATGATGGACAGGTGCAAAAGCTTTGTGGCGAATTATAAGCCTGCCTACATTAATGGAAGTGATACTCTTATAGTATCAATGATTGCCATGCCACCCGACGATATCAATAAATTTTTGTTTGAATGCATTGAAAACAAAAATTTTAAACCTTTGAAATATTCGGCAGTGGTTTTTATGAAACAGCATAAAGAATATGACAGCGTAAACCACCAGGATTATGAACTGGAAGACACTGCTTATGTTGAGAATGGTTTTGTGGAGATGATGAAAGTAGCAATGGGTTTTGGCCATGCCGAGAATAAGATTGGAAACATGGTGCATGTATATACCGGCGACGTGTGCCAGTGGGTGTGGGATAATCCTAAAAAGATAGATGATTTTGAGTACGTGAAACAGTTTGGCAAAGATCCACGCTCGAAATAGACTACTTATTGTATTTTGGTATAGGTCTCGAAGAGGCCATCGCGTTTAAGTATCATAACGCCACTTTTAAAATAAACTATTTTATTACACATCTCTCCGTCAACAGCTTTTTTGGCGTGATAGTAGCGGTAAGTTTCTACCAGGTATAGCGCATCTTTTTTTATGAACCGTGTGGTGTCGCAGTTACGGTTCGACAGGGTGAAGCGTGCTTTCCCCATCCCCCATGTGCGCATCATATGGTGTGTCATACTATCGCCCGTAAATACAAGCACCATATTGCTGTCGGCATTCATGCGCCATGAGCCCTGTAATGCCATTTTTACCGAATCGGGGTTAAGTGCCTGCGCTAAACAAGTATGCGTTGCGCACAAGCCAAATAGTACGAAGGCTACAAAATATGTCGAAAGGAATTTCATGCGCCTGTCTTACTTCAGTTTTATGAAGTGTTCTTCTTTATTCCCAATGTAAGCCAGTATAAGAGATGTGGGCGATATGGCTTTTATTTTGTCACATATCTTGCCAATGTACGATAGCTTTTTATTTGCGTCTTCGGCATGATCGAATTCAATAAGAAAAAAGCCGGAGGTATTCTTATACAATACACTGTCGCAACTTTTACTGCTTATGTAATAAAACTCATTTACCACAGGCTGGCTTCCGTTGGCAGTAATAAAAAACATGGTATCGGCCTTAAACTGTATAATGTGCACCGTATCGCTCTCCATCTGCCACTTGCCCTGTAGCATTTTATTAATATCCGGTGCCGTAAGTTTTTGAGAAAAACAATTCACTGAAAGCAATAAGCCAAAAAGAAAAAATACGCGGCTTAGAATTGTAAATTGTAAATGGTGAATTGTGAACGCTGAGTACTTCAAATATTTTATAATTAAGAATTTACCATTCACCATTTACAATTAGTAATTATTTCTTTGGTTTGTAGCACTCGGGGCAAGGCTTTAAATGATACTTGTTCACCGCCTCATCCAGGGTGACCTTCTCAATTTTATGTCCTTTCTTAATTTCTTTGCAATCGTTGGCAGCATGGTAATATTGCTCCTTGGGGTCGGCATCAATATATACATAATGATTGGGAAGCTTAGTGAATGATGTGGTGGTAACAAATAGGCCAATAGCTAAAAGTATAGTTCTCATGGTATGATGTTTATTTATACAAATATAGGTAAAGGATGAGATAGAGTCTGCAGCTCATTATTCATTTTAGTGTTATTTGGAATCAGCCTTACAATTGCCTACATTTGTTTTACTGAATCACTCTTTATGAAAAAATATTTCTTTCTTTCTTTTATAGTATTTTGTCATGGTTTACAAACCTTTGCTCAGTTCAGCAATGGCCTAGTTGCTTTGCAAGACAGTAATTCGGCAGCCTATGCTATAGTACAAAGCAAAGATGGAGGGCACATACTGGCCGGTTCAACCAGTAATTTTGGTGCCGGTGGCGGAGATGCCTATGTGGTTAAGTTCGATACTAACGGTGGCGTTGCGTGGGCCAAAACATTAGGCGGAACCGGCTTTGACCGGTTTGTTGCTATGGTTAATACGCCTGATGGAGGTGTGGTTGCAGTGGGTTATACCAGCTCGTTTGGTGCAGGACATTATGATGTATATGCGGCAAAGTTTGATGCAGCCGGTAATGTAAAATGGACAAGAACTATTGGCGATACAACCGATAATTTCGGGTATTCGGTTTTGGCAACAGCTGATAGTGGTTATTTAATTGGTGGTTCTACCGGCACGGTTAATAACTCAGGTTTATCGCAATGTTATTTGGTAAAACTCGATTCGCTCGGTAATGTGCAGTGGGTAAAAACACTAAGCAATAAAATAAATGGTATAAGCGCCAGTAGTGTTCAGCCTTGTGGCAAAGGTTATATGGTAGCCGGTGATAACGGTGGCAACCCCGGTGCTTGTAATATAATTAAGGTTGATAGTAAGGGTAATGAAATATGGAGCAGGGAAATATTTGATATAACCAGCTCTCTGAATTTTACCAATGTACCTAAAATGGTACAGTTGAAAAATGGCAACTATGCCATAGCTTCAACGGGATACTATTCCATTGCTTCATTTGAGCTGGCATTATTTGTCATCGATTCTAATTGTAATATTCTTGCTGAGCAATCATACCCGGCAGGTAATGATTTTGAAATTTGGGTGAATGGTATTACCGCTACCAATGACGGCGGCTTTATGATAACAGGTGGTTCTGACGATCCGCAGGATTATCACTCGGCGGGCAATATGTATTTTGGCGAATACGATATTAATGCAAACGGGGTGAGCGGGGCAGGTGTTTCGGGCCTGGTTTATAATTTTGAACCTGTATACAGCGCCAGTGGTAATTGTGTTGTACAAGATAAAGATGGAGGATATTCGCTGGGCTATACAGCTGAATACCATTTTATGTACTTAAAAACAGATAAAAACTATAATGCGTGTGCAACAGGTGGCGGCAGCGGAGCCGGAACCGGTAGTTATGCCAACGATTCGGTTGCTGTTAGTAACGATAGTATTGTTAACCCAACTATTACAACAGGCACAGGCGGAGTAGAAGGTAATGGAGGCAAAGGGTTGGTTTTGTGCCGTGTAGTTGGCACAGAAACTATTAACCCGCCAACAGTAAATCTGAATGTATTTCCTAACCCAAGCAGCGGCAAATTCAATTATCAAATGGGCGTTACAAACTATCAGCAGGGGGAATACCACATGGAGGTTTATAATATGTTAGGTGAGAATATTGTTGCACAAGTGGTATTTAATAATTCTCAATTCTCAATTGATCTATCCGCTCAGCCTGCAGGTGTTTATATGTACCGTATGCTTACACACGCGGGCAAGCTTATGGCAACAGGAAAGCTGGTGATTGAAAAATAATTAGTTTCGTTGCTATAAAGCATAGCATGAAAAGGCTTTCACCGGCATTTATAATTTTCCTCATTTTAGTTCCGGCTATAATAACCGACATTACCCGTGTGCGGAGTTGGACCGATACCATTAATGCCGATGGATATGGGTATTATGCTTACCTGCCTTGCACATTTATTTACCATAGCCTCGATTATAAAAAGATAATGGAGGAGGAGCACAAGCTCCGACCCGGAATGGATATGGATGAGGTAGCGTATCCGTTTGTATTGTATAATAACGACAACACTAAACTTACCGATAAGTATTTTGTGGGTGTATCTGTTGTTCTGACTCCTTTTTTTCTGCTGGCCTTTTTTTTGAGTTATGTTTTTGGCTTCAGCCTTACCGGGTATTCAGCTCTTTTCCAGGAAGCAGTAGTGGTGGCTGCTTTGTTCTACCTGTTTTTAGGTTTGTATTACCTGCGCAAATTATTGCTTGAATATAAAGTTCCCGATCGGATAATTTATTTCACACTTGCGCTTGTACTATATGGCACCAACCTTTTCTATTATGCAACCGTTGAGCCCTCCATATCGCACGTTTATTCTTTTGGCTTAGTAGCAGTGTTCCTTTATTATGCCAAGCAGTCAATAAACGATACAAAGCTTAAGAACCTTTTACCCGCTATACTGCTTCTGGGTTTGTTGTGCGTTATAAGGCCAACGAATCTGTTCATTGTTCTTGTTATTCCATTCCTGGCAGGCAGCTTTCAACAAACAAAGCTGTTTGTTATACGAACTTTCAATTTGCGAAACATAATTGTATTGCTGGGTGCAATTACCCTTGTTCTAAGCATACAGCTTTTTAAATGGCATGCCGAAACGGGCCAGTGGTATATATGGGGCTACGGCGGAGAAAGTTTTGATTTCTCCAAACCGCACTTTACCGATACCCTGTTTAGTTACCGCAAAGGCTGGTTTCTATATACTCCGCTTATGCTATTTACTCTTATTGGTTCTGTGCCTATGCTTGCCCGTAAGCGTAACTATTTTCTGCTGGCCATACTTGTTCTGTTTTTTATTATTACCACCTATGTGTTCTCGAGCTGGTGGCAATGGTGGTATGGTGGCAGTTTTGGCATGCGGGTGTTTGTTGATTTTTATGCGTTCTATGCTTTGTTATTGGCATGGGTGCTGACGGAAAGTAAAGGCACATGGACAAGAAGGGTAATGATTGCAGTGCCTGTTCTTTGTCTTGGCTTATGTATCATTCAAACTATACAGTATAATAAGTTCATCATCTCTTATGATAAAATGAACAAGAAAAAATATTGGGATATATTTCTTAAAACAGCCGATAGGTATGGTTGGGTATACGATAACCCTGCTTCTAAGCTTGTTTTATTTAATAGCCCTATGCTATTTGCAGGTAACAAAAATGCCAATTCATCTTCAGCTGTGTCTAAAGCACATTTGCATAGCGGTGCTCACCAGGTGCAGGTTACTCCTTCGGCAGGGCAGGTTACCCTGTTTGCATTCAAAGCTTCCGAAATACCCGACAGTGCCGGTGAAACAATGTTTGTAACAGCATGGGCCAATATGCCTGATGTAAATTGCGATGCTGCGATAACCACCCATATAGTATCAGCAAACGGGACGATTAGCTATACCGATACGCATAGCCTTGCAGATGAAATTGCGGGTAACGAATGGGAGAGGATTCAGTACTTCGGCAAGCCCTTGCCTTTAATTAACGCATCCGATTCAATAAAGGTTTATGTGAAATGTATCACCGGCTCAGTATTGCTCGATGACGTGAGCATACAGTTTGGCAAGCAAAGGCAGGATTGATGATGAAATTCGATTAGCTACGAATTTTATTTACCTGTTATAACTATTTCGGTACGGCGGTCTTTTTTGTAAGCGGCTTGTTTTTCCTCATTGGTTTTCATTGCTGCTATTTCTTCTTTGCTGCAGCCAGGCATAGGTTGGGAGTACCAATATCCTTTAGGCGCTATCCTAGCCGAATCAACGCCTTTGTTTATAAAATAATCGGTTATTGATTGAGCCCTTGCCTGGCTTAATACCTGGTCGTGCTTCAAGCTCCCTTGTAGGTCTGTATGACAAGCAACTTCTATTTTAAGGCTGGCATTTTTCTTTAGGAAAAATACCGTTGAATCAAGCGTTGGTTTACTTCTGTCAGCTATTTCTGACTTATCTAAAGTATATTCAATATGTATTTGTCTTTTACTCCCCACATAAAATACGGTATCGCCCCAGTTAAAGGTTTCGTGGTTGTAGCAAGTAGAAAGGATGCGAATTTCAGTGCGGCGGTTTGCCTGATATGCTAGCTGTTTTTCTTCATATGTTTTCATTGCTGCAATATCAACAGCACTATATCCAGGTAATGGCTGGGTTGAGCCATATCCTTTAGCTACAATTCTTGCGGAATCAATCCCTTGGCTTATGAGATGATCTGCAATGCTTTGTGCTCTTGCTTGTGATAGTTTCATATTATGGGTATAGCTGCCTTGTGGGTCAGTATGGTTTTGTACTTCTATTTTTATAAAAGGGTTTTTCTTTAAGAAGTTAACTAGAGGTTTTAATGTATCATCACTGTATCCTTGGTACCAACCTCCATTATCAAGATTCCAAGGAATATTAATCCTTCTTATTTCACCTTTATTAAACTTAGTATCGCCCCAGTTAAAGGTATTTTGTGCATCAGCAAAAAGAGAGCAGAACAAGAGTAAAGCAATAAGCGGGAATGGTTTCATGAAAGGAGTTTGAACAAAGATAAGAACGAACTATGAACTATGCAAAGGCATCCCTTTGGGATAGGCTATGAATGATGAGTGTAATTGGATTCATAGTTTATCGTTTTTATCTCATAGTTAATTTTCCTATGTTTGTTAAAAGCAAATTCATCCCCCTATGAAGACAAATACAAATTTTAAATTCTTAATGTTGAATTCTAAATTGTTAGTTGCAGTTTGCAGCTTTTCATTCTTAGTTCTTCACTCTTCACTTTCTTTCGCTCAGCCCACAACATTCACTCCCCACGGCATAGGTGGAGGAGGAGCTAACTATAGCCCCAGCATTAACCCTGCTAATCCCAATGAAATATATTCGAGTACCGATATGACCGACCTTTATCACTCAACCAATGGTGGTGCTTCGTGGAATGTAATAAGCTTTACCCAGGTAACGGGTAGCCCTTCTTGTAAGGTAGAGTTTACTAATAGTAATAATATACGTTATACCCAAAGTATGGACCAGGTTAGCGGCGGACTTATACCCGTTAAGACAACCGATTGGGGCGTAACCTGGAACCCTATTACCGACCCTACAGGCGGCAACGGAACATGGTATGTTATTGCCAACCCACAAGATTCGGACCAGGTTATAGTATCTGATTATAGCGATCTGTACCTTTCAAATGACGGAGGTAAAACATTTGGTGCTGCTTTTTATGTAGATACTACAGGCAACGGAGCCTATGTGGCAGGAACTTTTTTTGACGGGGCTAACATATATATATGTACCAACATAGGTATCATTACCTCTGTGAACAGTGGTAAAAACTGGAGCAAGTTTAACAACGGCGGTGTTAACGAAGATTTTCTTTCGTTTGCCGGTGCCAGGGTTGGTACCACTACGCGTTTCTTTTGTATAACACAGGCGAAGAATAGTGTATATCCGGGTATTACCGGCGAAAGTGCCAATGGCTACGATAGTGTATATACGATGACCTACCCGGGCAAGTGGACAAAATGTGTTAATGGCATTTTAGCAGGCGACTGGCCCTATGTGGTGCGTATGGCTTCGAATAATATAAACGAGGCATATATAGGTGGCGCAAGCGGTAATTCGGGTTTCCCCATTGTGCTTAAAACAGGCAATGCGGGTGCCAGCTGGACCTACGTGTTTAATACCACTACCAATAAAAATATACAGACCGGTTATTGCGGCTCGGGCGGAGACCTGGGCTGGAGCTGGCCACAATATGTATTTGGCCTTGATGTGTGCCGTAACGATAGCCTTGATATTGTTGAGACCGATGAAGGCTTTATGCATAAAAGCACCGATGGAGGCAAAACATGGCAGGCTGCTTATGTTCCTCCGGCTAATTTAAATGCTGCCAATGCCAATACCCCTAAAGGAAAATACTACCCCAGCAACGGGCTTGAAATGACCTCGGCATGGGACCTTACCTGGTTCGATTCGTTGCATGTGCTGGCCGGTTATACCGATGTTAATGCTATACGCAGTAACGATGGCGGCAATACCTGGGGCTTTGATTGTAGCGGGCTTACCCTTAACAGCACCTATAAGTTTGTAAAGAACCCTGCCAATAATGTGGTGTATGCAGCCACATCGAGCATACACGATATGTACCAGAGCACCCATTTAAAAGATGCCAATGATGATGGCGGGAATGGGGCAATTATGATGTCGACCGATACAGGCAAAACATTTACCACTATGTTTAACATGGGCAAACCGGTTATTTACCTGGCATTAGACCCTACCAGCCCTAACCGCATGTATGCAAGTGTAGTAAACCATGCCGGCGGAGGTAACGCAGGTGGTATATGGATATCGAACAATATAAACCTGGGTGCTACATCTACCTGGACACATTGCCCTAACCCGGCACGCACACAGGGTCACCCATTAGATATTCATGTGCTGAATGATGGCACCGTTGTAACAACCTTTTCGGGTAGAATAAATGCAGCAGGTAAGTTTACCGATAGTTCGGGTGTATTTATAAGCAGTAACCAGGGCACAACCTGGACCGATGTAAGTGACCCCGGCATGAAATACTGGACCATGGACCTTACCGTTGACCCGAATGATGCCAGCCAGAATACCTGGTATGTTTGTGTATATAGCGGATATGGAGGAGCAGCCAATAACCAGGGCGGCCTGTATCGCACAACCAACCGTGGCACCTCATGGACCAAAATTGTAAATGCATCGTTGAACAATGTGGGCGATACAGCCAGTTGTTTTTCTATAACCATGGATCCGGTTAATAAAGGAGCAGCTTATTTAACTACTGAAGAAGGTGGACTTTTTTATACTGCAAATGTTGAAGCTGCCAAGCCGGTTTTTACTCACGTAGCGGCATACCCTTTTGAGCAACCTACAAGGGTATATTTTAACCCTTACATTAAGACCGATATGTGGGTGAATAGTTTTGGTAATGGCATGGAAAAAGCATCGACTGCTATCCCAACCGCAATAGATCAGTTGTCAGAGATCAGTGGTCAGCTGTTAGTATATCCGAACCCATCAAAAGGAGTGTTTACAATTACGAATGCAGAATTAGGAATTACAGATTTGGAAGTATATAATGTACTTGGAGGAAAAGTTTACTCAAAAACACTTAATGGCGGTATAAACCAAATAGTTATGTCGAATGAAGAAAATGGGGTTTATATCTACAAAGTACTTGATAAAGAAGGCTCAGTAGTTGGTACCGGTAAGCTGGTAATTCAGAAGTAAACAGGCTAAGATTCAGGTGAGGTTAAGGCTTGGTTCGTGCCCAGTTTTAACCTCAAATTTTTTTGACTATATTTGATATAACCAATCACTCTGTTATGAAAAAAATCACAAAAATTTCCGCTTTACATTGTTTGCTTTTTATTGCTCTGGGTATATTTTATACCAACGGACTTAAAGCCCAATATATAATTGCCGGACAGCATGGGACAAATGATTTTTATGCCAATCCCAATAAGTTAGACTTTGTTGTATTTCAGTATTTTGTTGGCCCACCAGATACTGCTAGTTATTATATTGATATGAATGGGGACGGGACAAATGATGTAGTGATTTATGGCAATGCCGGGGGGGCTTGTCCGATATGTTATGTGACTGAATGCGGTATTTTTCCGGTAAACAAGAACAGGGTTGTTTACGGTTTTCCTGATTCCTGTTTTACTCACTCAGGAGTTTTAGATGCGGTTTATCCTATGGCTATGAATTTTAAAATGAATGACACCATAAGTTATAAAGCTTTTAAATGGGATACTGCCTTTTCGTATGTGTCTTATACCAGTAATGGCCCCTATGGGAGTTCTGACTCTTATAATTGTAACGGAAGCTTCAATAATACAGATACTGCTTATATGGGTGTAATGGTTTTGAAAGCATCGGATACTTTATACGGATGGATAAGGGTAACTAATGTAGAGAACGGACAGAACGATACAGTAGGATGCAAAATTATTGATTACGCTTGTGAAATAACCCCAAATAGCATAAATGAAATTCAAAACAATGTTTCTGTAAAAGTCTATCCCAGCCCCTCAACCGGAATTATAACCATTCAAGCTAGGGGTATAATACCAGATGCAATAGTTGAAGTTTATAATATGCTCGGAGAGAAAGTTTACTCAAAAGCCCTTCGGCAGACCAGGGGTAACAACAATATTGATATCAGCACCCAACCCGATGGGATTTACCTATATAGGGTAATGAGTGATAGTGGCAATTTGATTGGTACCGGTAAGCTGGTAATTCAGAAGTAAAGCAATTTGATAATAAGCAAAACTGATCGTCAAATTAGCACATCATTATATTATCAAAACTGTATTTATTAACTATATTTGATACAACCAATCACTCAATTATGAAAAATATTTCAGTTCTATTATCCTTTATATTGCTTAGTTCCATAACCGCTATAGGGCAACTAAGGTTAGGTGAAATTCAAACCGGACTACGAATTACTTCAATGGTACAAACTGCTGATGGTGGTTATGCTATGGCAGGCGCCGGATGGACTGTAATAAAGTTAGATTCGAATGGTAATTTAACCTGGACCAGGGCCTTTGCTGGGGCAAATAATTATGCAAACTCTATTGTTCAAACAAAAGATAAAGGATATGCAGTTGGAGGGTACAATGCAGCGTATGGTGGAATGTGTCTCGCAAAGCTTGATGTTAAAGGTAATACAAAGTGGATAGAGGGAATTGCCGGTAATAATGCCTATTGTACATCAGTTATTCAGGCAAGAGATGGTGGGTATTTAGTAGGTGGTTCGAGTGATAGCAGCGGTATTGGTAAGAATGCGATAATGTTTATTGTAAAAGCAGACTCTGTTGGCAAAATTAAGTGGGCATGTGCAGGTACTAATGGCAGTGTAGCTGCGGTTGTTCAAACAAGTGATGGGGGCTTTGCTGCATTAGGAGATGTTAGTACACCTGCAGGAGGTGCTAATGGGGCGGAGGTTGTAAAGCTCGATTCGACGGGTAAATCGCAATGGGCTGTAGCATTACAATTAGCAAACCCTTCTTATTCGGATATGAATTGTACTTCTATGGCTCAAACTATTGACAAGGGATATGTAATAGGGGTGGGTCGTTTAGCAGGTTTTTATGCCGGAATTTATTATTATGACATGTATGTCATCAAGCTCGATTCCGTTGGTCGTTTAAAATGGAGCTGGAAAATTGCAAGAGATCAAAGTGATTGGGGCAATTCTATCACAGCCACTAAAGATGGTGGATGTGTAATTGCAGGAGCGGATTATACATCTGGTGATGAATATGCGGTTAGATTGGATTCAGCTGGTAGCCTGGTATGGGACAGGACCTATCTCGGACAAACTGGATTAGCCAATTCAGTAATACAAACTAAAGACAATGGCTTTGCATTAGCAGGTGGTACATTTATAAAGGTTGACTCTATGGGTAATTCATGCCAGGCCACAGGATATGGTGGAAGTAATTTTACAAGAGATACGTTAATATTAACTAACACTACAGGTATGGTATATGCCTATGCAAGTGTACCCACATCGGGTATTGCAATGCCTGATACTACTGCTGCGGCAATTACATCAATTTGCCAGGTTGTTTCGGTTGAAAATATAAATGCCGGAACTAAGAGTTCGGTGGTTTTCCCTAACCCGGGCAAGGGCATTTTTACAATAACGAATATCGAACACGGAATATCGAATGTTGAAGTGTATAACGTACTTGGAGAAAGAGTGTTTAAAACTCATTACTCAATACCCAATACTGAATACAATATTGATATCAGTACCCAACCCGATGGGATTTACCTATATAGGGTAATGAGTGATAGTGGCAATTTGATTGGTACCGGTAAACTGGTAATTCAGAAGTAAATTGATTTGATAATCCGGCTATTTGCCGAGCCATCATATTATCAAATCCCTATTTTATTATCTTCGTTTGTATAAATGAAGAAACTCCACAATTGGTTCATTGGTGGTTACCTGGCAAAGACCGATAATGTTTTTGAGCGGGCCAAGCTCAATTTGTTATACAGTCTCTTACTCTTTTATATAGCCGACCATGTCTTCTTCCTGGGTAACCTTATTTCAAATCATTATTACTACCATGGTGTATTAATTTCTACTGCCACCCTTATTTATATGGTGTTACTGTATATGCTCCGTAAAAATGTGAGCATTACCTTAATTGCCAAAGTGGTTTTTTACCAGGGCATTATTACGGGCATACTCAGTTACCTGGTGCAGCAAAGCCGCATGGATTATATAGGCGAGTTTTGGATGATCGTAAGTATACTCATTACATTCTTTACGCTCGATAAACGCTATGGGCTTACCATGGCGGGCATATGGTTTTTGCAGATAGTTTATTGTTCCGCCAATGATCTTTCGGGTGGAAAGCTTATTCTGTGGCATGTTCCGGCCGACCAGGTATTGCCGCAAGCGCCCTTATTTGTGCTTATACCGTATTTCTTATGTATATATATTATTTACCAGTTTGTAAAAACCCGTTCGCTGGCAGAGGTTGATATACAGCAGCAGAAAAAACTTATTGAACTGAAGAATACCGAGATAACCGACAGTATTAATTATGCGCTAAGGATACAACAGGCGCAGTTGCCTGACAAAAAAGAGATATACAGCCAATTGCCCGATTCTTTTATTCTGTTCAAGCCTAAGGATATTGTAAGCGGCGATTTTTATTTCTTCCGGAAAAAAGGCAACCTAGTATTTATTGCCGCAGCCGATTGTACCGGGCACGGTGTACCGGGAGCGCTCATGAGTATGCTGGGGGCCGAAAAACTGAGTGAAGCCGTTTTGCGTAGCTCTGATACATCGGAAATATTAACAAGGCTTAATAAAGGCATTAAAACATCGCTTCGCCAATCGGTTGCCGATGATGCCACACGTGATGGGATGGATATAGCCCTGTGCAGCATCAAAGCTCATCCCCAACACTTCCCTGTGGCAAGGGAGTCGGGTACTGAAATCCCCCTACGGGGGGGGTAAGGGGGGCTGTTGTTCTGAATTATGCAGCTGCTAACAGGCCCATTTGGATAATACGCAAAGGGCAGAAAGAAGTGGAAGAGGTAAAGGCAACTAAAAAAGCCATCGGCGGTTTTACCCACGACGACCAGCATTTCGATACGCATGAAATAAAACTGCAGCCCGGCGATACCTTTTACATTTTTACCGATGGCTATGCTGATACTTTTGGCGGGCCGAATGGCAAAAAGCTTACTACTAAAAGATTAAAGCAGTTATTGATAGAGATACAAGATAAACCCATGCACGAGCAGGAGAACTATTTGGGCGCTTTTATTGAAGAATGGAAAGCTGCAACTGAATTTATAGATGATATATTGGTAATAGGAGTGAGAATTTGATTGGCTTGAAGAATAATAAAAATATGAACCGATGAGACCAGTGAAGTTTACGCTATGTTTTTTCTTCCTGGTCTTTTGTTCTATACCTGTTTTTGCCCAGCAGCAAAAAATAGATTCTTTAACTGGGGTTTTGAAAACTGGGAAAGAGGATACCAATAAAGTAAATAACCTGAATGCCCTATGCAGAATATATTACCGTAAAGGCGCTTATGATAAAGCAGATTCTATTGCAGATTACTGCTTAGCCCTTACTCAAAAATTAAATTTTAAAACCGGCTTAGCAACAGCATACTCATGCAAAGGGTTAATTTGTTTTTACAGGGCTAATTACGCTAATGCATTAAAGTTTCAGACACAAAGCCTTAACCTTGATAAAGAGATAGAGAATAAAAAAGGCGAGGCCGCTGCCTATGGCAATATTGGTAACATATATTGGGCCCAGGGTAATTACCCCGAAGCATTAAAGTACCAATTGCAAAGTTTGGAAATAGATGAAGCAATTGGCGAGAAAAATGGAACGGCGAGGGCTTACGGAAATTTAGGCCTTATTTATTTTTACCAGGGTAATTATGACGAAGCCATAAAGTATCTTACCCGGGCTATAAAGATAAATGAAGGGCTTGGCGATAAGTACAACCTGGCAAATAACTATGGTAATTTGGGTAATGTATATTATGGCCAGCATAATTATGCCGAGGCGCTTAAAAACCATTTTAAAGCCTTTGCACTCGATTCGGTACTCAGTAATAACCTGGGTATGCTAACCGATTATTTAAATATTGCAAACAGTTATTCATTCCTTGGCGATTATAATGGTGCCCTGGTAAACTATTTTAAGACACTTAAGGCAGCAAAGCAAATTGGCAGCAGGCAAACCCTTACCAATGCTTACGAAAATATAGGAGGTAACTTACTCAGGCAGAAAAAATATACTGAAGCAGGCAAATACCTCGACACCGCATTATCACTGGCAACCCAAATGGGCGATAAGGATTTGTTAATGTATATCTATAATAAGTTATCAAATTTAGATACCTGCAAAAGCAATTATAAAAATGCATATTACTACTATGTAAAATATGTGATTTACCGCGACAGCCTTAATAATAAAGAAAATACAAGGAAACTGGTAAGTGAGCAAATGCAGTATGACTTTGATAAAAAGGATGCTGCTGCAAAGGCCGAACAGGATAAAAAAGATGCTATTGCTTCGGCCGATAAAAAGAAACAGGCCATAATTACAGGATTTATAGGTTTTGGTTTGTTGCTGGTATTGGTTTTTTCGGGCTTGTTGTTTTCTCGTTTCAGGGTTACACAAAGGCAAAAAAAGTTAATAGAACGGCAAAAGGCTTTGGTGGAAGAAAAGAACAAAGAGGTACTGGACTCCATAACCTATGCCAAACGTTTGCAAGATGCACTTTTGCCTCCGCTGAATTTAATAAAACAGTATTTACCCGAATCGTTTGTGTTATATAAGCCAAAAGATATTGTGGCAGGCGATTTTTACTGGATGGAAAAGGTGGGTAATGCAGTTTTGATTGCTGCTTGCGATTGTACGGGCCACGGCGTACCCGGCGCCCTGGTAAGCGTTGTATGCAGCAATGCACTGAACCGTACCATAAAAGAGTTTAATATACATGATACCGGCAAAGTGCTTGATAAAGTAAGGGAACTTGTGCTTGAGACCTTTGAAAAAAGTGAAAGCAATGTGCAGGATGGAATGGATATATCGTTAGCCTCCCTTACTCCCTCTGAAGAAGGAATAAAAGTTCAATGGAGCGGTGCCTTTAATACACTATTGTATATGCAAGAGGGAGAAATGAAAGAACTGCCCGCTGATAAACAACCGATAGGGAAGACAGATAATCCAAAACCATTTACAACGCATACTATTACATTTACACCCAATACGGGGCTTTTATATTTGTTTACCGATGGCTATGCCGATCAGTTTGGCGGCCCCAAAGGGAAGAAGTTTAAATACAAAACATTAAGCGATAAGCTAAAAGCCATAAGTGATAAACCAATGGCAGAACAAAAGCAAATATTGGAACAAACAATTCAGGATTGGAAGGGCGACCTTGAGCAGGTAGATGACATACTTATAATAGGTATAAGGTTGCCTTAATTGAAACCAGTATATTTGATAATGAGCTGAGCTCCATTATCAAATTAGCAAATCATTTTTTCTCTGTTCCGTCTTCGTTGTATTTTTTCGAGTATTCGGGCAGGCCGCTATCGTACTTGGTTTCGCTCATCAGTTTACCGCTTTCGTAATACATCCTTTCAATACCCTCTTTTTTGCCATAAACGTAAGGTACCATAAGGCTTAAGTTTCCGTTCTCGAAATAACTTTTTACCAACCCGTCAATGTGGCCATCGGTATAAGGCGTTTCATTACGTATTTTCCCCGAATGGTAATATTCACGTACCATGCCATTAGGTACATCATGTTTGTACTCGGTAAGCCTGTAATAAATAGTAGTATCAGTGGTTATCTCTTCGTTCTCGTCAAGGTATTCTATCCACTTGCCTTCCTTTAACGAATCTGCTATATTGTTGCGGGCCTCAGCTCTGTTGGTGAATCCGTTTTGAGCCATGGCAGGTACACAGAGCAGTAAGAGGTATGTGGTAAGAGATAAGATTCGTTTTACGTTCATAGCAAATCGGAGTTTGTATTGCAAATATAACAGGTTACAATTTAGGCAGTCTATTACTTATTTCTTCGCGAAGTTCAACGGCATTAAAATAGGCGCAATAATTACCAATATGCTTTTCTGAGCCATTACAGGTAAAGTATAACACAATAGGGTTTTTGTAATAGTAAGAAACCGATCGATAGTTCCCCCCGAAGAACAGAAATGTGTTCGAATCTTCCATAATAGCTATGCTAAGCCCTGAAATGCTTTTCAACTCATACTTATTCCTGAAAGAGATGCCTGCAATTTGCCTTTGCCGGGTAAGCGTAGTGGCATCAATAGTTATGGTTTCTTTACCCGAAATAAGCCATAGAACTTTAAAGCCCCATAGGCAGACGTAAATTGCACTAGATATAAAAATCAGTATGCCGCCAAAGAATGTTATTAAACTATCTGTGTTTGCACTGGTAATATCGTGCAGGGTAATGCCAGGCATCTGGCGTATAAAATGAATGATGATCATAG
>Ga0210390_10001614_pt1 | contig 21262 bp, 10 predicted proteins | sample IncBWH11OmetaG_FD_161050 | JGI IMG/M metagenome (GOLD analysis project Ga0210390, IMG submission 161050) | Forest soil microbial communities from Barre Woods Harvard Forest LTER site, Petersham, Massachusetts, United States - Inc-BW-H-11-O ... | reverse complement strand
AGTGCCTATCTCAGGACTGCGGTTTATGGCAGCGAGGACCTTTTCGATCTGTACAAACTCCCGCTGCTTTTCGGTCTTCTATCACTGGTCATCCAGCTCCCATTTTCCATCGCCAAGGACGTTCGACGACGCAGGGCGCTGAGATATGGGCGAAGACTGAAAGGCCCCGAGATAATGACTCCAAGGGAGTTCAACGACAGGGTCGCAGGGGATGGCGTAGGCATTAAGACCAACGAAATGAAGACAATGATCCGCATACCGCAGCGGGCGGAGGCCCAGCACATGCAGATCATCGGAGACACTGGCGCGGGCAAGACCATGATCATGCTCCAGATCCTTCGGCAGATAAAACATCGTGGCGATTCCGCGATTGTCTACGACCCTGCACGTGAGTTCGTCAAACGCTTTTACGACCCGAAAAACGGAGACGTTATCCTGAATCCACTCGATAGGCGGTGTCCCTACTGGGGGCCCTCTGAAGAACTCCGCCGACGCTCCGAGGCGAAGGCTCTGGCGGTGTCCCTCTTCCAGCCGCCGCAGGACAAGAAGGGTGAGTTTTTCATCGAGTCCCCCCAGAAGATTTTTGCCTTCCTGATGGCCTATGGCCCGACACCAGAGGAGTTGGTGAAGTGGATGTCGGACCCGCAGGAGATCGACCGAAGGCTGAAAGGAACAGAGCATGCCCACCTCATTGACCCGAGGGCGCACCAACAACGTGCTGGAGTTCTTGGCTCGCTTGGACTCGTTGCCGACAGTCTCCGCCTCTTGCCGAACAAGGGCGACGGGAATGGCGAGTGGTCGGCCACAGAGTGGGCCGAGACACGGCAGGGCTGGATCTTCATTACTTCACTCCCGGCAGAACGTGAGGCACTTCGACCGCTTCAAAGTCTATGGATCGATCTGCTCGTCTTGCGTCTCCTAAACGAGCCGAAGGAGGGCCAGAAGCGGGCATGGTTCGTGATCGACGAGTTGGCAAGTTTGCAGAAGCTCCCCCAGTTGCATACCGCCATTACAGAAAATAGGAAGAGCAATAATCCCGTGATCCTAGGTTTCCAGGGCAAGGCCCAACTGGAAGTTCTCTACGGCCACCTGGCGGAGGTCATGCTGTCCCAACCGGCAACCAGCATTTGGCTGAAGACAAAGGAGCCGGCCGCTAGCGAGTGGGTCAGCAAGTTCATTGGAAAAGTTGAGATCGAACGGCTACGCGAAACCCACTTTGATGGCTCCCGCGCTGGGAGAAACTTCGCGCTGGACCGGCAGGTGGAACCGCTGGTAATGGAGTCCGAAATTTCCGGCCTGCCGGACCTCCACGCCTATATGAAATACGAGAACTATGTGACGCGCTTCTCATTCCCGTACTTCGATATGCCCGCTGTCACCAGTGACTTCGATCTCCGCGACACGCCCGACGACAAGCTCCCCTACGATCCAAAAAACATCGGGTCGGCTAAACCCCAGCCGCGGCCGCTTGAGCTCAAGCCGGAGCCAGATGTGCCCGCACCGCCCCGAAAATCACCACAGACAGCGACTGAGATATCGCAGCGGGAGATCGAGCTTGAGACGAACGTCAACGCCCAACAAAGCCTCAATCTTCGGGGATAGTAACTGCGATGCTAACCATTTCGAAGCCACTTTCCGCTCGCCAGGCGCAGACCTACCACCAGAAGGAGTTCACTGCGAAGGAGCAGAACTATTGGTCGCAACGCGGCGTTATCGCGGGCGAATGGCATGGGCGACTCGCCGCGAAGTTCGGTCTTGCCGGAATCGTCTCTGCCGAGGACTTCGCGAAACTCAGCCAGGGGCAGCATCCACAAACCGGAGAGCAGCTTGTGCGGCAACGTGCGTCCTATGAATATCAGGATGCCGACGGCAAGACCATCAAGACGATGGAGCATCGAGCGGGCTGGGATGCGACATTCTCCGCGCCTAAATCTGTCTCGCTGACCGCGCTTGTCGGCGGCGATGAACGCGTCCGAGAAGCTCATCGGAAGAGCGTCAGTGTTGCCCTGGACCAACTCGAACACTATACGCAAGCCCGCATCGGCGGCAATCATCCGCCCGAAACTACGGGCAGATTTATCGCGGCCAAGTTTGAGCACGATACCGCCCGTCCGGTCGATGGGTATGTCGCGCCACAACTGCATACTCACGCGGTCGTTTTCAACGTCACGGAGCGCGACAACGGCCAGCCTCGCGCGATCCAGCCGCAGAGCCTTTTCGCCTCGCAGCAATTTGCGACGGCTATCTATCAATCCGAGTTGACCTACAAACTGCGGCAACTCGGTTACGAAATCACGGCAGGGAGAAGCGGCGCCCCCGAAATAAAGGGCTACACACAGGAATACCTCGACGCATCCAGTCCTCGCAGCCAGCAGATTCGTGAGTACCTAGAACGCACCGGGCGCTTGGGGAAGGAAGCTGCCGAGATCGCTGCGCACTCGACCCGTGACCGCAAGGAAATTCATTCACCGGGCGAGGTGATGGCCGCACACCGAAAGCTGGCTGCAGACTTTGGACACCAAGCGGACGCCGTTGTACGCGCGGCACGTGAACGGTCTCAACATCAGGAGAGGCCAGTTAACGTTTTTGACCGCGTTCGAGAGTCTCTGACCTTTGCTCGCGACAAGAACTTTGAGCGTGAGGCGGTTGTGGATGAACGTGCGCTGATCCGCGACGGGCTCCGCCGTGGCATGGGTGAGATCACCCATGGGCAGGTTCGCTCCAATCTTGAGGCTCGTTTGGCTTCCGGGGAATTTCACGTCGTGGAACGAACTCAGGGAGTTCCGGGCCGCCAGTACACCACCGCGAAAACCATCGAAGCGGAACATGAAATTATCAGCACGATGCGTGAGGGACAAAACCATGCTAAACCAGTCCTCTCGCGTCCACACGCCATCGCCCTTGCCGATCAGCACTCGCATCTCAATCATGCGCAGAAGAGCGTGATCGAAGATGTTCTCAGTTCGCCGGACCGCATTCAGGGAATCCAAGGCTTCGCCGGCTCGGGCAAGACGACCACCCTCGCCGTCATCCGCAGCGTTGCGGAAAGGCAGGGCTATCAGGTTGAGGGTTTCGCCCCGACCTCCCGCGCCGCGCGCCAACTGAACGACGCAGGAATTGAATCGGGAACCCTGCAAGGCTTCCTTGCCCGTGCTGCAAATCCCGACCTACGCGAGCAGAGGCACTTCTACCTTGTCGATGAATCGAGCCTTGCCAGCACGAACCAGATGCGCGAGTTTCTTTCCCGGCTTGGTCCCGATGATCGCGTACTTCTGATCGGCGATATCCGCCAGCATCAGGGCGTCGAAGCGGGTCGTCCCTTCGAGCAACTGCAGGATGCAGGAATGTGCACCGCGAAGCTGGATGACATCGTTCGGCAGCGGGACCCGGCTCTGAAATCTGCCGTCGAGCTGCTGGCGACGGGCCAAGTCTCCGCTGCGCTCGACGTACTCCAACAACAAGGTCGCGTGAAGGAAATTCCTAACCAGGAAGAGCGAGTTCGGGCCATCGCAAAGAGCTACGTGGAATCGCCCCAGAACACGCTGATCGTTTCACCGGACAATGCTTCCCGTCGTGAACTGAACCTCGCGGTCCGCCAAGAGTTGAAGGCCACGGGTGCCATTGCCCCGGAAGATCGTAGTTTCCATGTGTTAGTTCAGCGTCAGGACATGACAGGAGCCGAACGATCCTGGGCAAGCCACTACGAGATCGGTGATGTAGTTCGCTACACCCGCGGTAGTAAGGCCATAGGAATCGAAGCTGCCGCCTACGCGTCGGTTGTCGCGATCAACCCATGCGCAAACGAACTCACGGTCGAGAAAGTGAACGGAAAGCTTGCGATCTACGATCCCCGACGCCTTACAGGCGTCAGCGTCTACCAAGAGATCCAACGCGAGTTTTCAGTAGGCGACCGCATCCAGTTTACTGCCCCCGACAAATCACTCGCCGTTGCAAATCGCGACATGGCCGCGATCGAGGCTATCCACCCCGATGGTCGGATGTTCGTCCGCCTCGACAACAACCGCCAGATCGAATTCAACCCGAACGAACATCGTCATCTCGACCACGGCTACGCCGTTACCAGTCACAGCTCCCAGGGCCTTACCGCCGAACGCGTCCTCGTTCACGCCGATACAAGTGTCCACCCGGACCTGCTCAACTCCCGCTTCGGCTACGTCTCCATCTCCCGCGCCAGCCAAGAGGCCACGCTCTTCACTGACGACTTGGCAAAACTCGGGCCCCAATTGGGAGCCGAAGTCTCGAAGACATCCGCTCTGGAAATCAATCAAGCTTCATCGATCGCACATGGAATTGGGATCTTGTTATGAGGGAGTGGAACCGTCAAAGTCAGGCCTCTTCGAAGCCATGATCCCTGAACTTAAGTGTTCGGCAGTTTTCAGTGACGGTTCTGACTGTCTGCTCGGGAACGCCCGCGGGAACTTCGGCGTCGATCTCTAAGGTAACTCTTACGTTTGCATCAATCAGGCCCGCTAAGTGAGCAACAACTTCGTCTCCGACCCGGCCCGCGTCACGCCCCAAGCGAGTTGGATCAAGGTTCACGGTTCCGTGGAATCGCTTTGGCGTAGGCACACGGGGTGCGGTCCCCGTAGAATTACCGGCCCCGTGTTGCTTGAACGTCTCCTCGGCAGCGCCGGCCTGCCCTGAAGCTTTGTCCGCGGGCGTACCAGCCCCCATCAGCGCAGAGTCGGCCGCAACCTGGCGACGCGCTACATCCGGCTTTACCAAGACCCCAGAGTTCGGGTCCGCTAACATCATTGCAGGTTGGCCGGGCCGCAGCCCCCGATATCTTCCTGTGGCTTCGTCGTAGCTATCTGCATATGCGAAGGACTCCTGCTCCCAAGTGAGCAGTGCAAGACCATCCGAAATTGCATTGAGAAGGACCTGTGGCCCGGCGAGCCGCGGAAGATAGATGTAGCGTGCAAAATCCTCGATCAGCTGCCTCACCGTAACGTGGTCCCCGCGCCACAGAGGAACACGATCCAACTCGATACGTAGTCGCGTTCCTGCCAGAGAAGTTATCAGTAGCTCATCCTTACGGAGCCTTTTCGTGGCCCGTGCTGCCAGCGACTCCTCGCCCGAAAGGCGAAATGCCTGCCACTTTATTTCATCTTGCGGGGCAGGCTGTATTGGGACAAGCAGCCACTCATAGGCATCTGGGACGCGTGACCTGACGAGGCCATCGGCGTTATTCTTTTGGTCCTCGGCCTGTTTTACCTGGGGCATTGTCAATTCAAGCAATTCACGATCATCGACAATCGAATCCCATGCTAAATACCGCCTGATAGCCTCATCTAGGTCTTGCAAAAGCATCTTGTCGACAGCCAAGAACACCAGCGTATTGCGGTAAAGACGGGGTGCGCTGCCACGCGATTCCAGAAATGCGCTTGCCGCCACTAATGCGGGACTTGACGCATCTTTCGTGTGCGGGTACTCAATGCGTAGGACGATCAGTCGAGCATCAAGATCATCGGGCACATCCTGGCCAGTTTGGGGCAGAGCATGAACAGCGCTGAACCCTCCTCGATCACGAAGATCCACACGAATCCGTCGATCGAGCTCCTGCACCATCTTGTCAGGGTCAGACTTGAGTTGCTCGGCGCGATCTTCGGCGATCTTGGTGACAGTCGGCTGGGTTGAGTACCAGTACCGGGAAGCATCGTGATAGAGATAAGTTGCCGCGCCGCTAAGGCGCCGAAGTGCGTCACCAAAAATAGCAGGCGACTCTCCAGGCATTACGCAACCTAACTTAATACGGCGGTCTTCGAGTCCCCGATGAGCCGCAGTAGCGGTTGGAGCAGAACCTAGATAAACCGTGCGCGCGACGCGCCGGCACGCCGAAAACTTGCCGAGATTCGGAATCTCTCCATCAATCCGCAGGGGAAGCGAGTTCGGCCCGTCCACGTCCTTCTCGATCACCGGCACCCAATTGTCGGAGAGATACCGGGTTAGTTCGAACTGTACCCTTGAATCGTCAATCGGAATGGTGGACGGCAAAATGAGAGGGTTGCGATCATTTTTCTCCCACAAGCTATGAATAACCGAAGCCATCAGGCGCAAAACGCCCCGGGTCCGCTGAAATTTCAGCAGCGTGGACCAATCCGTATAGAGGCGATCAAAAATTTCCGGATGGATGGGGTAAGCGGCCTTTAGGCGCTTCTCGTAATCAGCTTCGCGCGTTTCGGGCGGGAATTCCTGGTGCTGTGTTCGGTACAAATCGGAAAATGCCCGAGCGACTGTATCACGACCCACAAACTGCACTTGCTCCACCATGGGCTCAAATAACCGACGACGTACAATCTCGAAGCTCTCCTCTGCGCTCGCGGGACGCCATGAAGTTTCGACGCGGCCCACAGCATTGCGCAATCTGTCGAGAGCAGCGCGGCCCCGTTCGCCTCCTACCTCAACATCGTCCGCGACCGCATGAGGAGAGCCGGAAGTATCCGACGCAGGTAGACTGATAACCAGAAGGCACCGTTTAGTATCCTTGGCGGCTTCTGTGAGCGTCTGGGCAAATGTGAAATGAGTCTCAAAGTCGCCACCGGGCAAATCTCTTCGTTCATGCAATTGGCGAGCGTAGGCTACCCATTCGTCAATGAGGATCAGGCAGGGACTGTACTGGTCCATCAACTCACGCAAGACGTCGCCAGGGTTGGTCGCTTTCTCGTCATCCGCCTTTACGCGGGAAAAGGCTTTCTTCGCTTCTTTGATTCCGCCTGCGGCAAGGCCGAGCTGCCAAGCAAGTTCACCCCAGAGTGTTCGAACCTCTGTACCGTCCGTCTTGGTAACAGGATTGCCCGGTGAAATCTTGTTACCCACGAGCACTACTCGATTCACTTTGGGCAGCTTAGTAACACCTGCCTCAGCCAGGACGGAATCAACGCCTGATAGTTCGCTTGGGGCCGCACCCGAAAAAAGGTGATACAGCGCGAGCATGGAGTGGGTCTTTCCGCCACCGAAATTGGTTTGGAGCTGCACGACTGGGTCGCCACCTTGACCAGCAAGTCGTTCGGTCGCCCCAATGAGCAGGCGCTTCAGACTTTCAGTCAAGTGCGTACGGCGGAAAAATTCGGCGGGGTCCTTATATTCGTCGGAACCTTCTCCCCTATAGACTTGCCAAAGGTCGGCGGCAAACTCGGCCTGCTGGTAGCGACCAGTCGCCACATCCTTGTGGGGATTGATAACTTCGCGCCAGGGTCTGAGACCTCCGTTGGTCTGTCCTTCAATAGCGGTCCCGGAAGTTTTGCGGCGCTCACTGCGGGCCTGCTCGTCAAAGCGCAAGCGCAGCAGCTCCATCTTCATTTTTTCGACTTCGTCGGCCTGTGGGGCAGAGATGGCGGCCAGCAGCCGTGCGCTGCTGTCCAGTGCGCGGTAAGCATCGTCAGTGCTGAAGGGTCGCTGGTGCGCCCACCTGTTGCGCACGTCTCTCAATTCGCTAACGAGAGTCCGTTCGGCCTGACCCAATGTCTTGCGAAATACCGTATTCCACTGGCCCCAAACCACAGCCAGAACGCTTGCGATGTCCCATTGCGGATCACTTTCCGTGCCAGAAAAGCCGAGCTGCTGCGGTGGTAGAGACGCTTTGAGCTGTTCAAACCATTGTTGCTCGTATTGGGACTTCAGTTCACGCTCGACAAAAGGCGCCAGCCCCCCTCGCAAGAGGTCCAGCATTTTTCCGATACGTTCATGGTTGGTAATAGCCATATGCGAAATCGACCTAGATCAGTCTGGCCTGTTCGGGGGCGAAGACCGCCTCTTTCTTGGCCAGGTGCGCCAATTCAGACCACCCGAGTCCCAGCGCATTATAGGCCTGAGCTTCAATCAAAAGGCCCTTCTTCTCCGATATTCGAAAAAGCCGCAATGCCAAATCCCGCGCTAAATCGCCCTTTGAACCAAACTTGCGCAACACGTTGGCTGTTGCTTCATCTCCTGCCTTCTCGTGATAGTAAACGCGCACCAAATGGTGCGTCATTCCCCACACTGTTAACCTTCCGCCAGAAGGGTCCCAATCGATCGGCAGCTCTTCCGGCCTCAACAGACGTACGCTGCCCCCTCCAGAGCGTACTAAACCCGCTTGATCAAGAGACGTCACCGACGTGGTCTTAGCTTTCGTCAGCAGTTCCGCATCGCCGAAGCCACCATCGGAGAAGCCGTTTAGCTCAAACCATGCGATGGCCCACCGCGTCTCTGGATCAAAATCGTCTTCTTGCGCGGTGAGCACTTCAGCTTGGATCTGATTGATCATACCGAGCGCAGCTCGCACCGTGAGTTCTTTGCCCGTGCTTTCTAAAATAGAACCGTAGCGCGAATAGATGGCCATCCCCGGTCCCAAAGCTGCTTGAGCAAAGTCGACCGGTGCTACGTTCCCTTGTTGAAGGTGGCGAAGGGCTGGTGGCAGAGCAGTCTTCAATTCCTGACGAAACTGAGTGCTAGAGATGCGCTGTGCGTCCGTGGGTCGGGGACGACATGCGAGGACAATGTACGATGCTAGAGCGTTGGAGCCCATCGCTCGCATTCTCCATTTCTGAGACGCTCGCACTGGCCAAGTTGCCGTGATCTGAAATCGACTCGAAATTAGTGCTTCGAGCAATGTCTCCCAGCCCGTAGTTAAATCCACTGCGGACGTCCCATCGTCTTCCGTTCCGCTGCTCTCTTCGTCTTCCTGCCTAAACGCGTAATAGACAGTGAGGGGGAAGCGATGGTCCATCTTTTCGCGCAATGAGGTAAAAGCGCTACGAAACCCTGCCTCGAAATGCTGCTTCGCCTTCTCTTGGTCACCGTCGAACAGCTCAGGTGAGGCGGTCAATTCCGGAATCTTGGGAACGAGAAGAGTGCTGAACAATTCCGGATAGAAATCTCCGACCGTGCGCCGCAGCCAAATGTAAAAGAAGTCGCTGAGCGCCGCGTATCCTATGTTGTCGTAATAAGGCGGGTCCGTGCTGATAAGGAGATTTCCAATTCCGTTAGCGCCCGTCGCCGCATCGACTTGCCGAGCCGAACCGGCCTTTTCATTGTCGACGATCAGAGTTTCTACTGCATCGGCACAAATTCCAACGGCAGTGTGCCAACAAACGCCTCTTTCGCCCATGATATTCGACTCCGCGAAGTCCCATACCATCGGAATCGCTCCACGCCCAAAGAGCTGCATGAGCTGCTCGCCGCTGGGCTTCCAGCGACAGAACGAGTTGTTGAAGTCCGCACAACGGTCTAGAGCTAGAGCTAAGAAGATAGTGACGGTGCGAGCGTAAACCTGGGCATCTGCTGCGGGCAACCCTGACGCCGAAGCATGTCCTAGCACGTCTGTCGTGATTCCCTTTACAAGATCGCTCAACTCGACCATCGCTGTCAGTTGACGCGGCGTAAACATCTGCCAGTGTTTTCGAAAGCCGTAATTTTGTACCCGAAATCCGAGAGCCTCTAGAGGAAGGTCTGAATCTGGATAGCCGGACGGCTTTGCGGATTCAGCGATCTTCTCTTGCTCGTTTGATGCATTCAGATACGTGCGTCCTCTACGCGACTCCGCAACAACCGCAAGCATGCGCGAACCGAGGCGATTCCCTTGGGCTTCCGTCCGTACGTATTCGAAAGTGATCGGCGAGCCAGTAAGAAGACATCTAAAGCCGCCTTTTCCGACCTTGGTCCCCGCCGAAATCGACGGCGGGTCCGTTGGAGTGCCCGTCCGAACTTCGAAGTCATAAGTACCAGCAGCCTTGTCCACGACGGGATGCAGCCATGCAGGCTTGTTTTTCTTACTCGACAGAAAATAACTGCTAACGAGAGGCACATGCTTGCCCTTCGCAGCCGGGTCCGGGCTAGCCACAGTCCGCGCCCAAATCCATCCAATAACCTTGGCTTCGCTTCCCCCCTGTTGCTGAGGTAATTTCACGCTCGGGTAAAGGTGCCCGATCCTCGTTTGAGCCCGCTCTCGAATCAACCGTCCGTAATATCTAACGTCCGCTGCCAGCCCATGAGTATGCCGCCAGTTCTCGCTGCCACCGATATTGCCGCGGTCTTCCGGATTAACTGGAGGGTGGCCGATCCAGTGCGGGGCCAGTTCAAGGTTACATTTGTTCAGCAGAACGGCGACGGGATTCAAGTCGCCCGAGTGCGTCTCAAATCCCAAGCGATTCGCCTCAAGCGGAATCGAACCACCTCCGGCGAAAGGATCGTATACTGCCGGCAAGCGGCCACCCGAGTGTCGCAGCATTTCCGTCGTCGCTTCAGCGTAGACTTCGGGCGACTCACTTAGCTTTTTCGTCATCATGCGCCGCACAACGCCGAAGAGACGTTCACGCTCTGTATTTTGTAGTTCCTCAGTCGGCCAGATCTCTGGATGAGCTTCAGGGTCATCCACTACTGAGGCGAAAAGAACGGCGCGGGCAGTTGGCAATGGCAGCCGCGCCCACCAATGGTGAATTCCTTTGGGGTGAGGTCCAATTCCCGGCATCTTGTCATACGCCGACGCGTCATTGATCTCAGGTAGCGGTAGCGCCACTTCGATCAGCTTTTTCTTGTAGGGTGTACTCACGGGCAGGCCGCAATGAGTTTCGAGTTGGCGGTGAGGACCTCGATGCCACCTTCTGTGCAATCGTTATCATGGGTGACGAACTTCCATCCATTGTGGCGGCACGATTCGACGAGCAACCCGTCATTTATGTCCATCGCCCCGGATTCAAAATCGCTTAGGACTTGATCTATGTTGATGCTGGCAAACGGGTAATCATGGCGGGAACAAAGCTTGAGAATTTGGTGAGCGAAGAATGAAGCAGCAGCGCCGACCGCAGCAAAATCGGGTGATTTACGGAACTCCTTTAGCTTGCCATATTTCTTCTGATACGCGCCTTTGTATTCAAGGCGCCAATAGCCGCTCAAATACTCGCTGATAGTGATGGCATCTAGAACCAAGTGTACGCCGGTTGTCAGCATTTGCTTTAGGGCCGCCGAGTAAGCGGCAGGCGCCGTATTCGGATCGGAGGGAGCGGGGAAAAGATAAAGCCAAATATTGGTGTCCAGCAGCAGCGCTTCATCTTTGGCAAAGCCGTATGTTGCCAAATCATGCGCTTTATTTTTCATTGTCGCTGCCCGTCTCTTCCTTCCACGCTTGGTCAAACTCCTTTCGGTTCGCGAAATACAGCTTGGCATTGTCAACCACCCGCTTAAGCAGGGCGAGATCTTCCTGTGCCATGTCACGCACATTAAAAAGCTCGCGAATCTTCTCCTCCGGTAATTCGCCGTAAAGCTGACCAATGGCAGCGTTGAGGAATGCCGAGATAATGGTCTCGATTCTATCGAACGAAAGTGACACCTTCCGGCCTTCCCGGAGCAACGGGGCGATCTTGTCATGGACCTTCTGCCCGTCGTCAGAGGACACGCCGAGGGGAGAGCCGATGACGTCAAACGCGCGAACAATAATTTCTTGAGAAGCTGTTTCGGGCATCGCGATTCACTAAAAAATGTTCTCGGCCGTTATCGTCGAATCGAGCCGATAGGATTGGGTATCGGCAGTGTTAACCTGCAGATTCACTGTGGCTCCCGGCAGTTCGGCATGTGCCAGTGTACCGCACCCCTTCCCGTACTCGTAAAACCCATCTCCAGAAACAATCTGCATCTTTCCGCCATTACGCTCAACAAAATCGTGCAAGAACTTCAAGCCGACCCCACCAGGGCGCGATCCGGTGCGAGTTGTATTGCCCCCTTTGAGCGCCCAACAAATCGCATCTCCAGAAGACATCTCGCTCTTGAGATATGTCCGAACCTTGCTGCGAATACCCACGCCAGCATCTGCAATCGTAAAGGTTAACCGCTGCTCAAGAGGATAAAACTGGCCGCAAACGAAGATTCCAAGTCGCGAATCCGAGTGCGTTACGGAATTCTGAAAAACTTCAAAGATACTCTGCTGAGATACCTTGCCGACGCCTTCGGTCAACTTAGGAAAACCTTTCCCTTCAAGTTGACGCTTCAAATAATCGGCAAACAGCCTCTCATCATCCAGTTGAAACCGCGCAAAGGGCAAGGTGGTCCGACCCAAGTCTTCCTCGGGCTTATATCCGTAATTGGTTAGAAACCCGTTTCTCCGAAGAACACTCTCAATGGCGGGGCGCACGCGAACGATCTCGATCCTGTTGAATTTATCCGCAATAAGGGCCAGCACCGCGCCTAGCGGGGCAGTCATGTTAGCGTCGAAGAAATCACACTCCGAAAGATCAAGTTCCAGTCGTCCAGAGTACAAAGACGCCGCATCAGACCACAGCCGAGCGAGGCGCTCGAATCCTTCGTGACTGCTTCTTATCGTGGCTAGCCTATGAATCATGCGGGTTGCGCGGCCTTTGCTAATAACCCGGCGAAGTCGTAATTCACGCTGGTGACCCCGAAATCTGGTTCGCGCTGAAATGGCTTGCGCAAATAGTGAACGCGCTCCCCATCTTCTGTGAATTCGACAATCGCCAAAATGAAATCCTCGGGCTTGTTCAATGAGTAGAGAATCTCATTCTTGGTTACCGTGATCGTATCGGCACCTGAAATTCGCCCCTTCACCTCGATAAAACGGAGCTTGCCAGTGCCAGGCACTCGGCTCTCAATATCATAGCCGAGCTTTTCGAACTCTCGGTCAACAGGTTCAAAGCCAAGCCTCCTTTCGATCTCCATTATGACCGAGCGAGCGCGCGCGGCGGCAGCTTGTCTGTCTGCCAATTCGACGGGGACAGCGCTTCGCTTGCCCGTCATAGCGGAGATCAAGCCAATTGGGACGACCAACAGTCCGCCTAATACAACCGGCGGCAAGGGAGAAATCTGTCCCTCCAGCTTCAACTCCGTCATTCGCTTTTCGAGCCGCCCTTGGAGTGCATCGGCGCGCTTGCGCGCTTCGTCAGAATTTAGGCGCGCATTCGGTCTTCCTGCTTGCTCCTGGAGTTTCAGCTCTTCGGCACGATGATCCCAATAGCTAATCTCTTTCGTGAGCCGCTCTTTAACAGCAGCTTCGGTTTTCGCGATTAATACCAGTTTGCGCGATCGGACCTCTTCGAGATGCTCTGGCACAACCGTCGCGATGGCGTGACCTTGTGCTTTTTGCTCCAACTCACGTGAGATCCAATTGGCCTCAGCGCGAGCCAGAAAACTGTCTACGCCAGGCTCATCATCCTTCAACGGCCGATAATCGAGATAGGGGGCATAATGCAAATGCCGCGCATTGCCTGCCGAATCAAGTTCTACATAAAGCATGCGCTTGGAAACGACCCTGCGCTCACCATTGCGAGTGACGCTTGCATCCTGGATGGCGTGCTCTAGATAGAAAATGACGCGAGGCTCCATACCTGGGTCACGTTCGTCAACCAGAACCGTACCTCGTCGAAGAAGATCTCGCTGACGCTCTAGAGTCAGATCGATAGTGGCATCTAGCAAGGGATGGCCGGGACAAATGAAAGCCGCCAAAGCCTCCCCTTGGGGAGCGACCAGGGTTTTTTCAAATGCTATGCGCTCATACTTGGGCAGTACCGGCTCACCAATGCCTAAGGCACGATCACGATTCCGCACAACGGCAGGGACGTGGGTAACCTCATATCGTCGTGGCTCACGTTGTTTCACCGACCCGCCCAGCCTGTGAAAAGCTTCGAGAAAAAAAGACTCGATGTAGTGCGGCTGGAGCCTACGTGCCTCGGCGCGTTCCATCTCCTCACGAATTCGATAAACCCGGCTGGCATCCATCGAGTCCTGCGCCAGCGCCCGCTCTTCGATAAGGTCGCGCAGCTGATCCCGGTCGAATGCATTGGCGATCACCTGATTGAGACGCGCACGGACGTCAGGCTGAGCACCATAACGCACCGCCTCGATCAACAGCTCGCGTAAAGGCTTGCCCTCAAACTGCAACTTCCCCAGCACATCGAACACCTGACCGCCCAACGCCTTGCGTGCTTCATCGAGCTTTTCTAGGAGCGTGTGGTAAACATCTCCCTCGCGCGTTTCGTCTGCTACGAGATTCCATAAATGGCAAACTTCTGTTTGCCCGATGCGGTGGATTCGTCCAAACCGCTGTTCAATACGATTTGGATTCCATGGCAGATCGTAGTTGACCATCAGGTGGGCACGTTGAAGATTGATTCCCTCACCGGCAGCATCTGTCGCGAGGAGTACTTGAACTTCGGGGTTGTGCCTGAATCCTTCTTGCGCGTTCATCCTCTCTTCTCGGCCCATTCCACCATGGATCACAACAACAGCGCCCGTCCTGCCGAGCAGCGTTGATATTTTGCTTTCAAGATAATTCAGAGTGTCGCGGTGCTCTGTGAAAAGCACCAGCTTCTGAGTGGGAGAAGACGCAACGGATGGCAACTGCACAGAGCTCCGTTCATCAACTTCCTTTGCAGCCGAGGCGCTACTAGTGCCGTGTGTGAAAATTTCGCCTAGAAGGCTGGCAAGTTCTCGCCATTTCGTATCGGCCCCACTTCGACGTACCCCTAAGGCAAGGCCTTCCAGATGCTTTAGGGTCTCAATCTCAGCTCTAAGCTCTGCAATTGTTCGAGCTGCTGTGGCTTGGTCCAGAATTTGCTCCTCCACGACTTGCAGTTCGTTGTCGGGAGCATCCTCTAGATCCTCAACATCTTCCTCATCGAGCTCTCGCAGGTCAGGCGCAGCTGGGGCGGTCTGCCCGCCACGCTGCAAGAGCTCTAGCTCTCGCGATCGGCTCTCAAGGCGCTCACGGCGACGACGAAGAGATTGATATATCGCCTCCGGCGAAGATGCTAACCGCCTCTGCAGAATAGTGAGGGCAAATCCCACCGTTCCAGAACGCTTGTCGTTCTGGAGTGCCTCCGCACGGTTAAACTCCTCCGTCACGTACTCAGTGACAGCCTTATAAAGCTGAGCTTCAGACTGCGAGAGCTTGTAAGGTACAGTGTGAGCAATTCGCTCTGGGAACAGGGGAGTAGCATCGAATTTGAGGAGCTTTTCCTTGACCATCCGCCGCATCAAGTCAGATACATCTGCAACATGAGCACCATCACGAAACCGACCTTCAAACCGATCGCCGTCTAGAAGTGCCATAAACAGCTGAAAATCTTCGTCCTTGCCATTGTGTGGCGTCGCCGTCATAAGCAGAAAATGCCGTGTCAGCCCTGACAGCAATTGTCCAAGTCTGTATCGCTTCGTGAACTTAATCTCTCCACCGAAATACGTGGCAGACATCTTATGCGCTTCGTCGCAGACAATAAGATCCCACCGACAATCTGGCGCGCTCAGCTTTTGCTGCACGTCCTCGTTTCGAGAAAGCTTGTCCAGCCGGGCTATGACGAGATTCGTTTCCGAGAACCAATTCCCGGTTCGAGCAGCCTCAAGTTTGTCATTGGTCAAAATCTCGAAAGGCAAATGGAAGCGACGATAAAGCTCATCCTGCCATTGCTCTGCGAGGCTTCCTGGACAGACGACAAGACAGCGCTGCAGATCGCCCCTGGCGATGAGCTCCTTAATAAGCAACCCAGCCATAATCGTTTTGCCTGCTCCTGGATCATCGGCCAACAGAAAACGTAGCGGCTGCCGGGGCAGCATAGCGTCATATACAGCCGTAATCTGGTGAGGCAGCGGCTCAACCATTGAGGTGTGCACAGCAAGTACCGGATCAAACAAATGCGCTAACCGAATTCGGTGTGCCTCCGATACCAGACGAAACGATGCACCATCCCCATCGAAGCTCCACGGCCTACCAAGCTCCACAACCTCAATCCGAGCCTCATCGTGCCTGTACAGCAGCTCATTCGCTACTTTCCCAGATGGTGTTTTATAGGTGAGCTCCAACGCGGCGGATCCAAACCACTGGACATTGACGACCGTGACCAAACAGTCGGGCAAAATACCGCGAACGGTCGAATTGGGTTGGAGAGCTTCTAATTTACTCATTTGCAACAACGCAATTTCTGCATGACTTTATCAGTTTGGTAAATCGGCCCTTCGCAGGATCGTTCGAAGATCGATAGCAGAAAAACTAGGCTCATCCGCTAGAACATCCATCACAAGTTGAAACGCACCCGCGCGGCAGTTCTTCCCATTGTATTCCCCCACACTCCAAGCCTCCGCTTGACGCACGAATAAGCCCCCGCTGAGCGACCGATTTGAGACCATCCGTCGCGCATTTACGCGATAGGCCCTTTCCGAGAACACACAGCAGGCAGATTGCCCGCACAAGAAGGTCTCAAATCTTGAGTGATTTGCTCGTAACTGTTGGGATTACATATAAAACCGGTAGGATGGGTTGGGAATCTGGTTCTCGGGAAGTTCCGTCATGACCATGCCCACACGGCGCGCGAATGAAATGGTAATCGGAAATCGTCCGAGACCCTCAGTGGAGTTCCAATTCATCTTCGTGAGTGCCAGGAGCTCTCTGGCGCGCTCGCGGATATCGGTCTTTCCGCATGATCCGATCTCCAAGGGAGCAGGAATGTGAGGCCCAGGATATTCATCCCACCAGGCAACATATCCGCTCGTGAACAGATACGATTCCTCCCCAACGTTGCACAACGTTCCGCGCCAAGGCTCTTGCATACCCTTGCGAATAAGGCGAAATGCCGTGCTTCGCATCCACATCAGCTCACACGCCGACACTTGGGACTCGGCGACACTACGGAATCCTTCCTCTTCTTCTGGTTGATACGTGCTGGTTTTGTGAACCACGACTCGGCCCGGCAGCATTCCCGCACGATCTTTATACTTGCCGAGCACATCAGCCATCAGCGTCGCAGATTGCGATTCAGTTAGGTAAGGTTGCCGATCCCTTCGTTGGTTGTGATGAACAAGCGAGCCCTTCAGAGCAAATGGCTCGACCTCGTTAGAAAAAGCCTGTGCGACACTCGCATAAACCACGTCGCCTTCTCTACGCTTAAGGTGGTGGAATGAAATCCCAATGAAACATGTGTTGCCGGGCAAATCGCCAGGGCGCCACGGCTCGTGTCCAGCTTTATAGAAGAGTGAAGTCGCAAGATTCCATGCTCGCGTCGCAAAACTTTGGCCTTCTTCATCGGGTCTGGTGAAGGTCTCCCGGCGAATGACCTGGACAGGCACTGGATTCTGGTGTGTCATAACTCGCGCTTTCAGAGCTCGGTAGAAGGTCCGAAACAGCAAGTCCTCCGCAGTCGTTCTCAACTCTTCCGCAGCCTTTAATTCTTCAGGTGTCGGCTGAAACAGCGACATCTGCTCCTGTTCTTCCTCGCGTTGCATACGCTCAAGGATCTCCCGTTCCTTTGCAGACAGTCGTGGGTTGCTGATCCTCAAATCCGCCAATTCATCCGGCAGACAAATGATAATGCAGTCAGGACGACTGTCACCGAAAAGACCCTGGATTCTCGCGTCAAACAACTCAAGAACTTCGTCGAACCTTTCCACGGGTGAGGAACGGTGGAGCGCAAGATTGAGACGATCATCGTCCAAGGGCCGGACGAATCTGTCATCAACCACGAACGTTACCCCTAAAACTTGGCGCGAGCCAGGCCAATCACGGTATCGCTTTGCGCTCCTCTCTCGGGCAATCCCCACGCCGTTTAGTCGGGGGAGCCAATTACGCGCAAATTGGACATCCGCCGAAGGACCGACGATCCCTATGCGCAGTTCCTTTGGCGCGCACACTTTGTCGGCGGCACCATACCTCGCCATCATGCGCCGCGGCTCTACCCCCGTCGCATTGCCACCGAATATCAACGTGGGTTCAGGCAGACATTCGATTCTTAAGTTCAGATTCATTGTTCGTCAGTCCGATCTCTGGCACTTCCACTGTCAGAAAGTTGGAGTCGAGAAGGAGATCCTCAACGTGGAGGTCACCAACGTTTATCGTCTCCGCCCCCCGACCCAGAAAAGCCGCCCAAAACGAGAGGTCCGCCTCGACATTCTTGTTGCGATCGAATTTCATACGACGAGTTGCCTTTGACGCACGCGCGAACGACGGCAGCGGAGTCACAGCGTCACGACCCGTGAACATATAGAACGGCTTAATACGAAGACACCAGGACCCTCCAAGATCAACAATCTCGTATCCAAATCCTTCATTTTCGAACCAAGCTCTAGGTCCGTCCGCACGACGCTTCACCACTTCACGTCTAATCCCGCGTCGCTGCGCACTATTCCACACGACGGTGCGCTCACCCTTCGTAGTGCCAGCAAAATAGGCCCGATGTTTAGCGCTGTCCTCAAGAATCAATCCGTGGTCTTCGAACCCAAGGAAGTGGTACTCGACATGGTTCCGCAAGAGCCATGAAACAATCCGTTTGGCGTCACCCGATGCCTCAAGGTCGCTCCGCAGGACACTTGCGCTACCCTTTCTATCTGCAATCGGCTCAAATAGTGATAGCAGGATTGGAAGGGGTACGAAGCTCCACAATTCAATCCCCCCGCCCCGCTTTACAAATGTTCCACACTCCGACAAGTCGATGCTCCGGGGACGTTCATGAAGCGGTACGGTCAACCGAAGAATCGTGATTCTTTCGGGCATCGCTGTGAAGGGAAGAACATTTAACACATAGAGACCCGTTGGCACGTCCGAACGCGCAATGGTGCGTGATCCAGCAGACGCCTGTGGTTGTGCCACAACCGCTGTAAATCGTGACTCGACGGGGCTATCGTAAAAAGCCGAACCACCGCCAGAAGTCAACATCAACTGACCCACATCCATAAGGCCCGTGCCCGAGCGTTCCATCGCACTAATCCCGAAGAAAATGTCACACAGCGAAGGATTCCGCTGATCGGTGACACCCTTTGAGAGAACGATTCTGCCGTCCGCCTCAACTGCCACCTTGCCCGCCAATTTCGCTGTGAGGCCACCCGGATTGGTGAAAGTGATCTCTGTTCCAGGTTGAATTTCGATGCTAGATTTCTCCGGAATTTCGTAATCCCGGTGTACCAACGTGTTTACCAACAGTTCGACAAGAACACGGGGTGGATAGGGCACCTCGTCGCTGTGGAGCCTGCGCTTTTTCACCTTCAGTGGAGGATTTACATCCGCGCTCTCCAGTTTCTCCATCAGCTTCCGGTGTTGACTGATCAGATTGCCATCGTAGATCTCACGCTTCTTACCAGCTTCGGTCACAGAAACGACAGCTTGAGGAAACAACTTCTGCGGACACTTGCCAAACAGCAAAATGGCCCCAGCCGTAAACGTATCCCCTCCTGGCTCTGGGACAACGAGACCCTGTTCACGCATAAGTGGAATGAGTGTTTCTCTAGTCAACGGAGCTCGACCAAGTTTTACGCAATACTCGCGCAATACTGAAAGCGCGAGGTCTAGATCAAGGTCGTCGAGCGATGCGTTCGCGACGACGGTCTCGTCAAAGCCGCGTCTCTCTTCAGATCGCCGCTGACCAAGGCCCGCCACGTCATATCGGTCCTGACCGGACATTTCTTTCGACAACTCAGAAAAAAGCTCGTCAAAGCCGTCGATTCTGCACAGCCGGAAATTGGATCCCAGTCGCCTCGAAAGGCTCTCGACATTAGCGTGAGGCGCTTCCCCATCTCGTATGCACCAGAAGATCCCAGCTGGAAAATCGAGTCGGCCACCGTTGGTCTGTCTGAACAAGCCGTCCATAATAGAGAGCTCGGAACCGCGATAACCAACAACGATGACAGGCGACGCGTCTAGCATTGGACGAAGGCGCGAGATTAGCCCATCGTCTAAAGATCCTGTTTCCCCGGCAGCATTCTTGTCTGAATATTGCTCTGCGCGACCATGCAGCCAAATGATCTGGCACCTGCTGTAAATATTGAACTGGTCGTAATCGCCGCAGTAGCGATTCACTTCGTCAATTCTACGGATGTGGGGTTGGCGCTCTTTAAGAACATCCGGCAGGCACGGGTCAAAATTCGTAGTCAGAATCGTTCTGACTAGACCACGCATTACAAACTCCGCAACGACTTTGTAACCAGCGCTGATTCCGTTCACGGGCCGCATCAGATCGAGAATGATCTTTTTGCGGAATTCAGCCGGAACGAGCAAGTGCTCCACCGCGAGAGGGAAATTCTCCGCTAGGCGATCAGCCCCCCCAATAAACCAGGGCAAGCTCTGAAGCCACGATTCCCATTCTGAGGGCTTCACGCGTTCCGGCGGGCGGCTGTTTCGCAGGACGCGCTCAGAGTAAAAAATGCGTGCAATCTGCCTCACTGCATCCGCAGCCGTCGGAACACCTGACCGAAACGACGCTCCGGCTCCAAGCAAAAGTAGAGGGCACGGACCATCGCTTGGCCGCAAGAGAGATGCAAGCACGGACACGGCCTCTTTACTGCCGCTCGTTAATGACATTTTACAACCTCAAAAAAAATTCCCCATGTGAGGTCCAGACAGAGGAACGAATCGACAACTGTCTGTTGCTTCTCTCAATGCAGGCATTATCAAAAGAAGTACATTCAGAATACAACTCGGTTCATTTGGCGTCAATCGTGCTATACTTTTCATGCTATGCAGGTCGGCTTTGTACCTCGCCAAGTCACGCGTTTAACAGGAGTTCCATACTCAACGCTGAACTTATGGGCGAAGAATGGGCTCGTTCGTCCGAGCATCGCGACAGCAGAAGGAAGCGGAACCGAGCGGATCTACAGCTTTACGGATTTAGTCGCGTTGAAAGTCGCTTTCGAACTCCGCAAAGCGGGTGTTACGACTCGATCACTGAAAAGAGTGGTCGAATTCCTACGCACGAATGAAGACTTCGAAATTCCGCTTTCTGAAGCCCGTTTGATCGTCAGTGGGCGCGATGTCATTGTGGTCAAGAATAAAAGCGAACTCATCAGCGCCTTACGGAATCCCGGCCAGGCGTGTTTGAGTTTCGTGCTTGATCTTCCGCGCACCCTGGGCGAACTCGCCCAACTTGTCGACGCCAAGACTCACTTTGCCATCGGTGTTCTGCCGAGATCTGCGCCTTCCGCCGGAAAACAGCCCCCCAGCCCTACAACTCAGCGCCGCAAACGCTCCGTCGTCTAGCCTAAAGGACACCCCATCAAGCTTCACCGCTGATGCGCTGCGCGCGTCTTCTCCTCACTGCGCCGTTCTCAGGTGTGCGCCCGTTACGCGGGCTCGGACGGGCGTTTCGGACTGCGCCGGTTTCGCGCCAAACGAACCCCAACCGCGTTTGGCACTCACCGCGCTTTCACTCACGCCCTGCCACCCTCCTTCGGCCTCCGTTCTGTCCCTTTCACCGTTCCGCCTTGTTCCTTCCCGCTGCCGCTCAAGTGAAGAAAGAAACAAGCCGGAAACGGCAGAAAGGGAAAAAACATGAAATTAGAAGAAGTC
>Ga0210390_10001612_pt1 | contig 21282 bp, 31 predicted proteins | sample IncBWH11OmetaG_FD_161050 | JGI IMG/M metagenome (GOLD analysis project Ga0210390, IMG submission 161050) | Forest soil microbial communities from Barre Woods Harvard Forest LTER site, Petersham, Massachusetts, United States - Inc-BW-H-11-O ... | reverse complement strand
TTAATGCCTTGGTGACCGATAGCCAGCGTAGCGAGCAAAGCGGCTTCGCCAATCTGGTGAAGGGCACATTCGGCATGTTCAGAAATCCGACCGCCCACGAGGCCCGCATTCTTTGGGCTATTAGCAAGGAGGACGCCGAGGACCTTCTATCGCTTGCGTCTTTAATTCACAGGCGGATTGATGCGGCAACCGTTTAAGGCGCAACGGATGCGATTCGCAAAGAGTAACAGTATCGGCCAGCTCGCTATGGATGAGCAGGCAGACTCTCGCGAAAGTAGCAACATCGGCTGGAACGCTATACTCCGAAGCGCTAAGTGCCACGAAGTGTTGGCGCAAGTAGCTGCCCTGCGAAAGAAAGGCGAGAACGTCTACCCGATACAGCACGACGTATTCCGTGCTTTTGAGGACTGCCCCTTCAAGAAGGTTCGGGTGGTCATTCTCGGCCAAGACCCGTATGCCAATGAGGGTCAGGCTATAGGCCGAGCCTTTGGCGTGTCGGACTCGACCGATATGCCACCTTCGCTCAAGAACATCTTTGAAGAGGTGTGGCGCGACTACCCGCCCCGGTTGATGCCGAAACCGACCTTGGAGTCGTGGGCTAAGCAGGGAGTGTTCTTGCTGAACACCACCCTGACGGTGGCGCATGGTCGCTTCAACAGCCACGCCAACATTGGGTGGAAAGAAGCAGTGACCATTCCGACCTTGGAAAAGTTGTCCGCCGAGCGCGAGCATCTTGTGTTCATGCTGTGGGGCGCTCATGCCAAGTCCTTCGAGCATATCCTGGATCAGCGAAGACATTTGGTTCTTAAAGCGTGGCATCCGTCGCCACGGTCGGTAGCAGGCTTTCGAGGATGTGGTCATTTCCGCAAAGCCAACAACTACCTCAACAAGCACGGCATCGAGCCAATCATCTGGACGATTGGGAAAGCAGATTCTTGATACGGTGATTCCGAGGGCGAAGCTAGCATTCAAAGTTTTCCACCAACGCACTTTTCGCCCACCACGACGATTGCATTACATGGCGAACAAAAGGCGAATATGCTACGCTCTTATTTGTGGCTCTGCGAACTTGCACAGTTGCGGTTAAGGATCTTCGAGACATTGAGCACTCTATAGAGGTCAGCGCCGAGACACTCTATGAAGCGATCGCTACCGCTCTCGCGGCGTTGCAGCAGGACAGCTGGGTAGGCGAGATCGGTCAGGGATTCACAACGGTGACTGTTATTGTCCAGCAGCCTCCCGTAAAGCACGAAGTCAAAATGAACGACTTTGTCTCATGGCTCCGCCGCCAAGGTCGTTCTCCCGCAGAGGTCCTTCTGAAGCAAAAGCTGGAGAAAATATTGGGCAAGGTAAATCACCCTAGGAGGTGACCGAAAAGGCCAAACAGACAGATCAGCAGAAATAGATCTCTAAGGTCTCACTGACTCGGAGTTCGAGCCGCTTTGGGAGAGTGCTTAGTTTGCCCCGCTTGCGCACCACCCGTTTTCACGGAGGAGGGTTGCCTGATGATCGCACCTGGCGCGAAGGGGTCCTTTCCTTGAAGCACCGAAGATGCAACGAAACTAACCAGTATCATCCCACTCAGCAATCCCCACACGAGAACGACCGGCTTCCAGGGAACGAGAATGTACATGGCAGAACCTCCTGGGACGAAGAGTGCCTCACGATTACCGACATTATACTGCGAAAAGCCCAGACTTTTCGGGGACATCTTGCCAGAGTTTCTTCGCTCAGGGAATTGATTCGGGGTAGCTGGTTTGCGAAATCAGGCAAACTTGGCATTCGTCAGAATGATCGAAGTGATGTCCGTGAAGAACGCAACGACGTGTGCATCCTCGATAGGCGCTTGGCCGGGATGGGCGCTGTGGTTCCGGTACTGGAAATCTACATCGATGAGTCGGTCGGCCTGATTGCTGTCCAACAGATTCATGCCCTCGCAGACTGTGATTAGATCATTGTCGAAGACCGCTTGAAGCTCTCCCAGCGTCGTAATGTTGAACTCTTTGTTCCATCGCTTGTGTCTTCCCGATGTCTGGGCTTTCAGCGCAGTCGATGTTGAATTGAAGGTCATGAACCCCAAGGCTTGTATCCGCTTCTGGATTCGATCAATCGCCGCACACCAACCGAGAACGATGGAGGCTCGATGAAACCCAGCATTGGCACTATCAATCGCTTCCTTCAGATACTCGGACTCATCTGGGTTGGACAAACCAGTGACGAGTTTTTGAAGATCGAATTTGGTTTCTACGCCCGTGCTGGTCTGCTGAATAGGAAGAACAAACTTGTTCTTGAATTGATCGAGCACCGAGTCCAACGTCTCCAGATAGGAACTCTTCCTATTGTTGGGCCTGCTCAGGACGTGCAGTCTCTTCAAAGAGTCAGAGGTCTCAGCAATCACTTCTTTCCCAATTGGAAATTTGTGCTCCAGCGGACTCCGAAGTTCTTCGACCCAGCGAGTCGCCAACTCTTCAGTATCAGTCCGCAACTTCTTCTGGCTCACTGTCGTTCCCGTCAATGCCGCTACGCTTTTTCTGAGTTTGCGAAGATCGCTCTCGAAGGTATCGAGTTTCTTCAGTATCTCCGCTTTCATTTCTCAGCCTCAGTCGCCAAGCGTTTAATCAAGACGCCCAAGGCATCTTGGCCCTCCGAGGAGAGTGGTTCAGCAGGCCCTTGTGCAGTGAGTGCCTTTCTGAATAGTTTTACGTTCCTGTCTTGTTTGAAAACCCCGGAGAAGTTGCCTTTGTCGTAATACCCTTTGTCTTGGCAGACTGAGCGCACTTCTTCTGGGTCCGTAGTCAATGAGTTCTTCTCGATAGCGTTCTTCAGCGCCAGCAAAAGTGCCCACTCCATCTGGCCCGTTGTTATTCCCTTCGTGTGTGGCTCCTTGATGAAGTGGACTTCTCCGTTGTCATAGAGGAGTATTTTGTCGATCTCATCTTTGGTCACGTCGGTTTTCTTCATCAGCACTCGGAGTTGCGTCGTGATGGGAACACCGTCGCCCTTCGGCTTCTTCTCACTGTCGTCTGGCGATTTGTGCTCCTCCTTCCCGCTCTTTCCGCCGCTAATTGTACCGTCGCCGTTCTGACGGAGTAGATTCGCAAGTAGCAACTCGAAGCACTTATCTCGAAACTGTTCCGGCACAGATGCCGCTATCTCAGAAATTTCCTTGATGCTGTCTTTGAGTTGGCCGTAGTCCATAGCATCTCCTGTCGGCATTAAGCCGATGCTAGTTAGCCTATTAAGAGGGAAGGACTCGATGGTAGCACATCTGCATCACTGCAATCTTCTGACGTACAATTCGTCATGCCTTTTGTCGATGAACGCTTCGACACCATCCATCAACTCCTGAGACAGCAGAACCTCAGCGTGATGCCGGGGCCATTCAACTCACAAGCAGACATCTTCACGGCATACAGGGAGAGCGCCCAAATCATCACCCGAACGATCCCGCACGAAGCAGGCCACGCTATCATCGGCCTCGATCTCGACGCCGGAGACGTGCTCGAATGGATCGCCGTCTATGCAGTGAGAAATGGCCTGCCGGGAGGCGGCTGCAAGTGGGGCGAGAAATCATGTCCGATCGAGAACCAGTGGATGAGTGCAGTCGGAGGGATGGCAGCGGAGAGAGTGAAATACGGGGACTATCTCGCTACGACGGCGCAGTTCGACAAAGCCGATCTTGCTCGTGCGGGATTCAATCCTGCGAGGCTCCCAGAATTTCTCGATAAGTGTGGTGACCTCATACGATCCCATGAAGTCACCTGGAAGGAACTTCAGCAACTACTCTACGAACGCACAGTCAGAGACTTGACTGAGCGCATTGATGCGATCAGACAAGGTGACATTGATGTCGGAGTAGTGACAGGCCAAGAAGCACGAGACATCTTCGGCGGACACTCTTGAATCATGAAAACGAAAACCGCTAATTCACTCGGGAAGTATCTCAGCGTTGTCGCCAACGTTCGACAACAGTGGAGAATCCCGTAGCATCTCGAACTGTGGTTTCGAGCGGAGGACCTCCGGCACCACAGCACTCAACTCCAGCCCGGAGTCTATCGTTCGAGGCATAGCGGCAAAAGAAAGTCGCTCGATAAACTTCTCGAAATTGATAACGATTTGTACAGGGAGTTCGCTCGCTGTGCGACTCAGTTGTCCGCCCCGGATGCTAACGCAATTGAAGACGAATGGGACTCGTACTTCTTAATGCAGCATCATGGTGTTCCGACTCGCCTCCTTGATTGGAGCGATGGATCACTTATCGCTCTGCACTTCGCAATCAGCAAGAAGAAACGAGTACCTGAAAGCCGCTCTGTCATCTACATGCTTGATCCACACTGGCTCACCAAACTTCTGCGACAGCATACCGACCGCAAAGACGCCATCAACAGATGGAAACAATTTGCCAAGAAGCATCCCAGCGATTACGACGAAGATGATTGGGAACGTCTGTACCTCCCAGCGAGAAGGACGAGATCAAGAACAAACTGTTGAAGACTCCGGTGACGCCGATGCTATGGGACTCGCCGCATGTCACCCGGAGAATCGCTGCTCAACGAAGTCGATTCATGATCTTCGGCACCGATTCATTGTGGCTGGTCAATCTGGCAAAAGAACGAGGCTCCCGGCTGATGGCGATCAAAGTTCCTAAGAACGCGATCAGCAACATCCGGCAAGAACTCAAAGACGCAGGCATCACGGAGTCCGTCGTTTTCCCCGACTTCGACGGTCTAGGTCGTGAGTTGAAACAAGTCTGGGAGATGCGACATTAGGGAAAACTGGGGACAGCCGAAGCGCTCCCCAATTTCCCGTCCTACGCCGCCGCTAAATGGCCTTTGAATTGGGGAAATAGGTTTCTATGTTTCTCCTCAGACGCAAAGAGCCGCCCGGAGCTATGCTGCGCTACGACGGGCGGCTTACTACCCCCTCAGCTTGCCTTCGCATTGTAAAGGCTTTCACCGGCTTTCGTCAGTGTACACAGCCACGATGCGCCACTCGTCCGACATTCCGGACACTGTGAGACTCGTTTTATGCGTTGCCTTCCCTGACAATCTCAAGCTGTTCTCTTTCGATTTCATTGGCTTACGGGCAACATATACGACCGCTTGGTCGGTATTCGGACCACCAAATTGAAACTTCCCCACTGGGCACGTGCTTCGCGGTAGGCTCCACCGAGCGTAAACCGAACGGCTAGCGAACAGGTCACGCTTAGGAGCGGCAGTTATGGCAAAGCCGAAGACCATCCGGGTGGGCAATATCACGGTGACGCAGATAAGCCCGAAGGAACGGGAGATCCTTGCGCAGAAGATAAAAAAACGGCATGACCGGCTACGTAACAGGTATCGAGAGATCCACAAGAAAATAGTTGATTGGGTCAGCCATTCAGTCGAGGAAGGTAGTGTTTACGTGTGCATCCGGTTCATGGACAAGACCGAGTTTTCCCTACAGTTCAGCCCCCAAATCCTAACGGACAGCATCGATTTATCGGATATGAGCACAGGTAACGTCAAGATGCTTCGAGAGTACTACCCGAGACGGGATGAATGAACGTCCTCGATCCGAGGAATCGGAACATTGAGTACCGGAGTTGCCGAATGTCCAAACGGAAGCAGAAACGACACGAGCGGAAACCAAACTTGGATACATTCAGCGACGGTATCAAAGGCAAAGTGCTGGATGCCGTCAGCATCACCAACGAGTTCGAATCCCGGTACATCTCCTTGGAATTTCAGGACCAGACCGAACTGATTATAACGCTGGATGTCCGACTGACAGGCAAATTGGAGCTGTTCGATTGTAAGACTGGAGATCAGAGACTCGTAAAGAAAATTGGTTTAGTTCCCGATGACACTCCTTTGTGGCGGCCGAAGGAATAATTGAATGAAGCAGAAAAAAAAGATGAAGCGGAGAATTACGTTTAACAGCCTATATATTGAGATGCTCGGACCGCGCGCGCTCAGCAAGAACAGAGAGACGGACGGCTGCGTGACAGACTTTCTACGGACGGTTGAACATGACACGCGACACCTGCTCAGAGAATGCGCCAAAATCACCCCAGTGCTGAAAGACTTCCGCCTGCGATTCGATTGATGAAAGGTAAATTGTGAGATACCGAACTGTACGAGCAAAGGGGGATGGTATCGAATACCCGGAACTGACGGGCAAGATCATCAGACAGGTGCGGTTTGCCAACGACGAAGAGTTCACCGCGCTTGTAATGGAGTTCGAGGACAACGCTCTCGTCAGTTTTCGATTGAAGGCCAGGATCGCTCTTTTGATGGAGCCGGAGCTTTCAACCCTCATGGATGGCGACATCGTGAAATGGAAGAAACTAAAGAGACGCCCGGCGACCCTGCGGGTCCGCGGCGACAGAAAGGCTTAGAGTGGCGGCGAGTATAAAACGCCCGCAAAACTGCTCCGCGGCTCTCTTCTTAAGATTCAATCAGGGACTATAGTCCCTGAATCATTTCTTCGAGGATTGGTACAGTTCTTCGAATGAAGCGCCAACGCGATGTACTCAGACAGATCATCGGAGAATGCGACTCGATGCTGGTTCACACACGTCCGAACCTACCGTACCGGGGACTATCTAAGGAAACCCTGGTGGCCGGCGTCGAGATCATACGCAGCCTTGCCAAGAAGGGCATAACCAAAAAAAGGAAAGCCAAGCCCAATGCCACTTGAGCAGAGGCAACGGGGACTGTTCAAGAATGCACCCCATCAATCCTTCGCATGATACGTTCCGCCCACTGTACGGCGCTGGCAATCAATGACTCAGTTCTGGGACTGGGGCGGCAGTCGAACAGATCGTCCGTGGTCTTTAGATGCCGCGCCACTAGGATGCCTGCCACAATCGCCAGCACCCGTTTGCGGCCCTCGTCATTTGCGGCATCGTAGCATCGTCGCCTTTTGTTCGTCTACGCAATGAAAACCTTCATTCTGCTTCTTAGATGGGATATAACCGGCTAGCACTCAAAAATGATAGGAGCCGCCCAGGCCGTGACCACTCTCCTTGTCGGGTTCGATTCCGCGTGGACCCCCACCAATTCCGGTGCGCTCGTCGGGGTCATCCGCTTTGATGACGGGACCCTCCACGGTCTTGGTGCGCCCCAAATCGTGGACTACCGCGAAGCTGAAGTTCTCATTCTCAAGTGGCAAGCCGCGCAGGTGCCGACGGCGACAATCGTACTGCTCGACCAGCCGACCATCGTCAAGAACACGGCGGGGCAACGGCCAGTCGAGAACATTGTCGGGTCGCCGGTCAGCCTCCGTCACGGCGGGATGCAACCGGCCAACACCGCCAGGGAAGAGATGTTCGGCAAGGGGGCGCCCGTCTGGCCATTCCTGACCCGGTTCGGCGGCCCTGCAGATCCACTGGAGCCGATTGCGGATACCCGTGTATTCGAGACCTACCCGGTGCTGGCAATGATGGCGCTCGGCTGGATGGTGCCAGATTCACGCGCTGCGGGTCGCCTGCCCAAGTACAACCCGGAGCGGAAAAAGACCTTTTCGATCTCGGATTGGCAGTACGTCTGCGGGCTTGCGTCAGCCGCCTTCAGTGACCGCCGACTCATGGACATCGTTCGGTGGATCAATCACGCTGCCCGGAACGCTTCGCCGCGCAAGAGTGATCAGGACAGCTTGGATGCTTGCCTGTGTCTGCTGGTAGCCATTTACCTAGCTGAGCGGAAAGACGGCCTGATGGTTGGTGATCTGCACACTGGCTATATAGTCGTGCCGTATTGCGCCGAGCTTCACGCAGAACTCGACGCTCGCTGCCGCCAGACTAGTCGGGTGCCATCGGAGTGGGTGCGAAGGTTCAACACTACTTCCGCTTGAGCCTTCTGTTAGGGCCCAATGCCCCAGAACCTCGGCCCGACACGGCTTTTGGATCGGTTCGATTCAAATATTCGTTAGGCCTTCACGAAACTTTACACACACATCCGGGTTCCAATCTCACAGCCGCTCGTCTTTTTAATCAACACATGGCAGCACGCAACTGTAGGTGTCACCAAACTCTTAAACGGGGCTTGGAGCAGTGTTCTCCAACGTTGAAGTCCGTCACCTTCTCGCTGTCGATATCCTCGCTGAGGAACTGAATTTCACGCGAGCTGCTCTCAGACTCAACATAAGCCAATCCGCTCTGAGCCGACAGATTACAGACCTCGAAGAACACTACAGATTTCACCTCTTCACTCGCGACAAGCGACGAGCCGTGGAACTCACCGAAGCGGGCCGCGTTTTTGTTAAGGAGGCCCGTTCCGCTCTGCTGCTTATAGAACGGGCCGGGCATCTCGCCCATGCGGCCCATGAAGGCGCAGTCAATGTTTTGACGATTGGACTGTCGCCATGTGTCGAACAGGACTGGATTTCAGGTCTTCTCACGATCCGCTTGCCGCTGTACCCCAGAATCCGAATTCGATGGCGTAGTCAGTTTCCAATCGACTTGGTCCGGAGCATTCTGGCGGGCGAACTCGACCTAGCGCTGGTGGCGGCACCGCCTGAGGATTCTCAGATCACATCTGTGTTGCTTTCTCGTGCGCAACTCTGCGCTCTTCTCCCTGAGGGCCATCCAGCCGCCCACAAGGAATCCTTGGTACTTGAGGATTTAGCGCAGGACGCATGGATTCTTTTCTCGAAGCAGGTTCATCCTCTTCTGCGCGGTGCAATCGTTGAGGCGGCCCAGCGCGAGGCAATTGTGCCCAAGGATGTTCACGATGTCCTTACTGCTCAAGAGGCTTTTCATCTGGTAGCACAACACGTGGGCGTTGCGATCCTCACGAAGCCGACAACGCTCGACACTCGCGCCAAGAAGCAGGATGTGATCGTGAAGCCGCTCACCGATAACGCTTTGTGCTTTGAGACGTGCTTAGTTTTGCGAGCCCATGAGGAGTCCCGTCTGGTCAACGAGTTCGTGCGCTCCTACCTCCGCAAATATGCTCCCCATCGGCTCGGACCAACTCAAATGGAGCTGAAGCTGCCCGCCTGACCTTGGTGCCGATCTCCAGCCCAGCAACACGCTTCCCGATCTCCCAGTCCGATTCGCACATTAGAGACGATCTGCCATAATTCTTCCATGTGTGGGCGATACCGGTTATCCCGAAAGAAAGAACTGCGCGAACGCTTCGATGCCTACGGCGAATATGATGGCGCCCCGCGCTATAACATTGCCCCGTCGCAGCCAGTGCTAGCGATTCGCCAGGAGCCTTCCAGCCGACGGCGAATGTTCTCGACCATTCGGTGGGGGCTTGTTCCCTCTTGGGCGAAGGACCCGACGATCGGCTTTAGGACGATCAATGCGCGATCCGAAACGGTCACGACCACGCCTTCGTTCCGTGAACCCTTCAAGTCCCAGCGCTGCCTGATTCCGGCAGACGGGTTTTACGAGTGGATGAAGAATGGGAAAAGTAAACAACCCTACTGCTTCGAGGTAAAAGAGGGGGAGGTTTTCGCCTTTCGCTGGGCTGTGGGACAGGTGGACTGATCCGCGGGGAGAAGTGGTCGAGAGCTGTACGATTCTGACGACCACCCCAAATGCTCTGTTGACCGACATCCACGATCGAATGCCTGCAATCCTGCGGCCCGACGACTACGATCTCTGGCTCAATCCCACCGCACAGAATACGGAAAGCGCATTGCGGCTGCTCTCGCCGTACGCGGGTCCGATGCGTCGGTACCCGGTTAGCACTCGGATCAACCAGGTCCAGAATGACGATGCCGACTGCGCCAGGCCCGTGGAATTGGAGGTTCCAGCGCAGAGTCAGTTGTTTGGCTAACAAAATGGATGTCGCTGCGGTTCCTATTTTCTTGGTACTTAGTTAGCTTTTATGCGCCCCAGTAATAACGTGTCCCGGAAAAATCATTGGACAGGACCGCACGGAGGACTCAAATTAGTAAACAACAAGGCCGCTAGGTCTGCCATTGCAGCTTTTCCGGCCCTTCGCTTCCGGACACTTGGAGACATTCGTCCAAATGACTCTTATTGAGCAGTTGCGCTCCAAGAAGAAGGCTCTCACGGTCGAGGAACTGGCCGGATTGCTTTGCGTTGCCGTCCGGACTCTGTACAAGGAAGTTGAAGACGACCACATCCCCTTCTTCCGTGTCCGAACCTCCATCCGCTTCGACCCGCATCAGGTAGCTGATTGGCTGGAAATGAAAATGCCGGCGCACTCCGTCAGGACGCAACGGCAGAGTGAATCAGCTGCTCGGGCCTAGGCGCAGTTGTAGCGTAAAGTTGGCCAGTTTCGTGAATGCAGGCTATGGCTTCCGCCATTTGTCCCGATAGTCCCTTCGCGAATTGCGCACGCGTTCTACGGCGATGGCGGTCACGAGCCGGACTGGCTGGGTTCGGATTCCGGTTCGACATCCCAAATTATGGGTCAAAGTAATCCTTGACATTGGAATGCGCTCAAGGGTTGATACTCATGATGGTGCAGAGAGGCAATGCGACGTTTCACTCCGGCGAACTGGCGAAAGAGACCGGAGTCAGTGCCGACACGATTCGGCATTACGAGAAAATCGGCGTCTTGCCGAAGGCTGTGAGGACTGCGTCAGGTTACAGGATCTATCCAGCGAGTGCAGTCGAACGAGTCCTAGTCGTTCAACGGGCACTTCGCATCGGATTCACGCTGGCCGAACTCTCAGAGGTTTTGAGAGCTCGTGACTCTGGTGGTGCTCCGTGCCAGCGGGTCTTTGACCTGGCAGAGCAAAAGCTCGTTGGCATTAGAACGGACATTGAGGCCTTACAGCATACCGAACGGTCTTTGAAGAGAGTGCTGACGGATTGGAAGAGTCGAGTTCAAAGAGCGGGTGAAGGACAGAAGGCTCACTTACTCCATTCGCTGACTGATGTTTTGAAGAACTCGCCCGGTCCTACAAAGTTTCGGAGGAGAAAAACATAATATGAAGATGCTCGTGATATTCGCTTTGTTCGGTAGCCTGCAATTAGCGGCACAGGACATGAAGTCCTGTCCGATGCACCAACAGACTAAGTCCGAGCATCAGGCCGACGTTGAGAAGCACGGCGACATGGCAATGGGATTCCCGCACGACAAGACGACACACCATTTTCGTCTCTTGCCGGACGGAGGAGCGATTGAAGTCACGGTCGATGACGCTCACGACGCCGAGAATCTCAGCATGATTCGGATGCACCTGAAGCACATCGTAGCGATGTTCTCGAAGGGTGACTTCTCAATTCCGATGTTCGTCCACAGCGAGGTTCCGCCGGGGGTCACTGAGATGAAGGACAGGCGGGCTGAGATCACGTACACCTTCGAGGAGTTGCCGACTGGTGGAAGAGCCCGCATCACGACGGTGAATCACGATGTTCTGAACGCCGTTCACGACTTTCTCGCTTTTCAGATTCAAGATCACCAGACCGGGGAGAAAGCCGACTGAGACTCGCTTTTGGTATGCTCGGGCAATGGAAACGGCGCTGACTCGGGAAGCTGCGGCTCGACGAGGGAAACACGTCGAATACTTCACGATCGCATGGAATAGTGTCGAAGGTCTCGTAGCGGTCGCTGCGGGAGCACTCGCAGGCAGCATTTCCCTCATCGGCTTCGGAATTGACAGTTTCATCGAGGTCATATCCGGCTCGGTGCTGCTCTGGAGAATGTCAGTAGATGCTGACATCCACCGCCGAGAGCGAAACGAAAAACTCAGTCTTAGGATCGTCGGCGTCTGCTTCTTAGGGCTGGCTGTCTACGTCGGCTATGAGTCACTCTCCGACCTCCTGATGAGAAAAGCGCCGGAGCACAGTATTCCGGGAATTGTCCTCGCTTGTGTCTCCCTCGTCGTGATGCCACTTCTCTCACGGGCAAAGAAGAAAGTCGGAGACGAACTCGGAAGCGTTGCGATGCACGCCGATGCCAAGCAAACGGATTTCTGCGTCTACCTGTCTGCCATTCTCCTCGCCGGGTTACTTCTCAATATCACTATGGGATGGTGGTGGGCAGACCCGCTTGCGGCACTAGTGATGGTGCCCATCATCGCCAAAGAAGGAATCGACGGCACTAGAGCGAAGGGGTGTTGTTAGCGTCTATTCGACACGGCACAAGCAATAAAGAAATTGTTGAACTGTTCCAAAGGGCGTCTCATGGAGTTCCTTAGAACTTCCGAGCAGATGAAAGCGAACGCCGAACTGGTCATGCAATGAGTCGGCATCATAGCGAACGACATCAAGGCCGCTGCATTGTGTTGGCCCTTCTGGGCCGAACGTACTGACGATGACGTGTCCTCCCGATCTGACTGCGCTCGCTACTTGTGCGACATAAGCCATGCGTTCCTCGTCGGACGCTAGAAAGTGAAAGACTGCTCGGTCGTGCCAGACATCATAGGCGGACGCTTCCAACTTCACCGTCGTAACATCTCCAACGAGCCAACGAACACCATCTGAAGACAATCCTAACCGCTCTTTAGTCTTGTCAACAGCGACCTGTGAAATGTCGAGGACACTGACGTCGGAGTAGCCCTCGGCGAGAAGGTCGTCCACGAGGGTGGACTCGCCCCCGCCAACGTCGATGATCGAAGCCGAGCGTCCGGCTGCGACTCGTTCAATCAATTCAAGAGAAGTTTCAAGATGCGGGCGATACCAACTGACTGCATCGGGTGCTTTCTTGCCGTAAATCGTGTCCCAATGCGTCTTGAGGTTCATCCGGCCAGTCCCATCGCTCTTGCTATCATAACGAACACTTCAGTCTCGGTGACAACTCGTGCCCTTAGCCAGGCTCTTCGTCCTCATTTCGGTTTTCTTCCTCACTAGCGTCATTAGTGTAGTGACTGGAAGCACTTCTCTTATCACTGTCCCGGTGATGATTGCCTTTGGCATTGAACCGCACATCGCTGTTGCGACGAACATGATGGCATTGATCTTCATGAGTGCAGGCGGTTCGTTGCCATTCGCTCAGAAGGGCATGATTGAACGCCGTCTTCTGCCTATCAGCATCGGGTTAACAGTCGTCGGGTCTGGTATCGGTGCTTTGCTCTTGCTTCGAATTCCGACCGGAGCACTCCAACTGACAATCGCGGTCGCAATGATTGCGGTTGCAGTATTCTCGCTGGCAAGAGGGGAGAGCGGAACAACTCAACACTCCGTGTCGAACAGCAGCCGAACGGTCGGCTACTTCGCAACCTTCGTTCTCGCTGTCTACGGCGGGTTCTTCAGCGGCGGATACGTCACGATGCTGACAGCCGTTTTCGTCCTGCTCTTTGGGTTGACGATCCTTCGGTCTGTGGCGACGACAAAGATCATCAACTTCTTCTCGTCGCTCGTTGCCACGATAATATTTGCGTCACACGACGTCGTCGATTACAGACTCGGTGCTGTGCTCGGGTTCACCATGTTCCTCGGTGCGGTCATCGGCGGGCACGTGGCAATGCGTCTTCCCACAGTCTGGCTTCGCCGCATCTTCGTTATCGCCGTCGTCGCACTCTCAGTGAACATGGTACTCGCGTTCATCCACAGTTCCCCACGCTGACTGTATCCGAAGTTGTATCCTACCCACTCAGCCATTCAGCGCCTCGCAGCGAGTTTGAAAACGAACACGACTACGCGAATGCTGCCAGACTCCCCTTGTTGATCCGTGCCTGTACATCGCTGTTGCGAACGCCTTTCAGATAAACCATCGTTGAGGCGATGTCGCGGTGCCCCATCCATTGCTGCAGGGTTCGGATATCAATGCCGTCTTGAAGATGTCGCGTGGCGTAGGTGTGGCGAAATTTATGGAGAAACCATCGGCCACAGTACGGGCCTTCGGCGCAGCGATTGATCTTTACACCACCTTCTTCTAGCTTATGGCTAACGGCGCAGTGGCCGCAGTTCAATTCCCCACGAAATGCGACCGCCTTGAGTTTTTCCAGCATGGCGCCGTCGGGCCGGCCTGTCGCACTTGGGAAGATAGGATCGTCCGGGGTCGCATTTGCAGGACGGAAAGCCTTGAGCAACACGATGAGTTTCTGGGGAACCGGGACCTCTCGCTCCTCCCAGTTCTTCGGTTGAAATCCCCAATGTGGCTTGGCGGTTACGCGCACGGCCATGTGCTTGAAGTCGACATCCCGCCATGTGACGAAGCGCCCTTCCGCGTCACGAAATCCTGACATCAGATAGAACTTAAACCTGACTTCCTCGGGCTTTGTGCAGGCTCTGAACAACTTTGCCAACTCGAAGTCCTCATAAATCGGCCGCACGGTTTCGACGAAACTAGGCCAGTCGGCGGCATTCAGGAGTTTCGCCTTACCGTGCTGTTTCATCACCTGCGAGATCACGACAAGCTTGTTGTAGATACTTTTGCCTTTCTGCCCTTGCTTCAGGCAGTCAGTGGCAAAGTCAAGCAGATCCTGACGCTCCACGTCATCGATGAAGTTCTTGGTACAGAACGCGCCGAAGGAGTCGAGAATGGGACGGTACGTTCGGAAAGTCCGCAATGAACGGTGGTAGCGGACGTAATCCTTATAAGCGTCGAGGGCGTGCTTCAGCGTTGTGCGCTCCTGGGCTACTTCGACCACAGGCGGTACCGGAATAATCCCGTTGCGCGCGGCGTCCAGTACGGCCTGCTTTGCCCGCACCTTGTCGGCAGCGGCGAAGCCATTCGGCCCAGCGGCTTCGCGATACCGCTTGCCGCCTTCCCACCATTCGAGGTAGTAGCTGCCTTCGGCGTGGACCGCGTCCTTACCCTCGACCGTCACATGATCGCGGCGAACCCGACCCTTACTGTCGAAAAGCGCCGGAGCGAGAGTCCAGGTTGCGCCATCCGAGGTGGAAATCTTGATTTTCTTGAGGAGTTTGACGCGGGAGATCTTCGGCATTGGCGGTTCCTCGTCTGAACCGCCACCATATTCGCCTACAAAGCTTCTAAATGCAAGTAAACAAATGAGCACCGTGACAGGGCAGCGTTCTAACCAACTGAACTACGTCCCCACTCGCCAAATCAACGTGATACGCAATCGCCAGTGTTTATGCGGCCTTGCGCGATTTGCATAAAATGCCCAATCTGCTCAGGGGACCCAGATCGCATCCAATCGGCTCAAAACCGTTAATAAACTGCCAATAAGAAACTGAGCAAATCGTTGTCACAGAAATATCCTAACAGCTTCTCGCAGAACACGAAAGACCACCTTCATTTTCCTGGGCTCAAGCGTCCGAACTCTTTGCGAAGTCCCTTATCGTAGGAACTCTTGCATGGCGGACGCAATTTCTACGACGTGTGTCTCTATCGCAAAATGTCCGGTATCGAGGAATTGGACCTTTGCATTCGGCAAGTCTTTTCGAAACGCCTCTGCTCCCGCGGGAATAAAAAAGGGATCATTCTTGCCCCAAATCGCAAGCAAAGGGGGTTTCGATCGACGAAAATATTCCTGAAATTTGGGATAGAGCTGCACATTCGACGCGTAATCCAGAAACAAATCCAGCTGAATTTCCTTGTTCCCCGAACGTTCGAACAGCGCCGTATCCAATGTGTACGACTCTGGCGCAACCCTGTCTGGATTGGCCACGCCGTGCGTGTATTGCCACCGCGTTCCTTCCAGCGTCAAAATGTTTTTCCGGAGTACCTCCCGGTTTTCTGCTGTGGGCACGGCCCAGTATTTCCGGATCGGACCCCAGGCATCTCCAAGGCCCTCCTCATAGGCATTTCCGTTTTGTGAAACGATAGCTGTGACCCGGTCAGGGTGGGCCATCGCCAGACGGAAGCCGGTTGGCGCGCCATAATCGAACACATAGAGTGCATAGCGATTGATCTTGAGTGCCTCCGTGAAGGCCTCGATTGTCGTGGCCAATCCGTCGAACGAATAAACATACTTTCGTTCGGCCGGAACATCTGTAAATCCAAAGCCAGGGAGGTCCGGCGCGATGACTCGGTAACGATTGGCCAGCCGTGGAATCAGTTCACGGAACATGAACGATGAGGCCGGAAATCCATGCAGCAAGAGAATTACGGGCGCCGCAGGATCGCCGGCGGCCCGATAAAACACTCGGACGCCATCGGCTTCGACTTTGTGGATGGAAGTAGTAGGCACGCCAAACTGGGCTTCGGCGGTACGGGACGATACATCGAGTGGCTCCGCCTCCAGCGTCACGCGCTTTGTCGCTTGCGATGAAATTGCTTTACTCATAAAAATTGGTCCTCATTCCTCAGGTGGTTGTAGACCCAGTCAGGCGGACTGCTGTATTGGTGTGGCCCCGGTACATGCGCGCATATCCATATACCGACGTCCGCCAAAGGATCGGCATTCTTCTCCCGCGATGGGAGCGTGGCGGCCAGTGCCGAATGGTACGAGCCAGGTCCCCTGACGGATCATGGCGGCCCCGTAGAGCATCCACTCCGAAAAGAGTGTCGGTCTGATGTGGCTGACGGGCACCCCGGACCAGTCAAACACACGCTCCGATAGCCAGTGTCCTAGTGCGGCATGGCTTTGAGAGTCTCCGCGCGCCGACTTTTGTGACATGTTGACGATGATTTTGACGCCAGCCTCCTTTGCAGCCTGAGCAAATCGAACGCTTGCATCCACGATCCCCGGTCGAATGGGATAGACGAAATACGCACCGTAGATTCCACGAAGGGCGAAACGTACCGATTCCATGTCGAGAAGGTCGCCAAAAACGACCTCTGCGCCCAATTTGCTGAGTCGTTCCGATCTTTCATCCTCTCGGTGAGCAAGCGCTCGAACGGCGTGTCCCTTTTCAAGTAGCTGTTCAACCGTTTCACCACCGGTTGCGCCGGTCGGTCCCGTTACAAGAACTTTCTTTTCTGATTTCATTTGATTCTCCTTTTTCGTTACTTTTGCTCCATGCTTTAACCCTGTTCAGTTAGCCGCGAAAAATGGGGGCTCCCCACGGTGCGCCCGTCGCGCCTCCATCGACCATCAGTTCGATTGCGTTGACGTAGGAGGAGTCATCTGAAGCAAGGAAAAGCACGGCTTTGGCAAGATCTTCCGGCTCACCCCAACGGCCCAGTGGAATCGCAGAGGAGACAAACTTTGCCAGCTTGGCGGACTCATCGGCTGATATCGAAGCGCGTGGCCCACGCTTCCAAATGGGAGTCTTCGTCGCGCCTGGCGCCACGACGTTCACGCGAATGTTACGCGGTGCAAGATCGGCGGCGATAGAACGCGCCATGGAGACAACGCCGCCCTTCGTGGCCGCATATGCGGCCACACCGGCTTGGCCCAGATAGTTGTGTACCGATCCGTTAAAAATGATGCTGCCGTTGTCGTTCAGCAGAGGAGCAGCTGAATTGACGGTAAAGAAAGCCGCATTCAGGTTGGTACGAATTACATTCTCAAAAATGGCCTCATCGGTCGAGCCGGTAGGAGTCCGGCCGGAGATGCCGGCATTGGCGAAAACAATATCGAGTTTCCCGAAATCTTTGGCCAGGGCTGCGAAGAGCTGCTTGCGGTCTTCTGCAATAGTGATGTCGGCGCGGTAGCCACGCGCATTTGGTCCGAGTTCCGCAACCGCCTCATCGAGCGTTTTCTGGTCACGACCAGTGATAGCGACCTGCGAGCCCTCAGCAATGAAAAGTCGGGCTGTGGCCAAGCCGATGCCACTGTTGCCTCCGGTAATAAGAGCCTTCTTCCCTGTGAGCTTCATAGTGCCTCCTTTTGGTATGACTGGCATCAAACATGATGGCCGTCATACACGTGATATGATGACCATCATAGATGGAGGATGCAGAAAAAATTATGCGCTATCCCGTCGAAGAGACCGCTGCAAAACATGAACGCATTGTGAAGGAGGCTTCCCGCCTGTTCCGTGAACGGGGATTTGAGAACGTAAGCGTGGGCGAAGTGATGAAGGCCGCCGGCCTGACGCACGGGGCGTTCTATGCCCATTTCGGTTCGAAGGAAGAACTGCAGTCGGCTGCCGTTGCCTACGGCCAGGAGGTTTCGCTAGGTCGCCTGCAGCGCAGCAAGGGGAAGACCACCAAAGGATCTTTTGCTGACCGGTACCTGAGCCGGCGACACCGAGATAATCCAGGCGACGGCTGCACCATGGCAGCGTTGGCGCAGGAGGTGGCTCGCTCGACCCCTGAACTCAAAGCCGCCTTCGAGCAGGGACTTGAGAACATCCTCTCCGCTGAGGGTGGGAACCGGAAAGAAGCCATCTTTCGGGCGGCGGCGATGATGGGTGGCGTAGTACTGGCTCGCGCCGTGCAGGATCCGCGACTCTCTGACGAAATCCTGGAGAGCGTCCGAAAAAAGCTCGGCTGATCGTGCCCTCGCGAATCGGAATGTCGGCCGCCGCCCTTCTGATCTTAAAAGCAAACCAGTTTATGGATGGTGGGCAAACCCGAAACTCTCCGGACACGGCTTCGGGGAGACTGACAGATGCATATCGCTCTTTAATTTGACTGGCCAGTCCTACATGTGTAACACTCACTACAGATGTGGGGGATGGCGCATCGGATTCACGGTTGGGGACTCTAATATTGTGGCGAAAAAGATTATGAAAACACGGAACGGAAAGACCGGTCGACCAATCAGCTTTGATAAAGATGCGGCGCTAGAGGCTGCAATGCTGCTTTTTTGGGAACGGGGCTTTGAAGGTACTTCTATGGCCGATCTTACCCAGGCAATGGGTCTAAACCCGCCGAGCATCTATGCAGCTTTCGGTGACAAGCACGCGTTGTTTCAGCTCGCGGTAAAGCGCTATATGAAAATGCGAGCGCAATACGCAGGTAAAGCCCTGGAGGAACCGACTCTCGAAAAGGTCGTTCGTGCACTCTTCGACAACACGGTTGCGTTTCTCACCACGCCCGGACATCCGGCGAGGTGTATGACGCTGTCGGGGGCGGTGGGCTGCAGTGTAGACGCTGCTCCGGCGAGGGATATCATGACCGAAATACGTAAACAGAATGAAGCCGTCATGAGGGAACGCTTTGTTAAAGCGCGGAAGAGCGGAGAGTTACCGAAGGATGTCAACGTGGATGATTACACAAGGTATCTGTCGACGATCATCGCCGGTCTCTCCATCCAGGCAGCAAATGGTTCGACTAAGGCAGAACTCAAGCGAACGACCCAGATGGCCCTTCGCCATCTTGGCTACTGAGCCTTGTTGCGGTCGCGCGCTTGCTTTACCGCACACCCCATGGCGACAGTCTACTGCCTCTCACCGATCGGCGCCCCACCGGAAACTGGCTGGTCCGGGGAAATGGCCCACATTGCGAAGCTCACCCCAGTGGCATTTCCATGAAGACATCCGCACGGCTATAGGGCATTGGCGGAAGGGCCTCAGGTTTCACGTGACGGAAGCCGACCGACTCGTATAAGTGAATAGCATCCTTGAGGCGCGTGTTACTGCCAAGGAACAGAGACTTGGCGCCGAGGCATTTGGCCTGCACAAGGGTGTGCTGAAGCAGGCGGCGGCCGATTCCTCTACCGCGCAGATGCGGAGAAACCGCCATCTTGGAAAGCTCAAAGACGCCATCTCTCATGGGGATCAGTGCAACGCATCCGACGGCTTCGGCTCCGGCGTAGGCCATGAAGATATGACCCCCTTTCAGCAGAATAGAGTTTGCAGGGTCATTGAGGGTCTCGCGGTCTTTGGCCTCGAGAGTGAAATACCGCGTGATCCACTCTTCATTTAGCGTCCGGAATGCAGTGGCGTCATCGCCGGGTGCAAGTGATCGAATTTCAACGACTGGCGGATGATGTGCGAACGCGGCAGACGGACCAGAAGTTGGATCGGCCTCGTCCCCAAGATCCATAGCTGTGATAAGACCACCGTTCACAGTAAATACATGGAGAACTTCGCCGTCCGACAGAACATCCCCTTGAAGATTCTTGACGAGTTGGTGCACCCTGACGCGGATCTTGCCTCCGTCTCCCTCGGTGATTGCCAGCGGTTCGACATGGGGATCGAACTCGCTCCATTGTCGAGTCCAATAGGCGCGGACCCCTTCCTTTCCGACAACTTTTCCGCCCTCCGAAGCCTTAGGCCAGTTCACGTCTTCGGTCATCAGTGCTAATGCGCCATCGGGGTCCCGCTTGTTGAATGCGGAGTACGCCTGCTTGATAAGCGTCTCAATGTCTGCCATATAAACTCCTAACACGATGTACTTTCCTTAGCTTTGACTCTCAATGTCCATCAAAGTGAATAAGCGAGTCGGCGATTATGCACTCACCGAGATCCGCCGATTTCAGATGGCCGAGAAGCCGCCGTCGACAGACAAGTCCACCCCGTTCACGAAGCTCGAATCGTCTGAAGCAAGAAACAGCGCCGCCGTCGCAATTTCCTCCGGCCGACCCATCTTTCCCCGCGGGATCAGGGATTCGAACATCTGCTTCGCCTCCTCGGTGAGAACTTGGTCCTGCATCGGTGTGGCGATCGGCCCCGGGCTCAGCACGTTCACCCGGATATTCCTGCCCTTGAGTTCGTTGAGCCACGTGCGTGCGAACGAGCGCAACGCCGCCTTGCTCGCCGAATACACGCCGTAACCAGGAAAACCTTTCACCGAAGCAACTGACCCGGTCATGAAGATCGATCCGCCATCGTTGAACAGCGGCAACGCCTTCTGAACCGCAAACAACGTTCCGCGCGTATTCAGGCCGAAGGCCGCATCGAAGTGCTGCTCGGTAATCTCGCCCAGTTTGACGGCTTCGCCCGTGCCAGCGCTCGCGAACAGCACGTCGATCCTGCCCTTTTCCCGCTTGACTGTTTCGAACAAGCGGTCGAGGTCGTCGAGATTGGCCGCGTCGCCGCGCACGCCGGTCACGTTCCGGCCAATCAGCTTGACGGCCTCATCGAGCGCCTCCTGCCTCCGGCCCGTGATGAAAACATAGGCGCCTTCTTCAACGAACCGCTTGGCGGTCGCCAGCGCCATGCCGCTCGATCCACCCGTGATGACTGCAACCTTACCCTCGAGCTTTCCCATAATATGCTCCTTTCGGTAGATGTATAGCAGTCATTACAGATGTGGCGGGACGCCCATCGGATTCATGATTTTGAGCTATTCCGCTTCCCTCGAAGAACGCAACCATCAGTGGCAGCACTGACCGCGCTTCTCACGAAATAGCATTTTCGGCTAGACTCATTGGCACAAGTTTCAAATCCGCGTTCCCGGGCAGGCAGATTGGAAGCTGCTTGGGTAGAGCGGGGAGAGGCGTTAGCGATGAAACGAAACTGGAACTGGGCAGTATGGACCGGCGCGTCGCTGGTTTTCCTGGGAGTGATTAGCTATCCGCTGTTTTTCGTTCGCTTCCCGGCGCTTCGCGATTTTCCGTGGGCGAACCTGCCGATGATCGCGTTCGGGTTGGTGCTGCTCGCCTTGGGGCTTGTGCGCGCAT
>Ga0210390_10001611_pt1 | contig 21284 bp, 18 predicted proteins | sample IncBWH11OmetaG_FD_161050 | JGI IMG/M metagenome (GOLD analysis project Ga0210390, IMG submission 161050) | Forest soil microbial communities from Barre Woods Harvard Forest LTER site, Petersham, Massachusetts, United States - Inc-BW-H-11-O ... | reverse complement strand
GCCGAAAACCCCAAGACCGGGCGGCTGACGCCGCTCTCGGTCGTCGCCGCGCTCAAAAAGCTGGTCGGCCCGCTCGCGATCGGCACCTGAGACGCTGGTCCCAAAGCGGCGGCCGCAGCCCGGCGGCGGGCTGGTCCCGTTGCAGCGCCTCCCGCGCCCGGGAGCGCAGCCTCTTACGCCGCAAGGCGGCGCTGTTCGATCAGCGACAGGATCTCGGCGGCGGCGGCGGGGATGTTGGTGCCGGGGCCGAAGATCGCGCTGACCCCGGCTTTCTTCAGGAAATCGTAGTCCTTGGGCGGGATGACGCCGCCGCAGACAACCAGGATGTCAGCCGCGCCCTCGCGGCGAAGGGCTTCGATCAAGGCTGGGACCAGGGTCTTGTGGCCGGCGGCCTGGCTCGACACGCCGACGACGTGGACATCGTTCTCGACCGCCTGGCGCGCCGCTTCCTCGGGTGTCTGGAATAGCGGGCCGATGTCGACGTCAAAGCCGATGTCGGCAAACGCGGTCGCGATGACCTTGGCGCCGCGGTCATGGCCGTCCTGGCCGAGCTTGACCACCAGCATGCGCGGCCGTCGGCCCTCGTCGCGGGCAAACCCCTCGATCTCTCGCTGGATGTGTTGAAAGCCTTCGTCGCCGTCGTAACGCCCACCGTAAATCCCCGAGACGGCGCGGATCTGCGCGCGGTGGCGGGTGAACACCTGTTCGAGCGCATCCGAGGTTTCGCCAACCGTGGCGCGCGCCCGCATCGCCTCGATCGCCAGCGCCAGGAGGTTGCCGCGGCCGTTTCGCGCCGCCTCGGTCAACGCCGCGAGCGCCTGCCGGCAGCGGTCGGGGTCGCGCTTGCGGCGCATCTCGGCAAGCCGCGCCACCTGTGCGGTTCGCACGGCGGTGTTGTCGACATCGAGCAGATCGACCTCGGTCGCCTCGCCCGACGGGTATTTGTTAACCCCGACGATGGTCTCCTCGCCGCGGTCGACCGCCGCCTGATGCCGGGCCGCGGCCTCCTCGATACGCAATTTCGGCAGGCCGGCCTCGACCGCCTTGGTCATGCCGCCAAAGCCTTCGACCTCGCCGATCAAGGCCAAAGCCGCCTCGGCGATCGAATGGGTTAGGCTTTCGAGATAGTAGCTGCCGCCGAGCGGGTCCACGACATGGGTGACGCCGGTCTCCTCGGCGAGGATCAGCTGGGTGTTGCGGGCGATTCGCATCGACGCCGGGGTCGGCAACGCCATCGCCTCGTCAAAGGAGTTGGTGTGCAGCGACTGGGTCCCGCCGAGCACCGCCGCCAACGCTTCGATCGTGGTGCGCACGATGTTGTTGTGCGGGTCGTGCTCGGTCAGGCTGACCCCCGAGGTCTGGCAATGGGTGCGCAACGCCAGGCTCGCCGGGTCCTCGGGCGCGAATTGCCGCATCAGCCGCGCCCACAGCACGCGCGCCGCCCGCAACTTCGCGATCTCCATAAAGAAATTCATGCCGATCCCGAAGAAGAACGACAGCCGCGGCGCGAACTCGTCGACCTTCAGACCGCGCGACAGTGCCGCGCGCACATATTCGAGGCCGTCGGCCAGGGTATAGGCCAGCTCCTGCACCGAGGTGGCCCCGGCTTCCTCCATGTGATAGCCGGAGATCGAGATCGAATTGAATTTGGGCATCGCCCGCGCGGTGTATTCGATGATGTCGGCGACAATGCGCATCGACGGGCCGGGCGGGTAGATGTAAGTATTGCGGACCATAAATTCCTTAAGAATATCGTTCTGGATCGTGCCCTGGAGCTTGTCTTGCGTGACGCCCTGCTCCTCGGCGGCGACGATGTAGCCGGCCAGCACCGGCAATACGGCGCCGTTCATCGTCATCGACACGCTCATCCGGTCGAGCGGGATGCCGTCGAACAGGATCTTCATGTCCTCGACGCTGTCGATCGCGACCCCGGCCTTGCCGACATCGCCGACGACGCGCGGATGGTCGCTGTCATAGCCGCGGTGGGTCGCGAGATCGAAGGCGATCGACAGCCCCATCTGCCCCGCCTTAAGGTTCGCGCGGTAAAAGCGGTTCGACTCCTCGGCGGTCGAAAAGCCCGAATACTGGCGGATCGTCCACGGCCGGTTGGCGTACATCGTCGCCCGCACCCCGCGCAGATAGGGCGGCACACCGGGCATCTGGTCACGCAGCGGAAAGCCGGCCGCTTCGATCGCCCTCAGGTCGGCGGCCGTGTACAGCGGCTTGACCCGGATGCCCTCGGGCGTCGTCCAGTCGAGGCTGTCGAGCGGCTTGGCCCTGAGCTCGGCCTTGGCCAGCGCACTCCAGTCATCGAGGGTTGTCTGAACGGCGCGTTCTTCCGCCATAATCTTCTCCGGTGCGGGCCGAAGAATATATGGGCGCTGGGCGCTCCGCGTCCACGACTGCCGACGGCGGCTCGCGAATCAGTATTCGCGTCAAGCATTGGACAATTCGCACAAGAACAGGAAAAGTCTCCGGCACACGACTGGTCGCCGCGCGGGAGCCTACCCAGTTCGTCGCAACCGGCCACCCGCCGCGGGTTGTCGCGATCTTCGCGCCGGCCTCGGCACGCGGGCAGGGTCGGGCGGGATGGTTTTGACGAGATCGATCCGGCGACCAATACTCCGGGTCCGCGATGCCGAGTGGAGAAACGTCATGCGCGAATTGCCTGAAATCGATCGTGTGCTGAGACAAGCGGCCGAGCGCGGCGACGTGCCGGGCGTCGTGGCGACGGCGGCGACCCGCGACGGGCCCATCTACCAGGGCGCCTTTGGCCGGCGCGCGCTCCCCGACGGCGCCGCGATGACGTCCGACACGGTGTTCTGGATCGCCTCGATGACCAAGGCGGTCACCTCGGCCGCCGCCATGCAGCTCGTCGAAGCGGGCAAGCTCGCGCTCGACGATCCGATCGCCGAGACATTGCCCGAGCTCGCCGCCCCGCAGGTGCTCGAAGGCTTTGACGCGGCCGGCGAGCCGCGGCTGCGCCCGGCGCGGCGTCCGATCACGTTGCGCCAGCTGATCACCCACACCGCCGGCTTCTGCTACCCGATCTGGAACGCCGACATCGCCCGCTACGTCCAGAAAACCGGGATTCCCGAGGTCGCCAGCTGCCGCAACGCCGCGCTCGCGTTGCCGCTGACCTTCGACCCCGGCGAGCGCTGGGATTACGGCATCAACATCGACTGGGTCGGCAAGGCGGTCGAGCGCGCCAGCGGCGAGCGGCTCGGCGCGTATTTCGCCCGGCATCTGTTCGCGCCGCTCGGCATAAAGGACACCCAATTCAAGCTGACCCCCGAGCATCGCGCCCGGCTCGCGGCGATGCACGCCCGCGGCGAAGACGGCGCTCTGGCGCCGATTCCGTTCGAAGTCGAGCAGGAGCCGGAGTTCGAGATGGGCGGCGGCGGGCTCTACAGCACGGCGGCCGACTACCTTGCCTTTGCGCAAATGTTCCTCAACGACGGGCGGGCCGCCGACGGCGCGCAGGTGCTGAAGCCCGAAACGGTGCAGCTGATGGCCGAGAACGCGATCGGCGAGCTCAACGTGCGGCTGTTGCAGACGGCTATGCCGGCGTCCTCCAACGACGCCGAGTTCTTCCCCGGCATGGTCAAGAAATGGGGGCTCGGCTTTATGATCACGACCAAGGCGGTGCCGGGCGGGCGCGCCGCCGGCAGCCTCGCCTGGGCCGGGCTCGGCAACACCTATTTTTGGATCGACCCGAGAAACTCGGTCGCTGGGGTCATCCTGATGCAATTGCTGCCGTTCGCCGACACAAAAGCGCTGGCGCTCTTCGACCGCTTCGAAAAAGCGGTCTACGCTGCGTTCTAGCGTCTGCGGTCAGACCGACCCGCCTGCGCGGCCGATCGGCGAATTTCTGGCTCGAACACCAATACAAGCGCAGCTAAAGCGCTTCCCGATCGAGCCGCACCCGCTCACCCCCGGCGCTCCGAGCGAACACTTTCTGCTCCCGCGCCCATGATGGGGGCGGGTCGGGGTGGGGGTGATGCGTGCCGAGTGCGTCGACCCGGTCGAAAGCCGCCCTAAAGTCGCCAAAATAAAGAAAACCGCCCGCGACGGGGGGTCGCGGGCGGCGTTTCGACGGCTGTAACGACAATCAGGCGTGGTTGGCGCGGTAGTAGGTGTTGCGCAACACCCGGCCGGGCAATGCGCCGGTGTGTTTGCCGTCTTGCATCAGCACCTGCCCGTTGACAATCGTCGCCATGATCCCCTGAGCCGGCTCCTTCATGCGCCAGCCGCCGGCCGGGAAGTCGTGGACGACGCTCTCCGGCAACGGGCGAACCGTGTCGGGGTCGAAGATCACGATGTCGGCCATCATGCCGGGGCGCAACAGCCCGCGGTCGTAGAGCCCGAGCGCCGAGGCCGAGTCGAAGGTCAGCCGCCGCACCGCGTGCTCGAGAGTCATGATGTGCTTGTCGCGCACCCATTCCGACAACAGCCGCGTCGAATAGCCGTAGCCGCCGTGGAACTGGACATGGGCGCCGCCGTCCGACAACCCGACCAACGCGTTCGGGTAGGTCAGGATCTTGGCCATCGCCTCGTCGTCGACATTGTTTTCCGACTGCATCAGCCCGGTGTCGAGGTTCTCTTCGACCACGAGATCGAGGAAGGCGTCGATGACCCGTTTGTTCTGGTCCTTGGCGATCTGGCCGATGGTCTTGCCCTGAAGCCCCTTATTCTTTTCGAGAATCGGGGTCTCGACCCACATATAGTTGTACCACTCGCGCGAATAGCCGGCCGCCGGCACGTCGACCGTGTGCTCGACGACCTCGTCGTGCAGCTTCTGCCGCACCGCCGGGTCGGCGTAGGCTTTCAACTTCTCCTCGTCCGACGACAACAGGATCGGGTGCCAGGTCGGCGAGCCGCGGAACACCTGGCAGTTGCGCATCGTAAAGCTTTGCGTCGTGCGGTTCGGGCTGCACAGCGGGTAGGCCCGGATGCCGGCCTTCGAGGTCTCCTCGACCCGCGCCATGTGGCGTTTCCAGGCGTCGGGCTCGCGCACCGTCTGGCCGAGGTTGTTGTAGATGACGGTGCGGCCGGTGGCCTCGCTGAGGCGCGCCATTAGCCCGTCGCTCAGTTCGGCGTTGCGCCCGCCGCCCGACTGGATGATGCCGGTGCCCATCTCGCGCAACACGTCGCCGAGCGCGAAGATTTCCTTTTCATCGGCCCACAAGGCCGGGATGTGCACGCCCTGCGGGTCGTAATGGCCCTTGTTGCGCGACACCGAGAGGCCGAGGGCGCCGCCCTTGATGCCGTCGCGCACGACATCCTGCATCTTCCTGATTTCGTCGTCCGACGCAGTGCGGCCCTGGGCCTCGTCGCCCATCACGTAATAGCGCACCGTCGAGTGGCCGATCAAATTGCCGACGTTGACGCCCAAATTCTGGTCGAGGCGGTCCATGTATTGCGGGATCGTCTCCCAGTCGACCTCGACCGTGTTCAGCACCTCCATCGGGATCGCTTCGACGTAGCTGAGGAACTCGGCAACCCGTTTCGCGGTGCCCGGGCGCACCGGCGCCAGCGCCAGCGAGCAGTTGCCGAACACCACCGTCGTGCAGCCGTGGTCGGGCGAGAACGAGCATAAGGGGTCCCAGGTGACCTGCGCGTCGTAATGGCAGTGGTTGTCGACAAAGCCCGGCGCCACCACCCGGCCCGCGGCGTCGATCGTTTTCGTCGCCGGGCCGCTCAATTTACCGATTTCGACGATCTTGCCGTCCTTGACGCCGACATCGCCGTTGAACGCCGGCATGCCCGAGCCGTCGACGATGCGCCCGTTCTTGATCAACAGGTCATACGCCATTTCCATCCCTTTCTTCGTGGTTGCAACGCACACCCTTTTCCAGGCCAAAAGTGTACCACCCGCCCATCGCCGCATCGTCAAAAATCGACCGTCGCGCCTGATATGGCTCGGGTCAGATCGAGTATTCGGCGATGTGCTCCAAGATGCCCGCCGGCGGCCCGCGGTTGCGTCGTGGGTAAGAGTACGATTTGCCGGCTGACAGCCTGCGGCCTTCCGGTCCAATGATGGCGGGCCCGATCGCCGTCCACGTGTCGACGTCACCGTGTTATCCTATTCGTCTTTCCGCGCGCTTTGACGAAACCGGGAGCGGCCTGTGACCCTCACAAAAGCCGAAGCCTTTGCGATCGCGTACGGACGCGAGCCGACGTCCGAGGAGGCGGCGCGCCTTCCTTCGAACGACGAGCCGACGGCTGCCGGCCAGCTCCGGTCGGTTATCGCCAGCATCGATCGTCAGGTTCTTGCCAGCCCGATCACGGTCCGCTTTGGTGAGGGCGACATCGTGCTTCTCGATCTTGGGGGCTTTCGCCTGTTCGCCGATCGCGCCGATGCCGCCGTCTCGGTCTCCATCGTGGCGACCGGGGATTACGAAACCCACCTCTCCGGGTTCCACAAACGCGTCGTCAAGCCGGGAATGACCGTCGTCGATATCGGGGCCAATGTCGGCTTTTATACGATGCTGTTTGCCTCGCTCGTCGGCGAGCGCGGTCGTGTGTTGGCATTCGAGCCGAACAGCGAAAACTGCCGCATCCTGCTGCTGACCATCGCGGCAAACAATTTTCATCAGGTGACGCTGTTCCCATTCGCGCTCGCCGAGGAGATGGCAGCGCTTTATTTTACGCCCGCGATAGGCAGTAACGGGCTCGTTCTTCCCGGCCGCAAGGAAACGCTGCTCGATCCCAACTGTGTGGTGGTGCCGAGCATGCGCCTCGACGCCGTCGTATCGGGCCAGGTCGACCTGATCAAGGCCGATATCGAGGGCGCCGAGTATCGCGCGCTGCGCGGTGCGGAAGCGATCATCCGGCGCTGTCACCCGATCGTCACGACCGAATTAAGCCTTGAGATGCTGAGCCGGGTTTCTGGCATCCTCGGACCCGAGTTTTTGAAGTGGATGCAAGGCTTTGGTTACCGGGCCTACCTCCTTGGAAGAGATGGAGCGGCGGTCGAGGCGATTGACGATGTCGATGCATTTTTTGCAGGCTGGGGCAGTTTCTATCGGATCGAGGACCTCGCCTTCATCCCGGCCCACATGAATTTCGACCCGCGGCAACCCTGACCTCCAATGGATGGATTCTGACGTTTGGCACCCATCCCCGTATCTCTTCGTCATTCCCGCACCTCTTCGTCATTCCCGCACCTCTTCGTCATTCCCGCACCTCTTCGTCATTCCCGCGAAAGCGGGAACCCAGAGGTTGCCCCCTGTTCCAGGGCGGCGGGCACCGAGCGCTTGCCCCCTGTTCAAGCCAGGGGCAGCATCTCTGGACCCCCGCCGGCGAGGGTGTGAAGAAATGTCAAAATGCCGTCATTCCGGGGTGCGGGCGTTGCCCGCGAGCCCGGAACCCAGGCAAACGGCCTTGGGAAATACCGGGCAAGGCGCCGTTTTCATAGGTTCCGGGCCTGCCAAGCGGCATCCCGGAATGACGAGCTCGCGAGTTGTCCAATTCCTTTACCCGCTCCTGCGCGGGGGCGACGGATAGCAGGTCTGGTTCACACCACTTGCACGACATAGAAGACCACTGAAAGGGGGGCACAATCAAATGGAAGGGAAGCGGTCAATACAGGATCTTTGGGCTGCTGCCAGACCCGGCCGCGGCATTTTTAGGAAAGCGCCATCGGACAGCGACCATGCCGACCTCCGGCGGGTAGGGGATAGGGCGCGCGATGCCCAACGGTGGAGCGAGGCGACGACCTGCTACTCGAAGTACCTCGAGCAGATCCCGGGCGACACGGCGATATGGGTCCAGTTCGGCAACTGCTCGAAAGAGGCCGGTCAATACAAGCAAGCGCTCGAGGCATACGATGCCGCGCTGGCCCTCGACGACGCCACCGCGGACACGCATCTCCAGAAGGGCCATCTGCTCAAGACGATGGGGCGTCGCGACGACGCGATCGCGTCCTATCTTCGATCCTATGAGCTCCAGCCCAACGGAAATCCGGCGTTCGACGAGCTGTTGAGGTTGGATGCCGGCACGCTGATCGGGGCCGCGATGCGGGAGGGCGACGACCTCGGCGTCCAAGCCCAGGAGCGGATACGCCGCGCCGCCACTTCGGGCGACGGAGCTACGATATACCTCGATGTTACCGACCTGATTGACTATTTACGCGTGAATATATCGCTAAGCGGTATTCAGCGGGTCGTATCCAATCTGATCGTCTGCTCGGAAGAGTTTATGAAGAGCAGCAACGGCAGCCGGGTCAGGCCCGTCTTGCCGGACTTTAACGGGTCGCTGGTGTATGCTGTAAGGTTGAGCCTGATCGAGCAACTTGTTGCAATGGTCAGAGAAGGCCGTACCGAGCGGCCTATGCTCGATCGCGCGATCGAAGCCGTTCTGAGCACGAAATCATTGGTCGAGTTGAACCCGGGAGACACACTGCTGATTGCCGGCGCCTTTTGGATTTACGGACGATATGACCTGCTCAATCAACTACGGCAGCACGGTGTACGCGTGACCGTGTTCATCCATGATTTGCTTCAGATAACGAACCCAGAGTATGTGGAGGCAGCTGTAACAAGGGCGTTTCGTCGGAGCTTCGTCGACGTCCTGTACGTTTCCAGCTATATACTGACGAACTCGAAATTCGTCGCAGGAGAAGTTGAGCGCTATCTTAAGCAGAGAATGAACTTCTCCATCCCGACTATCCCAGTGACGTTGGGGACCGAGCTGGGAATGCGGAATGTCAGGCTGACTTCCGTGAATCCCGAATATTTGGAGCTTGCAACAGAAGAATACGTCCTATGTGTCGCCACTATTGAGATTAGAAAAAACCACATTTATGTCGTCAAAATATGGGAGCGCCTGATTGAGGAATTTGGCGGTCACGTACCGAACCTGGTCTTTGTCGGAAAATGGGGCTGGGAAATCGACCAGTTGCAAAAATATCTCGCGAGTTCGGATTACCTGGGGGGGCGATTGTACATCTATAATGAAATCCCTGATAACGATCTCGCATTCTTGTATCAGCATTGCCTTTTTACGATATACCCGAGCTTTGCCGAAGGCTGGGGCCTGCCGGTCGGTGAAAGCCTCGGTTACGGTAAACCGTCCGTCGCCTCGAAAGTGACTGCGATTCCCGAGATCGGGGGCCCGCTGTGCAAATACTTTGACCCGCTAGATTTGGAAGATGGCTATGCGGTGGTGTCCGCCACTCTCTCGGACCGCCCCGGCTTGGCGGCGTGGGCCGCCCGAATAGAAAAGCAATTCGAGCCGAAGACATGGAACGACTTTTGTTCCGAGTTGTTCGGCGTCGTCCAGCGATATGGGCGCGACAAGACGATTGACCATTCCCGAAACAACTCGATAGTCGAGATTGGCGAGATCGCGCCTTTTGGCAGTGCCGCCCTGCCGCTCCTTGAGGAAAAGTCGCAAAAAATGGTCACGGCGCGAATGACCCGCATGTCAGGCTGGCATGGATTGGAGGCTTGGGGCTGCTGGGCCGCGAAACGTCGGGCGACGCTAAAGGTCAACACGCGCCTCGCGCCCGATACGGACGTCATGGTCTACCTTCATTTGCGAACCCCTGATTGGGCTGAAGTCGCTGATTGCACGATCAAGGTCAACGGAACATCCACATTTGTCGACGGCCTCGGCCCGGTGCCGCGCTGGCACACGGCCACGGGCACGGTCTCCGACGGCGGCGTCGTCGACATAACCCTGGTCAGCGGCAAGGGGTTTTTTCAATCCGCTTCCGACGGCGAGCGGTACATAGGCATACTTGATTTGGCGGTGGCGCCAGTGGATGACGCTGCGGCACGGCTCCAACTGCTGGATCAGATTGTACCTGGGGGCGTGCCGCGGGCCGACGCATCTTCTGGGATGACTTTGGCGGGAGCTCCGATCGCCACATCCTAGAGGATTATGAACGTTTGGAAACGTCCTATATGGTTGGGCAACGGGTAGACGTTATCCGGCGCAACGGCCGCAATCAATCATCGCTGCGGCGGTTGCCAGGCAGTGAGTTTTTGCCGTAAGCAATTGGGCAGCAGCGGGAAATTATGGGTCCATGTTAACGTCACTCGTTTGCAAATATGAGCATTTCCGTTCGGATTGGTACGCGCGCTGGTCTCATGCGCTTGGATACCCGCCGGCCGTTGAGATTCTTGAGACGGGTGGGTCGCATCGCAAAGTTTGGGAATGGTGCGCCATCTCGCAGGCTCTTGAAGAGCGCGGCATGTTGCAACCTGGGAAGGTCGGCCTGGGATTCGCCGTAGGGCAGGAACCTCTGTCGTCTGCGTTCGCTGCGAGAGGTGTGCGCGTACTCGCCACTGACCGGCCCCAGGAAGGCGACCCGGATGGCTGGAGCGCGACCGGACAGCATGCGGCATCGCTTGATGTTCTATTTAAGGAGAATCTGATCGGCAAGCGCGAGTTTGATGATCGTGTCACGTTCGCACCAGCAGATATGACCAATATCGGCCACCTGAAAAGCCAGGGCTACGACTTTCTATGGAGCTCGTGCGCCATTGAACACTTGGGGAGTCTGCAAGCCGGAGTCGACTTCATAGAAGCCTCGTTGCCCTTGCTGAAGGTGGGCGGAATCGGTGTGCATACAACTGAATACAATGTCTCATCCAATGCAGAGACGCTCGCCGAGGGGCGCGACGTGATCTATCGTCAGCGTGATATCGAAGCAATCGGGCAGCGACTCCGGGCATTATCGGCGCGGCTTTCACGTCCTGATTTCGATCCAGGCGATGACCCTGCGGACGTGGAGTTCGATCACGAACCTTTCTTTCACAATCGTCGATCCCACATCAAACTCTTATATCAGGGCTTCGTCACAACATCGATGCTGCTGATCATAGAACGGTACAATCCCCCGCACATCCAGCACCAGCCAGTGCTGAGAACGCTCTAGTGCTCAGATGCAATCAGATGATTCAGTCTCAGCCAAATCGTCTTGCCCGGCCTTGTGCCGGGCATCCACGGAAACCGGCAAGGCCGTGCCGCGTCTCGTGGATGGCCGGCCAAGCCCGGCCACGACCGTTGAGTGAATCGTCTGTCTGGGTCGAACCACTAGCATGCAATGTACAGTTAGGACATGTTCGCCTTATCCTTCGTGCTCCCCGCACTAAAATAGGCAAGCTAGATAATAGGCCAGCGTCGTGAAGAACAGTGCTTTTGAGGCCGATCAGGTCATTACGGCGCTTTATGAAGCGATGCTTCAGCGACGCCCCGACCCTGGTGGTTTACGACATTATGCGGATGCGTTGTCGGAGGGCGCTAGTCTCACTGAAGTCGTGAGCGCGTTCCTTGCGTCGGAGGAATTTCGGCACCGTGTCATGCCGACATTAGCAAGCCGTTTTTCGCTCGACAGCGCGCCCCCAATCGCGATTCAAGTCAAATTCACTGCGGCAGAGCGTCGAGCGGTTTGGAACCATGTTTCTGAGGTCTGGTCGGCCTATGGCAAAACCGACCCATGCTGGTCTGTTTTAGTCGATGAGCGGTGGCGGTCCAAGAATCTCACCAACGAGATCTTGCACGCCTTTATGGTTGCGGCGTTGGACGGATCACGCACGCCCTTGCACGTCGTTTCCGGCGGGTGGTCGCATTTGACATCTCGGAGCCACACCTGGACTTCGCACGAAGACGTCTTTCCGGGCAGGGCGTTGATAACGTAGAATACGTGTTGGTTAGTAATGAGGCGGCTCTCGACCGCCTGCGCGGCGTCGATCTGTTTTATTCGATCCTTGTTTTGCAGCATAATCCCCCGCCGGTCATGGCCGATATTCTGATACGCGCCTTTTCAGGGCTGAATCCTGGAGGAAGGGCGTTCTTTCAGATGCCAACCTATGCGTTGAACTATTCATTTTCAGTGGCCGATTACTGGAATGCCCTTGCCAAGGAAAAGACCATGGAAATGCATTTTCTGCCGCAAAAGTTTGTTCTGGAAATCGGGCGTCGGGAGCGAGTGCACCCCGTCGAAATACAGCCCGATTGGTGCATTGGCCACCCAGATGAATGGATTTCCACGACCTTTCTGATGCAGAAATGTCACGCTGAACCTCGTTGACCAGGCGCGGCGCGTGTTTCGATTGAAGCAGATGTTCAAGCAATCGGCGCCAGTTCGGAGCAGCGCTGTCATGGGTGAGTTTGGCAAATTGGACACACCGACACAAGTTTCGGATCTATTGGATCCGGTCGCATCGGATCCGGCCACGTCCCAGATCGGGTTGCGGACCGATCGGGACGTCGTGTCCGCGCTTTATGAAGGCTTGATGGGGCGCGTCGCGGATGTGGACGGGCTTAATCATCATGTCGAGGCTTTGCGTTGCGGATTGCCGCTATCCACTGTTATCCGGAGCATGGCCCACTCCGAGGAATTCAAAGCCAAGGCGATCGAACTGGTATTCCCGCCGGCTGAGTTGCCGGACCTCACAAAGATCATGCCCGAGCGTTACCGGGTCGAACAGGCTGAGCATGGCACCTGCACAGTATTTCACGCTAAGACCGACGATGACATTTCACAAATGGAGCGGATGATCGTGGAATATAGGTACTACGATCACCTTGGCGTGTGGAATCCCCGGATCGACCTGGACAAGCGAGTGACTGCGTCGATCGTGCGCGGCCTTGGTGCCAGAAGCTGTTTGGAGCTCGGCTGCTTTACGGGCCCCGTTCTCAGCGTCCTGAAAGATGCCGGATTGGAGGTTGCAGGGATTGAAGTAAGTCATTTGGCTTTCGTGATGGCTTATCCCAATATTCGGAATCAAATAATTTATGGCGATTTACTGACGCAACGGCTGGGACAGCAGTTTGACGTCGTTGTCGGAATGGACGTTTTGGAGCACATCAGCCCGTTCAAGCTCGGTCTGTACTTCGAGCGTGTTGCGCAGATGATACCCAACTCCGGCTACGTCTTCATCAACTCTCCCATGTTCGGCCAAGATGACGTCTTCGGCACTGTTTTCCCACCATATCTTGAGGAATGGAAACGGGTTGGCGCTGCTGGCTTCTGGCGAGACTTCGACTGTTCGCCGACTGGGTGGCCCCTGCATGGCCACCTCGTCTGGGCCAGCGTGGAATGGTGGGAGCGGATAGCAAAACGCAGCGGTTTGGTGCGAGATCGGATTGTTGAGGCAGCTATACAGGCAGAGTTGAGCGAATTCTTCAGGCATTTGGCGCCTGCTCGCAAGTCGCTGTTTGTCCTTCGGCATCTAGACAATCCGCGGGAACCTCGTGAGGTCGGATTGTCGATAAAGGCTACTCTTGGGCAGATTGACGATCTACCTCGTGTATAGGCCATACGTGGGCTAGTCGGTCGCGCGGCTATCTGGTGCTGCCCTGGATGCGGATACCGAGCGCGCCGGCGTGCCGTCGAGTGTGAGGGTGTGTCGTCATTTTCGCGGGCGGGCCTTGCGGGCGGCGTAGCGGGCGTCGCGGGCGGCCTTGCGCTCGGCTTCGAGGGCGACGTTGTCGGCCGCCTGCTTGGCGATGTCGGCGGCGCGGGCCGCCTCTTCGGCTTCCTTCGCCAGCTGGAGAGCCGCTTCCTCGGCTGCCGCGGCGGCGTCGCGGGCGGCCTGCGCCTCGGCCTCGCGGGCCGCGGCGGCGAGCCGCGCCTCCTCGCGCTCGGCAGCACGCGCCTCGCGGGCGGCGCCGGCCGCCTGTCGGGCGGCCTGGCGTTCGGCGAATGCCGGGTCGTTCGCCCCGGAGCGCGCGCGAAACTTCTCCAGCTGCGCCTTTTTGGCGTTCGCGGCGGCATTCAGCCGGTCGTCGAAACCCGTCTTCCTGGAATTGTCCATGTCGCTCCTACTGGTCGGATCGAAACGCTTGGTTCCCAGGCGTTCCGTGAACGGCCCACCAGATTAACAGACTGGTGGTGCGATTCAGCCAACGGATAGGAGTCACCCGTTGGCATCGCACCGCTAGCGCATGCGAAATCGGGCCGCGTCGCCGGCCCGGGTCATCACACCATGCCCGAGATCGGGCCGTCGCGAAATGCGGCAGACACGCCCGGATGCCCCAGAGTGCCATGCGACGCGCGTTCCGCCGCCACCCGCCGGGCGCGTGAAAGACGGCTGGCGGCGCCGCGGGCGCGGTTGTGTCGCCGCGCCGCCGCGCCTATTTTGCCGGCGGTCGCCGCTTTTTGAGGTCGGGGGTGCCGCGTGACCGAGTTTCTGCCGCCGCTGGCCGCCTATCCGCGGCTTCGCCTGCGCCGCAATCGGCGCGACGCGTGGTCGCGCAAGCTCGTCGCCGAAACCGTGCTGACCGCGGGCGATTTGATCTGGCCGGTCTTTGTCCATGACGACGGCCATAAGGAGCCGATCGCGTCGATGCCCGGCGTCTTCCGGCTGCCGATCGCGGCCTTGGTCGACGCCGCGGGCGAGGCGGCCGCACTTGGCATCCCGACCATCGCGGTGTTCCCGGCGGTGCCGGCCGCACTCAAGGACGCCGAGGGCAGCGAGGCGACAAACCCCGGCAACCTCGTCTGCCGCGCCGTCGCCGCGCTGAAGGCCGCGGTGCCGGAGGTCGGCGTCTTGTGCGACGTGGCGCTCGACCCGTTCACCTCGCACGGCCATGACGGCGTGATTCGCGCGGGCTACGTCGAGAACGACGAGACCGTGGCGATCCTGCAGCGCCAGGCGATGGTGCAGGCAGCGGCCGGCTGCGACATTATCGCCCCCTCCGACATGATGGACGGGCGGGTCGGTGCCGTGCGCGAGGCACTCGACGAGGCCGGGTTCGCGCATGTCCGGATCATGTCGTACGCGGCGAAATACGCTTCGGCGTTCTACGGCCCGTTCCGCGACGCGATCGGCTCGAAGACCGCGCTCGGCAGCGCCGACAAGCGCACCTACCAAATGGACCCGGCGAACGGCGACGAGGCGTTGCGCGAGGTCGCGCTCGACTTGCAGGAGGGCGCCGACATGGTCATGGTCAAGCCCGGCATGCCCTATCTCGACGTGGTCCGCCGGGTCAAGGAGGCGTTCCGGGTCCCGACCTACGCCTACCAGGTGTCGGGCGAGTACGCGATGCTGCACGCCGCGGCGCAGAACGGCTGGCTCGATGGCGAGCGCGCCGTCATGGAGAGCCTCGTCGCATTCAAGCGCGCCGGCGCCGACGGCATCCTGACCTACGCCGCGGTCGACGCGGCGCGGCGGCTGCGCGCCGGGTAATGCCAGCGGTCTAATTGCCAGCGGTCGCGGTCAGCCGCCCGCGGCGGGCTTGCGGGAACGCAGGCGCGCCAGCGCCGCCGCGGCCATCCGCGCCGGCTCGTCGGTCTCGAAGGCGCTGACGAAAACCTCGATGCCGCGCGTGATCGCCGCCTCGGCCGGCAGTTCCTCCCAGTCGAGCATCAGCGACTTCTGCAAGCGGACCGCGCGGGGGCCGGCGGCGAGGATCGGCCGCACCAGCCGCTCGACCGCGTCGTCGAGGCTGCCGGCCGGCGCCACGACCTCGACGAGCCCCCATTCGAGTGCCGCGGCGGCGTCGATCGTCTCTCCCGTCAGCAGCAGCCGGCGCGCGCGCCCGTGACCGACAAGCTTTGGCAGCAATGCCGCCTCGATCACCGAGGGGATGCCGATCGCGACCTCCGGCATGCCGAACCGCGCGTCCTCGCTCGCGACGCGCAGGTCGCAGGCGGCGGCGAGCTCGAGGCCGGCGCCCAATGCCCAGCCGTCTATGCGGGCGATGACCGGCACCGGTAGATGGCGGAACGCCGCACAGCAGCGATGAACGAGCGTAATGAAACCCCGCGCGCTCGCCTCGTCGAGGGCCGCGATCTCGCCGACATCGGCGCCGCCGACAAACGCCCGACCGCCGGCGCCGGTTAGGATCGCGAGCCGCAGCCCGGGCTGCGCTGCGACCGCCGCCATTTTCGCGACGATCTCCTCCATCAGCGCCGAATTGAGGCTGTTGAGCTTGGCGGAATTGTCGATCGTCAGCCGGGCGATCCGGCCGCCCTCGGGCCGCTCCTCGTATTCGACCAGAAAGCGGTTGGCGCCGGCGCTCATCGGGCCAATTGGTTCGCCGGTTGGTTCGACCGGCCGCGCTCGAGCCCGGCGCAGGCGAGCTGCAGGAATTTGTGCATGACCGTGCCGGCGAGGTAGGCGGTCATCCCGGCGCTGTCGTGCGGCGGGCTCACCGTGTTCACGTCGAACGCGACAAAATCGAGGCTCAAAAGCCCGTCGAGGATCGCGAGCCCCTCCTTGGCGCTGAGCCCGCCCCACGCGGGCGTGCACACGCCCGGCGCGACCGACGGGTCGAACACGTCCATGTCAAAGCACAGATAGACGGGCCGCCCGGCGAGCCGTCTTGTGACGTGCGCCAGCACCGCCGGGATGCCGAGGCTGTCGAGCTCGGCCCCGGGGATCAGCTCGTAGCCCCAATTGCGGGTGTACTCGAAGAGGCCCGGCATCGCCACCGCCCCGCGCGCCCCGAGATGGATCGAGTTCCTGGCGTCGACGACCCCCTCCTCGGCGGCGCGGGTAAAGGTTGTGGCGTTGGTGAATTTGCTCTCGCCGTCGTCGGGGTAGGTGTCGGTATGCGCGTCGATGTGCAGCACGACGAGATCGGGATGACGGCGGTGCAGCGCACGCAATTGCGGCAAGGTCACCGCCCCGTCGCCGCCCATTGTGACCGGAATGGCGCCCGCCGCGACGATCGCCGCGACCGCCGCCTCGATGTTCTCGAACGCCTCGGCGACATAGCCCGAGCGCACCTTGACGTCGCCATAGTCGACAAGGCCGAGGCGGGCGGCCGGGTCGAAGTCGCGCGCCGGCGGCTCATAGCGCCGCACCAGCCCCGAATGGCCCCGGATCGAGCCTGGGCCGAGCCGCGCGCCGATGCGGGTCGGGTGAAACCCGCAGTCGAACGGGATGCCGAGCACCGCCGCCTTGCTCGCCGCAAGCTCGCGCGAGGCCGGGACACCCATAAACGTGCCCACCGCCTCGACCGCCGCGTGATCGCCCATCGCCTCTCCTCGCACCGCCGTTCGACCTTCTTCGCGCGTGTGAAAAAATCCCAGGGGACGTCATTCCGGGGCGTCGGCATTGCCCGCGAGCCCGGAACCCAAGCAAACGGCCTTCGGGAAATACCGATAGGGCGCCGTTTTCATAGGTTCCGGGTCTGCCAAGGGGCATCCCGGAATGACGAGCTCTCAAATTGTCCAACTCCCTCATACGCTCTTCGGAGGATCCGGCGACTGATACTCGCGCCCGCCGCCGATGCCAATGGCGCTTTCGCCGAGGCTCGCGCATAGTGACGCGGCGACTTATGGAGCATACGAGCGATGGACACGATCGAGAGCCCGCAGCAGCTGCGCGAAATTTATGGCGAGCCGATGGAGCGCGCGGTCAAAAAGCAGCTGACCCGGCTCGACCGGCACTGCCGCAACTTCATCGCGCTGTCGCCGTTTCTGGTCGTCGCCTCGTCCGACCCGTCGGGCCGCTGCGACGCCTCGCCCAAGGGCGACGCCCCGGGCTTTGTCCGGGTCGTCGACGACACGACCCTGTTGATCCCCGACCGGCTCGGCAACAACCGCATCGACACGCTCGGCAACCTGTTGGCGCGTCCCGGGATCGGGCTGATCTTTTTCGTGCCGGGGGTCAACGAGACCCTGCGGGTCAACGGCCGCGCCAGTGTCACGACCGACCCGGCACTCCTCGAGCCGCTCGCGGTCAACGGCAAGGCGCCGCGCAGCGGCATCCTGGTCGCGGCCGAGGAGATCTATTTCCACTGCGGCAAGGCGCTGATCCGCTCCGACTTGTGGAACCCGGACAAACGCGTCGCGCGCGGCTCGTGGCCGTCACTGGGCCGCATCATCGCCGAGCAGGTCGGCGGCATGGACCCCGACGAAGCCGAGCGCCAGACCGCCGAAAGCTACCGCACCCGCCTCTACTGAGCACCCCGCTCGCTTCTAGGGCGGCGAATTTCGGACCGAGGCAACGCTGCGATATGCACAGGCGCCCTGCCTCGTGGGAACGGCGACCCTCCGTCAGGCGTCAGTACTTGAGAGAACGTCTACGGAACAACGGTCGCCGAGGCATGAAACGGGATTCCACCGCACACCGGGCCTCCTGCCGACGCCGACCATCTGCCGGTGGGAACGGTCTTCTGCCTCGAAGGCAGGGTCTGCGAGCCTGCCTCGACTACGGCCGCGTGCCGGCGGAAGGGACCGCGATCGACGGCGGACGCGATGCAGCCGACGCGAGCGGCGTGCTTGCGTGAGAAAAGAACGAGAATATCTGGGAAGGCCGACCGTCTACGAGCGTCTCAAGCGGCTAAGAAAGCCAAATCCCGTCAGCGCCGCAGCAAACATTGCTAATGAAGCGGGCTCGGGAACATTGGCCACCTCCATCAGAAGCGGACCGCCATTTGTCCCGTCCGCGAACACCGAGGTCGACGCCCCTTCGTTTGCGGACCAATACTCACCGGAAGTGCCAATCGTGCCGGAGAGATCGGCTGAGGAGTCCCACTGGACCCAAGCTAACGATCCGGTTGTGTCATTGCTGGTAAGCTCGATCCAATAGCGGGTGTCCGGCGCAAGGAGGTATGGGGATGGACTGAACGTATACTGCACGTGCACCATGGACGGTAGCGTGTCTTCATCGACGCTGCCAATTGTCTCCAGCACCGAGCCTGGGCTCGTCGACGAGTCGGAAAGAAGCAGTGCCGTAATCGTCAAGCCAGCGGGCGGCACGCCGTGGTCGGCATACAGCGTTACGGTTAGCGAATTGAAGTCGAAAGCCGACGTGCTCGTCGAGAACGAGTCGCCATATGGGGTGCCGCTGGCGATCGGGCTTTCGCAACAGACCGTGGCCCCGAGATTATTAAACAGGACATCGGCTTTTGCGGAATGCGCAGACGCAAATAAAGAAAGCGTTGCGAGCAGCCAGATCATTTTCATTTTTTAACCTTAAAATTAAAGTTCACGCTCACTCCACCTTCGGTGTAGCGCGCCCGCCGCTGATTGTCCAGATGTCGAATGGGCGTGCCGGAACTCCACTGATCCGCCAACTCCCCGGAGGCACCGCAGCCCGAACAGATGAAGTCCGACAAGATTTCCGACAGGAATTTGAACCGCATCAAGGATCCGGATGACTGGGTTACGGGCGACGAGGAGATTACCGGCACCCCGCAATCCTCCCTCCATACGCTCGCCGGAGAAGCGCACGAACCGGCAGAGCCCGACCTGACCTAAGTCGAAGCCTCCGAGTAGATTGATCGGCTGCAGGCGAAGACTGGCCGCGGCCGTAAAGCTTGCGAGCACGAAGCAGCTTCCGCCGCACCCGCGTCCGCTGAGAGGTGCCGAGGCTATGAATTTCGGTGGATTGGATCGACCCAGCGCACGTCTTCCGGGCGCTCGACCGGCTCGATGTCGAGGTTGACGACGACCGCCTCGTTGTCGCTGCGCACCAATACGCACTCGAGGGTCTCGCCGGAGGACGCGTTGATCTCCTGGTGCGGCACATAGGGCGGCACAAAGATGAAATCGCCGGGGCCGGCTTCCGCGACATATTCGAGATGCTCTCCCCAACGCATCCGCGCCCGGCCCTTTAGCACGTAAATTACGCTTTCGAGCGCGCCGTGGTGGTGCGCGCCGGTCTTTGCGTTGGGGTGGATCTTGACCGTGCCCGCCCAGATCTTTTGCGCGCCGACCCGGGCGAGGTTGATCGCCGCGGCGCGGTCCATGCCCGGGGTCTGCGCCGTGTTCGTGTCGAGCTGGTCGCCGGGGATCACCTTGACCCCGTGGAGCTTCCAGTCGACCGGTTCGTGCGCGTGCGTGTCGCTCATCTGCGTCGCCCCTTTCCGGAATGTCCGACCTTAGCTGATTTTTCCGCCGGTCGGTTGCAAGGGCCTTGACGAGAGTGTGTCTCGATATATCTAGGATACGTTATGTCGAAACACTATCGAGGAATACCCTCATGACTAACGAACGGACACCCGCCGCCCGGCTCAGCGGCTATCACGCCCATGTCTACTACAACGCCGAGACGCGCCCGCTCGCCGAGCGGCTTGCCGAAGCGATCGGCAGCAAATTCCCGGTCGAGCTTGGCGGGTTTTACGACGCGCCGGTCGGGCCGCACCCGATTGCGAACCTGAAGATCATTTTCACCACCGCCGAGTTCCACATTGTCGTGCCGTGGCTGATGCTGAACCGCGAGGGTCTCGACGTCCTGATCCACCCGCTAAGTGACGACTCGGTCGACGATCACAGCAAGCATGCGCTGTGGCTCGGGACCCCGGTTGCGCTGAGGCTCGAAACCTTGCGGCGGGTCTACCCGGCGGAGCTGCTGCCGAGCTCTTGAAACGGCGCCCGAAATCAAACTCGCCTTGGCGCAGCGCCGGGGCAACGCCCTTTTGGAAATGGAATCAATCATGTTTGGAGATCGACACGCGCGCGGCGAACGCCGCCATGCCAGAGCCGGATTTGGGCTCGGCGGCGGCCGCTTTGGCGGTCATCACCGCAGCGGCGGCCACCGCGGGAGGTTGGGCCGGGTCTTCGACCACGGCGACCTGCGCTACGTCATGCTGCAGTTGATCGCCGAAAAGCCGCGCTATGGCTACGAGCTGATCAAGACGATCGAAGAGCAGTTTGGCGGCATGTACAGCCCGAGCCCCGGTGTCGTCTACCCGACCCTGACCCTGCTCGAGGAGCTGGGCTATGTGCGGGCGGAAAGCAGTGGCACCACCAAAAAGCTCTATTCGCTGACCGAGGAAGGCAAGAGCTTCCTCACCGCGAACCGGCCTCTGGTCGATGCGATCTTCAGCCGAATGGCCGAGGTGAGCCGGACCATAGGCAGCGGTCCGGCGCCGGAAATCCGCCGCGCGATGGGGAATTTGGAGATGGCGTTGTCGATCCGGCTCGGCAAAGGCCCGCTTGACGCCCAACAAGTGCAGGCCGTAACCCAGGCGCTCGATCGCGTCGCCGGCGAGATCGAACGCATCTGACCAATCCGCCCGGAGGTGTGCGATGAAGCTCGCGGTCCCCGACCTCGTCTCGAACTCGTATTTCCCGGCGGCAGCCGCGGTCGAGCTCGGCTTTTTCGCGGCCGAGGGGCTTGACGTGACGCTCGAGCTGGTCTTTCCGGTCGACCGCGCCTACCGCGAATTGCGCGACGGCAACATCGATTTCGTCGGCGGCTCCGCGCATTCGGCATTGGCGGCCTTTCCCGAATGGGAAGGGATAAAGCTGCTCTGCGCCCAGGCCCAGGGGATGTACTGGTTTCTCGTCATGCGCGCCGACCTCGATGCCCGGCGCGGCGATGTCGGGGTGGTCCGGGGCCGCACGATCGGTGCCGCACCCTGGGTCG
>Ga0210390_10001610_pt1 | contig 21299 bp, 18 predicted proteins | sample IncBWH11OmetaG_FD_161050 | JGI IMG/M metagenome (GOLD analysis project Ga0210390, IMG submission 161050) | Forest soil microbial communities from Barre Woods Harvard Forest LTER site, Petersham, Massachusetts, United States - Inc-BW-H-11-O ... | reverse complement strand
CTCATCAACCGCGCCGACTCCTGGGACAGCACCCGCACACCATCTAATGTCCCGTCGCCCATCAGCATTTCGATGAAGCGCAGGTAGTCGTCGGCGGTTGACCACAATCCGCCGCCCGCGTTGCAGAACGCCGGCGGTGAGATGTGCGGTTGCCCCATCACGTCGTGTTGCAACCGATCCTGGTCGTCGAGCCGGTACATGGTCGCGGCGCGGCGGCGGCCCTCGACCGAGACGAAGAAACCGGTGTCAAACATGCCCAGCGGGTGCAGGATTCGCTCGTCGAGTACCTCATGAAACGGCTTGCCCTCGATCCGTGACACCAGCACGCCGACCACGTCGATGCCGTGGCCGTAGGTCAGCCGCTCGCCCGGCTGATGTACCAGCGGCAGCTCGCCAAGGGCGGCCAGCCACGGGTCGGGACCGCGCCCGAACGGCAGCCGAACGTAGGCCCGGGATATCGGACCGGCCACCGAGAATCCGTAGCCCAGGCCGCTGGTATGGGTGAGCAGGTCCTCGACCAGGATCGCCCGCTGCAGCGGATGCGTTCGATCCAGTGGTCCGCTCGGGTCGTCCAGCACCCGCAGGTCGGCGAACTCGGGCAGCCAGCGCACTATCGGGTCACGCAGGGCCAGCTTGCCCTCGTCGACCAGGCTCATCGCCGCGGCGACCGTGACCGGTTTGGTCATCGAGGCGATCCGAAACAGCGTGTCACGCCGCATCGGCAGTTTGGCGTCGATGTCGCGGTAGCCGATCTCATTGGCCTGCAACACTTCTCCGTGCTGCCACACCACGGTCACCGCGCCGGCGAGCAGACCGGCGTCGCAGGCGTCGCGAATGGAGGCCTGATTGCCCTCGAGATTCACCCGGTTCAGGTTACGGACGCCGCTGCGCGCGGACGTACCAGAACGCCATCTCTACCTCATTGCCGTCGATCTCGCGGCGCCAGGTAGCGGGCTCCAGGGATTCGATGTCCCAGCCCGCAGCGCCGAGGACATCGCGCAGCGTCTGCTCGGACACCGCCGGCCGTGGCCACTCGTCGTCGGGCGGATTGGCGTCCGAGAAGCAGCTGAGCAACAGGTTGGCACCCGGTCTGGTGGCTCGGTGCGCGGCGGCGGCGTAGCTGCGCTTGGCGTCGTCGTCGAGGCAGTGGAACATTCCGCTGTCGACGATGGTGTCGAACGCCTCGGTGTAGCCCTCGAGTTTGGTGGAGTCGGTCACGGCGAACGTCACCTGGACTCCGGCGTCATTGGCCCGACGCTCGGCCGTGGCCAGGGCGGTCGGAGAGATGTCCAACCCGGTCACGTGGTGACCGTTGCGGGCCAGGTAGATGGCGTTGTCACCGAGCCCGCAGCCGATGTCGAGGACGTCGCCATGCACCCAGCCACCTTCCTGCCAGGCGATGACATTCTCCTTGGGTGCCTTGGTATCCCAAGGCGGGGTTGTCACCGCGGGCATGCCTTCGGCCGGACTTTCGCCCCGGTAGAGGGCGTCGAAGTCGAAGGGGACACCGCCAGAAGGTTGGGCAGAAGAACTCGGGCCTGTCATTTTCGCCAGAGTAGCGCGTAATGCTAGGCTGCCCGGCAGTCGACATCCTTTAACGATCCGTCCAGAGAGGCGGAGAAGGAGGTCAAGATCTCGCATGGGTGCCGCGGGTGACGCAGCCACCGGCCGCGAATTGATGTCGGCGGCCGACGTGGGCCGCACCATTTCCCGTATTGCACATCAGATCATCGAAAAGACGGCGCTGGATGGTGCCGACGCACCGCGCGTCGTGCTGCTGGGTATCCCGACCCGCGGCGTGACGCTGGCCAATCGACTGGCCGGCAACATCGCCGAATACAGTGGCGTCGAGGTCGCCCACGGCGCCCTGGACATCACCCTGTACCGGGACGATCTGATGCATAAGCCGCCGCGGCCATTGGAGAACACCTCGATTCCGGCCGGCGGCATCGACGACGCCCTGGTCATCCTCGTCGACGACGTGCTCTACTCCGGGCGCTCGGTGCGCTCGGCGCTCGATGCGCTGCGCGACCAAGGTCGGCCGCGCGTCGTGCAGTTGGCGGTGCTCCTCGACCGCGGCCACCGCGAGTTGCCGCTTCGCGCCGACTACGTCGGCAAGAATGTGCCCACCTCACGCAGCGAGAGCGTGCACGTGCTGCTTGCCGAACACGACGGCCGTGACGGCGTGGTCATCTCCCGGGAGGACGCGTCATGAGCAGGCACCTGCTCGCCGCCGGTGACCTCAGCCGCGCCGAGGCCACCGCCATCCTCGACGACGCCGACCGGTTCGCGCAGGCCCTGATGGGCCGCGAGGTCCGCAAGCTACCGACGCTCCGGGGCCGGACGGTGATCACGATGTTCTACGAGAACTCCACCCGCACCCGGGTGTCGTTCGAGGTCGCCGGCAAGTGGATGAGCGCCGACGTGATCAACGTCAGCGCAGCCGGATCGTCGGTGGGCAAAGGCGAATCGCTGCGCGACACCGCGCTGACGCTGCGCGCGGCCGGCGCCGACGCGCTGATCATCCGGCACCCGGCATCGGGTGCGGCGCAACGGCTGGCCGACTGGACGTGTGGCGCCGACGGCGTCGGCCCGTCGGTGATCAACGCCGGCGACGGTACCCACGAGCACCCCACCCAGGCCTTGCTGGACGCGCTGACCATCCGGCAGCGGCTTGGCGACATCGAGGGCCGACGGGTTGTCATTGTCGGCGACATCCTGCACAGCCGGGTAGCCCGTTCCAACGTCATGCTGCTGTCCACGCTGGGCGCCGAGGTGGTGCTGGTGGCCCCGCCGACCCTGTTGCCGGTCGGGGTTTCCGACTGGCCGGTCACCGTCTCTTACGATCTCGACGCCGAGCTGCCCGCCGCCGACGCGATGTTGATGTTGCGGGTGCAAGCCGAGCGGATGAACGGCGGCTTCTTCCCGTCCGCGCGTGAGTATTCGGTGCGCTACGGGTTATCCGAGCGGCGCCAGGCGATGCTTCCCGGACATGCGGTGGTCCTGCATCCCGGTCCGATGCTGCGCGGCATGGAGATTTCATCGTCGGTGGCTGACTCGACGCAATCAGCTGTGCTGCAACAGGTTTCCAATGGGGTTCACGTGCGGATGGCGGTGCTGTTCCATCTGCTGGTCGGGACCGAGTCCGCCGACAAAGGGCTCGCCGGAAAAGGGCTCGCCGGAAAAGGGCTCGCCGGAAATGAGGTCGTGGCATGAGCGTGCTGCTGCGCGGGGTACGCCCATACGGTGAGCACGAGCGGGTCGACGTGCTGGTCGACGACGGTCAGATCGCCGCTATCGGCGCGGGGCTCCAGGAGGCCGGAGGACTCGAAAAAGACATAGATGTCATCGACGCCACCGGACAGATCCTGCTGCCCGGTTTCGTCGATCTGCACACCCATTTGCGTGAGCCCGGCCGCGAATACGCCGAGACTATCGAAACCGGTTCGGCCGCTGCGGCGCTCGGTGGCTACACAGCCGTGTTCGCGATGGCCAACACCAACCCGGTGGCCGACAGCCCGGTGGTGACCGACCACGTCTGGCATCGCGGCCAGCAGGTCGGTCTGGTCGACGTCCACCCTGTCGGTGCGGTCACCGTCGGGCTGGCCGGAACCGAGCTCACCGAAATGGGCATGATGGCCGCCGGTGCCGCGCGGGTGCGGATGTTCTCCGACGACGGCAAATGCGTGTACGACCCACTGGTGATGCGCCGCGCGCTGGAATACGCCACCGGCCTGGGTGTCCTGATCGCCCAGCACGCCGAAGAACCAAGGCTGACCGTCGGAGCCGTCGCGCACGAAGGGCCCAACGCCGCCAGACTGGGCCTGTCGGGCTGGCCGCGGGCCGCCGAAGAGTCGATCGTCGCGCGCGATGCCTTGCTGGCCCGCGACGCCGGCGCCCGGGTGCACATCTGCCACGCATCCACGGCGGGCACCGTCGAGATCGTCAGATGGGCTAAATCCCAGGGTATTTCGATCACCGCCGAGGTCACGCCCCATCACCTGCTGCTCGACGACAGTCGACTGGCCAGCTACGACGGCATCAACCGCGTCAACCCGCCGCTACGGGAAGCCGCCGACGCGCAGGCGCTGCGTCAAGCGTTGGCCGACGGGGTAATCGACTGTGTGGCGACCGATCACGCCCCGCATGCCGAACACGAGAAATGCGTCGAGTTCGCGGCGGCGCTGCCGGGGATGCTGGGCCTGCAGACCGCGCTGTCGGCAGTGGTGCAGACGATGGTCATCCCCGGTCTACTGACGTGGCGTGATGTGGCGCGGGTCATGAGCGAGAACCCGGCCCGCATCGCCGGGCTGCCCGACCACGGTCGGCCGCTGGAAGTCGGGGAACCGGCCAATCTGACCGTGGTGGACCCCGACTCCACCTGGACGGTCGCCGGTCCCGAGCTGGCCAGCCGCTCGGCCAACACTCCGTACGAAGCGATGACGCTGCCCGCGACCGTGACCACGACACTGCTACGCGGCAAGATCACCGCCCGCGACGGGAAGAGCCCCGCATGAACTCCGGAACGCTGGTGGCATCGCTGATCATGGCCGCGCTGCTGGTGCTGCTGATCGCGTTCGTCATCCAGATGATGATGCGCGCCTGGCGGGGGCGGGCCCGCCGGCAGGCCGAGCTGATCGGCACGTTGCCGCCGGTGCCGGACGCCGTCGGGTCGCCGATCGTCGAGCCTACTCGTGGCGTGTATGTCGGCTGCACCCTCCCGCCCAGCTGGCATGACCGGGTCGTGGTCGGCGATCTGGGCTACCGCAGCAAGGCAGTGCTCACCCGCTACCCGGAGGGAATCATGGTGCAGCGCAGCGGCGCCAGTCCGATCTGGATTCCGCAGGAGTCGATCGCGGCCGTCCGCACTGAGCGCGGCATGGTCGGAAAAGCCATGACTACCAATGGCATTCTGGCCATCCGCTGGCGCCTGCCGTCGGGCACCGAGATCGACCTGGGGTTTCGCGGCAACGACCGCGGCGAGTACACCCGCTGGCTACCGGAGAACACCCGATGAGCCGCGCCAGCGACGATGCAGTGGGGGCACCCCCAGCCGCGAAGCGGCGAGGGGGACGAAGCGATGAGGAGGAGTGGCGCTAATGACCGTCGCCGAACACCGCAAAGGCACAGCGGTGCTGGTCCTCGAAGACGGCCGGACGTTTACCGGAACACAGTTCGGTGCGATCGGCGAAACGCTCGGCGAAGCAGTGTTTTCCACCGGCATGTCCGGTTATCAGGAGACGTTGACCGACCCCAGCTACCACCGCCAGATCGTGGTGGCCACCGCCCCGCAGATCGGCAACACCGGGTGGAACGGGGAGGACGCCGAAAGCCGCGGCGACAAGATCTGGGTCGCGGGCTACGCGGTGCGCGATCCCTCGCCGCGGGCCTCGAACTGGCGGGCCACCGGAACCTTGGAGGACGAACTGGTCCGGCAACATATCGTCGGGATCGCCGGCATCGACACCCGCGCGGTGGTCCGCCACCTGCGGACCCGCGGCTCGATGAAGGCAGGCGTGTTCTCCGGTCCCGCGCTGGCCGACGCTGGCGTGCTGGTGTCGCGGGTGCGCGGCCAAGAGTCGATGCTGGGCGCAGACCTGGCCGGCCAGGTCAGCACCGACGGCGAATATGTCGTCGAACCCGACGGGCCACACCGGTTCACGGTCGCCGCAATCGATCTCGGCATCAAGACCAACACCCCGCGCAATTTCGCCCGGCGCGGAGTCCGCAGCCTCGTGCTGCCGTCGTCGGTGACCTTCGAGCAGATCGCCGAGCTCAAGCCGCACGGCGTTTTCCTATCCAACGGGCCCGGAGACCCAGCCACCGCTGATCACATCGTCGAGGTGACCCGCGAGGTGCTGAGCGCCGGAATCCCGTTGTTCGGAATCTGTTTCGGCAACCAGATCCTGGGCCGTGCGCTGGGCCTGTCCACCTACAAGATGGTCTTCGGTCACCGCGGCATCAACATTCCGGTGATGGATCACGCCACCGGGCGGGTCGCGGTGACGGCGCAGAACCACGGCTTTGCGCTGGAGGGAGAGGCCGGCCAGCGGTTCGATACGCCGTTCGGCCCCGCCGTGGTCAGTCACACCTGCGCCAACGACGGCGTCGTGGAAGGTCTCAAACTTGTTGATGGAAAAGCATTTTCGGTGCAGTACCACCCGGAGGCGGCGGCCGGCCCGCACGACGCGGAGTACTTGTTCGATCAGTTCGTCGACCTGATGGCAGGGGAGGACCGCTAGTGCCGCGTCGCACCGACCTGCGCCATGTCCTGGTGATCGGCTCCGGGCCGATCGTCATCGGGCAGGCCTGCGAATTCGACTATTCGGGTACCCAGGCGTGCCGGGTGCTGCGGGCCGAAGGACTTCAGGTCAGCCTGGTGAACTCCAACCCGGCCACCATCATGACCGACCCCGAATACGCCGATCACACCTACGTCGAACCGATCACCCCCGGCTTCGTCGAACGGGTGATCGCTCAGCAGGCCGAGCGGGGCAACAAGATCGATGCGCTGCTGGCCACCTTGGGCGGGCAGACGGCGCTCAACACCGCGGTCGCGCTGTACGAAAGCGGGGTGCTGGAGCGTTACGGCGTCGAGCTCATCGGTGCCGACTTCGACGCGATCCAGCGCGGTGAGGACCGGCAGCGGTTCAAGGACATCGTCGCCAAGGTTGGCGGCGAATCAGCTCGCAGCCGTGTGTGTTTCACCATGGACGAGGTTCGCGAGACCGTCGCCGATCTCGGGCTTCCGGTGGTGGTTCGGCCGTCGTTCACCATGGGCGGCCTGGGCTCGGGGCTGGCGCACAGCGCCGAGGAAGTCGACCGGATGGCCGGCGCAGGTTTGGCCGCCTCCCCGAGCGCCAATGTGCTGATCGAGGAATCGATCTACGGCTGGAAGGAATTCGAGCTCGAGCTGATGCGCGACGGCAAGGACAACGTCGTCGTGGTGTGCTCGATCGAGAATCTCGACCCGATGGGCGTGCACACCGGCGACTCGGTGACCGTGGCGCCGGCAATGACACTGACCGACCGGGAATACCAGCGGATGCGGGACCTAGGCATCGCCATCCTGCGTGAGGTGGGCGTCGACACCGGCGGCTGCAACATCCAGTTCGCGGTCGACCCCAGTGACGGGCGGCTGATCGTCATCGAGATGAACCCGCGGGTGTCGCGCTCGAGCGCGCTGGCGTCCAAAGCGACCGGCTTCCCGATCGCCAAGATCGCCGCCAAACTGGCCGTCGGCTATACCCTCGACGAGATCCTCAACGACATCACCAAGGAAACTCCGGCCTGCTTCGAGCCGACCCTGGATTATGTGGTGGTCAAGGCACCGCGGTTCGCGTTCGAGAAGTTCCCCGGCGCCGACCCCACATTGACCACCACGATGAAATCCGTCGGCGAAGCAATGTCGTTGGGCCGCAACTTCGTCGAAGCACTCGGCAAGGTGATGCGGTCGCTGGAGACCAGTCGAGCCGGATTTTGGACCAAGCCGGATCCCGAAGGGGACGTCGACGAGGTGCTGGAGCGGCTGCGCACACCCACCGAGGGACGGCTCTACGACATCGAACTGGCATTGCGTCTGGGCGCTCCGGTGGAAAAAGTTGGCGAGGCCTCCGGCGTCGACCCGTGGTTCGTCGCGCAGATCGCCGAGCTCGTGACGTTGAGCCGTGAGGTGGCCAACGCCGCGGTGCTCGACGGGGAGCTGCTGCGGCGATGTAAGCACAGCGGCTTGTCGGACCGCCAGATCGCCGCGCTGCGACCGGAACTGGCCGGCGAGGATGGTGTGCGGTCGTTGCGGACGCGGCTCGACATCCACCCGGTGTTCAAGACAGTCGACACCTGCGCTGCGGAGTTCGAAGCCAAGACGCCGTATCACTACAGCAGCTACGAGCTCGACCCGTCGGCCGAGACCGAGGTCGCGCCGCAGACCGAGCGGCCCAAGGTGCTGATCCTCGGCTCGGGACCCAACCGGATCGGCCAGGGCATCGAATTCGACTACAGCTGCGTGCATGCCGCAACAACGTTGTCGCAGGCCGGTTTTGAAACCGTGATGGTCAACTGCAACCCGGAGACGGTGTCCACCGATTACGACACCGCCGACCGGCTGTATTTCGAGCCGCTGACGTTCGAAGACGTCCTGGAGGTGTTCCACGCCGAATCGCAGTCGGCCGCCGGTGGGCCGGAGGGTACCGGCGTCGTGGGAGTTATCGTGCAACTCGGCGGCCAGACACCGCTGGGGCTGGCGCAGCGGCTCGCCGACGCAGGGGTCCCGATTGTCGGCACTCCGCCGGAAGCCATCGACCTGGCCGAGGATCGCGGGGCGTTCGGCGACCTGTTGTCGGTTGCCGGGCTGCCGGCCCCGCGATACGGCATGGCCACGACATTCGCGCAGGCGCGCAAAATCGCCGCCGAGATCGGTTATCCGGTGCTGGTGCGGCCGTCGTACGTGCTGGGCGGCCGCGGCATGGAAATCGTCTACGACGACGACACGCTGCAGGGCTACATCGCCCGCGCAACCGAACTCTCGCCCGAACACCCGGTGTTGGTCGACCGCTTTCTGGAGGATGCGATCGAGATCGATGTCGACGCGCTCTGCGACGGCAACGAGGTCTACATCGGCGGGATCATGGAGCACATCGAAGAGGCCGGCATCCACTCCGGCGACTCGGCGTGTGCACTGCCACCGGTAACCCTGGGCCGCAGCGACATCGATAAGGTCTGCCGGGCAACCGAGGCGATCGCGCACGGCATCGGAGTTGTGGGCCTGCTCAACGTGCAGTATGCACTGAAAGACGACGTGCTCTACGTGCTGGAGGCCAACCCCCGTGCCAGCCGCACGGTGCCGTTCGTTTCAAAGGCCACAGCGATACCGCTGGCCAAGGCATGCGCCCGTATCATGTTGGGCGCAACCATATCTCAGCTTCGTGGCGAAGGCATGCTGGTGGCATCCGGGGACGGCGCTCACGCGGCCCAGAACGCCCCGATCGCGGTCAAGGAGGCCGTGTTGCCATTCCACCGTTTCCGCCGTGCGGACGGGGCCGCCATCGATTCACTGCTTGGTCCGGAGATGAAATCCACCGGCGAGGTGATGGGAATCGACCGCGACTTCGGCAGCGCCTTCGCCAAGAGCCAAACCGCCGCCTACGGGTCGCTGCCGGCCGAGGGGACCGTCTTCGTGTCGGTGGCCAACCGGGACAAGCGGTCATTGGTGTTCCCGGTCAAGCGGTTGGCGGATCTGGGCTTTCGGGTGCTCGCCACCGAGGGCACTGCGGAAATGTTGCGCCGCAACGGGATTCCGTGCGACGAGGTTCGCAAGCATTTCGAGCCGGCGCAGCCGGGCAGGCCTGCGTTGTCTGCCGTCGACGCCATCCGTGCCGGTGAGGTCGACATGGTGATCAACACGCCGTACGGCAACTCGGGGCCACGCATCGACGGCTACGAGATCCGTTCGGCGGCAGTGGGAGTGAACATCCCCTGCGTGACGACGGTGCAGGGCGCCTCGGCGGCCGTCCAGGGCATCGAAGCCGGGATCCGCGGCGACATCGGTGTGCGATCGCTGCAGGAACTGCACAGCACGCTGAACAACGGCGGCCACTGATGACGCCCGGGTTCGGCGTCCGGCTGGCCGACGCGGTATCGCGTCGAGGGCCGCTGTGTCTGGGCATCGACCCGCACCCCGAACTGCTCCGGGCATGGAACCTGCCGGTCGGCGCCGACGGCCTGGCCGCATTCTGCGACACCTGCGTGCAGGCCTACGCCGACTTCGCCGTCGTCAAACCGCAAGTCGCGTTTTTCGAGGCCTACGGCGCCGCCGGATACGCGGTGCTGGAGCGCACCATCGCCGCTCTGCGCGATGCCGGCGTGCTGGTGTTGGCCGATGCCAAACGAGGCGACATCGGATCGACGATGGCCGCCTACGCGGTCGCCTGGGCCGGCGACTCGCCGCTGGCCGCCGACGCCGTAACGGCCTCACCCTATTTGGGTTTCGGCTCGTTGCAGCCCCTGCTGGACACCGCAGCGGCGCACGGGCGAGGCGTTTTCGTGTTGGCGGCGACGTCGAACCCAGAGGGTGCGACCGTGCAGCGCGCCGAAATCGACGGCCGCTCGGTGGCTCAATCGATCGTCGACCAGGCAGCGGCGGCCAACCAGGCCCTGGGCTCGGGTCCCGGTGCGATCGGTGTGGTGGTCGGGGCGACAGTGACCAACCCGCCCGATGTCAGCGGGCTTGGTGGACCGGTGCTGGTGCCCGGCATTGGCGCCCAGGGCGGGCAAGCCAGTGCGCTGAAAGGTCTGGGTGGGGCGACTCCCGGCCAACTGCTGCCCGCGGTGTCGCGCGAGGTGTTGCGGGCAGGTCCCGACGTCGCGGCGCTGCGAGCGGCCGGTGAGCGAATGCGTGACACGGTCGCGCATCTCGCGGTTTGACGTCTAGCGATACCCGAATCAGTTCCGCAACAAGCTATTACGACTGGGGACTAGCGGGCCGTTGATAGTGCTGGCTGATGCATTTGCGCCGACCCGCCGGTCGTGGTCGGTGCGGTGTTGCCCAGCGGGGCCGGTGGTGTGGCTTTGGCCGTGGCGATTCCGGTAGGCCATGCGCCGCTCAGTCCGATGCTCAGCGCGACCATGGACGCATGAAACGCGCGTTTCATGTTCATTCGCAATTACCCCATTTCAACTGCCGCTCGCAAATCTAACGACCACGATTGTGGGACCTCTGTGACACCTGTGTGGATGTGTTGATAGTGCTCCGGTGGTACTACGCGGCGTAGTTCACGGTTTGTTGGCAGCGGAAACGCGCGTCAAGCGATGTCGCACGTGCCGGGCGACACGCCCGACACGCCGTGACATGCGCAATCGGCGCAGTTTCGGTTTCCGGGCGATGCCGGGGCGGCCGGAGCGACAGTTTCGGGACAACTCGCGGTCTGGCCAGCTCGCAACAAAACTGCAGGTAGAAGCCATTTTCGTCACCTCGGAAAGGGTCGCCCAGGGGAGCGGCGGCACTGTCGCCGACGGCGACTTGGGATACCCCTGCTCGTAGCCACACGCTGGGCCTTTGTAGCTTCAACCGGGGGGGCGGGTTAGATTTCGTCTGGCAGCGTGGGTACGGTCGTCTGCGCTGGCTGGACTACCCAGCCAAGACGAACAAAGATCGATAGCTGTCGATGAGTGATTGAGACGGAGGAATCGTGGCTCTTCCCCAGTTGACCGACGAGCAGCGCGCGGCCGCGTTGGAAAAGGCTGCCGCCGCACGTCGAGCGCGAGCGGAGCTCAAGGATCGCCTGAAGCGCGGTGGCACCAACCTGAAGCAGGTGCTGAAGGATGCCGAGACCAACGAGGTCTTGGGCAAGATGAAGGTTTCTGCGCTGCTGGAGGCGTTGCCGAAGGTTGGCAAGGTCAAGGCGCAGGAAATCATGACTGAGCTCGAAATCGCCCCGACCCGCCGCCTGCGTGGGCTCGGCGATCGTCAGCGCAAGGCCCTGCTGGAAAAATTCGACTTCTCCTAGGCATCTGCCAGGAGAGTCGTGAGCACCGACGGGGGACCGGACGGTGACCACGACGCACATCTTGGGGCGAAAGCTGCAGGACGCGTGGTGGTGCTGTCCGGTCCATCCGCGGTAGGGAAGTCGACACTGGTCCGCCGCCTGCGCGAGCGGATTCCCGAGCTGCTTTTCAGCGTTTCGGCGACCACCCGAGCGCCTCGCCCGGGTGAAGTCGACGGCGTCGACTATTACTTCGTCACCCCGGCCCGCTTTCAGCAACTGATCGATGAAGGTGCTCTGCTGGAATGGGCCGAGATCCACAGCGGCCTGCATCGGTCGGGCACCTTGGCGCAGCCGGTCCGGGACGCCACCGCCGCCGGACATCCGGTGCTGATCGAGGTCGACCTGGCCGGCGCTCGCGCGGTCAAACAGGCGATGCCAGAGGCGATCACCGTGTTCCTGGCCCCGCCGAGCTGGGAGGACTTGGAGGCCCGATTGATCGGCCGGGGGACCGAGACGCCCGAGGTGATCGAACGCCGGCTGGCCACCGCCCGTACCGAACTAGCGGCTCAGGACGACTTTGACGCGGTGGTGGTGAACAGCCAATTGGAGTCTGCGTGCGCAGAATTGGTATCCTTGCTGGTGGGACAAGCGCCGGGTACGGCGTGATCCGCTATCAGACTCGATTCACCACTAATCGCACATTGCTTCCTACGTTCAACGCCACCAAGGAGAAAGTCTTAAGTGAGTACTTCGCAGCCCGACGCGTCATTAGCCGCCGTCCCCGATCAGTTTGATCCGTCAGCGGGTGGGATCGGCGCCTATGACACGCCGTTGGGCATCACCAACCCGCCCATCGACGAGTTGCTTGAGCGGGTTTCCAGCAAGTACGCCCTGGTGATCTACGCGGCCAAGCGGGCTCGGCAGATCAACGACTACTACAACCAGCTCGGCGAGGGCATCCTCGAATACGTCGGCCCGCTGGTCGAGCCGGGCCTTCAGGAGAAGCCGCTGTCGATCGCCATGCGCGAGATCCACGGCGACCTGCTCGAGCACACCGAAGGCGAGTAGCGGGATCCAGGCGGGCTTGCGATGAGCCTCTCGGGAGAAAAGCGGACGGACCGCAAGCGGATCATTGTCGGCGTCTCCGGGGGTATCGCCGCCTACAAGGCCGCAACCGTCGTTCGTCAACTCACCGAGGCGGGCCACCACGTCCGCGTCATCCCCACCGAATCCGCGTTGCGCTTCGTCGGCGCTGCCACCTTCGAGGCACTCTCCGGCGAGCCGGTACAGACCGGTGTCTTCGAGGACGTTCCGCAAGTGCCGCACGTCGCCATCGGCCAAGGCGCCGACCTGGTCGTGGTGGCACCGGCAACCGCCGATCTGCTGGCCCGGGCCGCACACGGCCGTGCCGATGACCTGCTGACCGCGACGCTGCTGACCGCACGATGTCCAGTGCTGTTCGCACCGGCGATGCACACCGAGATGTGGCAGCACCCGGCGACCGTCGACAACGTGGCGACGCTGCGGCGCCGCGGCGCCGTGGTGCTGGAACCCGCATCCGGACGGCTGACGGGAGCGGACAGCGGCGCGGGCCGACTACCCGAAGCGGAGGAGATCACCACGTTCGCCCAGCTGCTGCTGGAGCGCCATGACGCCATGCCCTACGACCTGGACGGGGTCAAGTTGCTGGTGACCGCGGGTGGCACCCGCGAGCCGATCGACCCGGTCCGCTTCATCGGCAACCGCAGCTCGGGCAAGCAGGGCTATGCGCTGGCGCGGGTCGCCGCGCAGCGCGGCGCCGAGGTCACGCTGATCGCCGGGCATACCGCCGGGCTGATCGACCCGGCCGGCGTCGAGGTCGTGCACGTCAGCTCCGCTCAACAACTCCGCGATGCGGTCTCCAAGCACGCGCCCGATGTCCATGTGCTGGCGATGGCCGCTGCCGTCGCCGACTTCCGGCCGGCGCACGTCGCAACCGCCAAGATCAAAAAGGGTGCGGACGAACCGCCGACCATCGGACTGGTCCGCAACGACGACGTGCTGGCCGCGGCCGTGCAGGCCCGCGCCGCCGGCCAGTTGCCCAACATGCGGGCCATCGTCGGCTTCGCGGCCGAGACCGGCGACGCGAACGGTGATGTGCTGTTCCATGCCCGGGCCAAGCTGCGTCGCAAGGGCTGCGACCTGCTGGTGGTCAACGCCGTCGGTGAGGGCAAGGCCTTCGAGGTGGACAACAACGACGGCTGGCTGCTGGCGTCCGACGGTAACGAGTTAGCGCTGCAGCACGGCTCGAAGACGTTGATGGCCAGTCGTATTGTGGATGCAATCGTCACGTTCTTGCACAGGGGCGGCGGGGACACCAGCTAGCCTCCGTGGCACCGTGGACCGGCCGCTAACATGTACGGGCCTGCCGATATAATTTGTCTAACTAACGTTTTTTCTGCGGACTTGGAAGGGTGAGGGTGTGAGCGAAAAGGGTCGTTTGTTCACCAGCGAATCGGTGACCGAGGGGCATCCGGACAAGATCTGTGACGCGATCAGCGACTCGGTGCTCGACGCATTGCTGGCGGACGACCCACGCTCACGCGTGGCCGTCGAGACCCTGGTGACCACCGGGCAGGTCCATGTGGTCGGTGAGGTGACCACGACCGCCAAGGAGGCGTTCGCCGGCATCACGAACACGGTGCGCGAGCGGATTCTCGACATCGGCTACGACTCGTCGGACAAGGGTTTCGACGGTGCATCGTGCGGGGTCAACATCGGGATCGGCGCGCAGTCGCCCGACATCGCTCAGGGCGTCGACACCGCTCACGAGGCGCGCGTCGAGGGCGCCGCGGACCCGCTGGACTCGCAGGGCGCCGGTGACCAGGGCCTGATGTTCGGCTACGCGATCAACGACACCCCGGAGCTGATGCCGCTGCCGATCGCGCTGGCCCACCGGCTCTCACGACGGCTGGCCGAGGTACGCAAGAACGGCACGGTGCCCTACCTGCGCCCGGACGGCAAGACGCAGGTCACCATCGAGTACGAGGACGACGTTCCCGTCCGGCTGGACACCGTGGTGGTGTCCACCCAGCACGCCGACGGCATCGACCTGGAGAAGACGCTGGCCCCCGACATCCGGAAGCACGTGCTCGAGACTGTCCTCAAGGACCTCGCTCACGAGACGCTGGACTCCTCGTCGACGCGGGTGCTGGTCAACCCGACCGGCAAGTTCGTCCTCGGCGGACCGATGGGTGATGCCGGCCTGACCGGCCGCAAGATCATCGTCGACACGTACGGCGGCTGGGCCCGCCACGGCGGCGGCGCCTTCTCCGGCAAGGATCCGTCCAAGGTGGACCGCTCAGCGGCGTACGCGATGCGCTGGGTGGCCAAGAACATCGTCGCTGCAGGGCTGGCGGAGCGGGTCGAGGTGCAGGTGGCCTACGCGATCGGCAAGGCGGCCCCGGTCGGTCTGTTCATTGAGACGTTCGGGACCGCGATCGTCGACCCGGTCAAGATCGAGAAGATCGTGCCCGAGGTGTTCGACCTGCGGCCCGGCGCGATCATCCGTGACCTGGACCTGCTGCGTCCGATCTACGCGCAGACGGCCGCGTACGGCCACTTCGGCCGCACCGATATCGACCTGCCCTGGGAGCGTCTCGACAAGGTCGACGACCTCAAGCGCGCTATCTAGCCGGTTCAGCCGCCCACGGACCGGGGAATGACTCGGCGTCGGCCGGGATTGCCAACACACGCTAAATTGACAGCCATGGTTGTCACGGATCCCCGCGGCTCGTTGACGGATGTGTATGCAGCCAGGCGGGCGCTGAGCGCCAAATTTGAGCCATCAATGCTTTTCTATCTGGCCTGGGCGGCTGTCTTCGCGGTGTTTTGCGGATCGAAATCGTCGCAGTTTTCGCTGGTCGGCGCGGCCGCACTTCCGGCCGCCTCGCTGGCGGCGACGTGGTGGCAATACAGGCGCTCTCGGTTGATCTGCCCGAGCCGGGTCCGCCTCTTCTCGCGTCGTGTCTTCGTTCTTGCGAGCTTGCTCAGCATGGTCGCGATGGTCGTCGTGTTGGCGATCGCCACCACCCTGGCCGCAGCACTTTTGCATCGCGGGATGTGGATGGCCGTGATCTCGCACCGCGGGACCCCGCTGGCCTACCTGGTGCCGTTCGTCGTCTTCATCGTGCCGGTGATGGCGGCCGTCGCGCTGCCCTGGCGCCTCGATCCGTACGGCATCGACGCCGGGCCGATGCGGAAAGTGCCCGATCAACCGGCGGTGGTGGATCCGGTGATCGAGCCCCGGCAGCACATGATGGTGTGCGCGACGCTGGCCAACGCCAAGTGGATTGAGGCCCGATTCCTCGCCAACACGTTGCGGGTAGCCGACGAAGAATTTCAGCAGCGGACCGATGAACTTATTGCGGCACAATACATTGACGTGCATCCGCATAACGGCCGGTGGTGGTTCGGCCTGACTGCGGTCGGGCGTGCGGCCTATCGCCGCCATCTGCGAGCCCTACAGCAAGTCTCGATGGCGCAGCCAACGGTCGCCGCCACGGCCCTCTAACCGGTGAACCGGTAGTCGTCGAGGTCGAAACGTCTGCTGCGCCAGTAGACCTCGAACGTGGTCGAGGGCCGCAGCGCCACGTCGCCGTTCTTGTCGAAGTAGTAGCTGTTGGCCCGTTGGCAGCTGTCCTGCCAGAACACCTGGCGGTGCCGGCGACGCATCATCTCGGCGAAGAAGCGGGCGTTGGCTTCCTCGGTGACCTCGACCCGGGTGGCGTCGCGCTGACGGGCCCGCTCCAGGCATCGCACCATGTGGTGCGTCTGCGCTTCGATCAGCGCGAAGTACGACGACCCGACGTAGCCGTACGGGCCCATCACGCTGAACAGGTTGGGAAAGCCGGGAACGCTCACGCCCTCGTAGGCCTGCACCCGTTGCTCGTCCCAGAACTTGGTCAGCGATAGGCCGCCGGCGCCGGTGACCGCAAAGGTCGGCATGCTGTCGGAGTCCAACACGTGGAAACCGGTGGCCAGCACCAGCACATCTACTTCGTGGTCGACGCCGTCGGTGGTGGCCACCGCTGACGGCGTGATCTTGTCGATCGGTTCGGTCACCAGGTGCACGTTGTCGCGGTTGTACGTCGACAGGTAGGTGTTGTGGAGCCCGGGCCGCTTGCACCCGATCGCGTACTGCGGGGTGAGTTGCTTGCGCACCACCGGATCCCGGACCTTCCGGCGCAGATACGCGCGGCCGACCGACTCCATCCACCTGGCCAGCGGGTACACCGTGAAGTACTGCGCCGGAAGGGGAAAGGTCACCTCGACGTAGGCCTGGCTGATCAGCCGCTGGAGCGCTTTCGCGCCGGGTAGGCGCAAAGCCCAGTGCGCCAGCTTGGGCAGCGGCACATCGAACTTCGGGAAACACCAGATCGGTGTGCGCTGAAACACCGTGAGCTCTTTGACAATCGGCGCGATTTCGGGGATCAGCTGCACAGCCGAGGCGCCCGTGCCGATCACGGCTACGCGCTTGCCGGTCAGGTCCTGGCTGTGATCCCAGCGGGCGGTGTGCACGACGGTGCCGCCGAAGGAGTCGACGCCGTCGATGTCGGGCAGCTTGGGCACGGTGAGCACACCGCTGGCGTTCAACAGGAATCGGGCGGTGACTTCTCCACCCGGATCGGTTTGCACCCGCCACAGCGAACGCTCGTCGTCGAACTCGGCGGCGAGAACCTTGGTGTTGAACCGGATGTTGGGCCGGATCCCGTACTTGTCGGCGCAATGATCGGCATAGGCCTTCAGCTCGTTGCCCGGCGCGTAGGTCCGCGACCAGTCCGGCCGCTGCTCGAACGAGAACTGGTAGGAAAACGACGGAATGTCCACGGCGATGCCGGGATAGGTGTTCCAGTACCAGGTGCCGCCGACGTCGTCGCCGGCCTCGACGATCAGGTAGTCGCCGAATCCCGCCTGATCGAGCTTGATCGCGGTGCCGATGCCGGAGAATCCGGCGCCGACGATGAGGCAGTGGTAGTCGGGAAAATCACCGTTCACGGTACCGACGGTACCGTGTTCGGCTTCCGGGCTACGAGTGCAGGGCCGCTTTCAGGGCCGCGAGTCCGCGGTTGGTCGCCTCGGCGGCCGCCGGTATGAGCAACGCGAAGCTGACGTAGCCGTGCACCAGCGTGGACTCGTTGCTCAATTCGGCGGGCACACCCGCGGCGTTGAGCAGCTCGGCGTAGTGCGCCCCCTCGTCGCGCAGCGGATCATGTTCGGCCGTGCCGATGTAGGCCGGGGCCAGGCCGCTGAAATCGGCGGCGTTGGCCGGGGCCATGGTCGCCGGCAGCGCGGTGGGGTCGGTGATGTCGACGCCGGGGATGTACCACGTCATGAAGGCGTCGATGACGTTGCGATTCAGGATCGGCGCGTCGGCGTTCTCGGCGAACGACGGCAGCGACAGGTTGGCGGCGGTAGTCGGATACCACAGCAGCTGGAACGCCAGCTTGGGTCCGCCGTTATCGCGAGCCAGCTGCGCCATCACCGCGGCCAGGTTGCCGCCGGCCGAGTCGCCGGCGACGGCAATCCGATTCGGGTCACCGCCCAACTGGGCGGCATGCTCGGCGGTCCATTGCAGCGCCGCCCAGCAGTCGTCCAGCCCGGCCGGGAACGGGTGTTCCGGGGCGAGTCGGTAGTCCACCGACACCACGATGGCCTCGGCGCCGACGGCGTGCGCGCGAGCGACCGGGTCGTGGGTCTCCAGATCGCCTAGCGCGAAACCGCCGCCGTGGTAGAAGACGACGATCGGCAGGTCCCGGTGCTCTTCGATTGACGAACCCGGCGGCCAGTAGATGCGAACCGGGATATCGGTGAGGTCGCCGTGGCTGATGACGAGGTTCTCGATGCGCAGGTCCGGCAGCATTTCCGGAGGCGCCTGCAACTGGCGCAACCTAGCGCGCGCGACCTCGACGCCGTCGGCGGCGGTGAACGTCAGCGGGAACGCGTCGAGCACTGCTTTCAGCGTTGGGTCGATTCCTGGTCGGTCGGTGGTCGTCTCCGTCATGGACCTACCCTATTCACCCGCTAATGCAGGGCAGCACGCAGTGCGGCCAGCGCGCGGTCGAGGGCGGCCGTGGCGGCGGGCACCACCCCGGCGTAGCCGACGTAACCGTGCACGAGCGACTCGGCGTTGTCCACCTCGACGGGGACACCAGCGGCCGCCAGCAGTTCGCCGTACCGGATCCCGTCGTCGCGCAACGGGTCGTGGCCGGCGACGGCGATGTAGGCGGGTGGTAGCCCGGCCAGGTTCTCCGCCCGCCCGGGCGCCATTCCGGGCGGCGGATCGGACAGGTCGATTTCGCCTGCGTAATAACGAGAGAACGCGGCGATCGAATCGCGGTCGAGGATCGCCGCGTCTGCGTTCTCGGTGAACGACGGCAACGACGGGTCCCACATGGTGGACGGGTACCACAACAACTGGAACCGGATCGGTGGCCCGCCGTTGTCGCGGGCCCGTTGCGCGGTCACCGCGGAAATCGTGCCGCCCGCCGAGTCCCCGGCGACCGCCAGCCGACCGGCGTCGGCGTCGAGCTCGTCACCGTGCTCGGCAACCCATTGGGTCGCGGCCCAGGCATCGTCGATGGCAGCGGGATACGGGTGCTCGGGTGCCAGCCGGTAGTCGACGGACACCACCACCGCATCGGCGCCGACGGCGTGCTGGCGACAGGTGCCGTCGTGGGTGTCGAGGTCGCCGGCGATGAAACCGCCGCCGTGAAAGAACACAATCACCGGCGGCGCTTTGAGGTCAGCGTGATCGCTTGGCGGCCAATAGATTCGAATGTTGAGCGGGCCGTCCGGCCCGTCGATGCTGCGGTTCTGCACCCGCAGCTCGGGATAAAAGGCCCGCCGCGGCAGATCTCGCAGCTGCCGTCGAGCCCCGTCGACGCCGTCCTCGACGGATAACCGGAACGGGACCGCATCCAGTACCTTCTGCAGGATGGGGTCGATGGCGGGGCCGGGGTCGTCGACGGTGGACATGGGGACACCGTACGCATCCCGGGTGGTGGTCGGTTCCTGGGTGGCCGCCGGTTGGGCCGGTGTCGCCTACGGGGTGTTTCTGACCGTGACCGCCTTGCGTTCCCCGCCGGGCGCCGAGCTGACCGGACAGTGGACGGCCCAGCCTGCTTTCAAGGCATCGATGGCCCTGCTGCTGGCGTTCGCCGCGGCCGCGCATCCGATCGTTCGCGAGCGGCGCTGGCTGATGCTGGCGTTGGTTTTCTCGGCAGCCGGCGACGCGCTGCTGGCGATCCCGCGGTGGACGCCGTCCTTCGTGCTCGGGCTGGGGGCATTTCTGGTGGCGCACCTGTGCTTTCTGGGTGCGCTGCTCCCACTGGCGAGAGCGTCGGCTCGCTCGCGTCCGCACCTCATCGCCGTCGCGACGATATGCGTGGCGTGCGCCGCGCTGCTGGTGTGGTTCTGGCCGCACCTGGGACGCGACGGGCTGACCATTCCCGTCACGGTCTACATCGTCGTGCTGGCTGCGATGGTGTGCGCGGCGCTGCTGGCGCGGCTGCCCACCATCTCGACGGCGGTCGGCGCGGTGTGTTTCGCGGGATCGGACGCGATGATCGGCATCGGCCGGTTCGTCCTGGGTAACGAGGCGCTGGCGGTGCCCGTCTGGTGGTCCTACGCGGCGGCGCAGATCCTGATCACGGCCGGCTTCTTCTTCGGCCGGGTGTCGGGAACCTCTGCTACACCTGGCGAGTGACCACGCGGACCAGGCAGGCCGCCGCATTCGAACCGATTGCGCGGGTGCTCCCGATGTTGTCGGTGCCGCATCTGGATCGCGAATTCGACTATCTGGTCGACGCCGAGCAATCCGACGACGCCCAACCCGGCGTGCGGGTGCGGCTCCGATTCCACGGCAGGCTGGTCGACGGGTTCATCCTGGAGCGCCGCACCGACACCGATCACGTCGGCAAGCTGGCCTGGCTTGACCGCGTCGTGTCCGCCGAAGCGGTGCTCACTCCGGAGATCCGCCGGCTGGTCGATGCCGTGGCGGCACGCTACGCGGGAACCCGCGCCGACGTGCTACGGCTGGCGGTGCCACCGCGACATGCCAAGGTGGAGCGCGAAACCCCAACGCCGCCAGAGCTTCCCGTCGTTGCCGATGTCGACCGGGCAAGCTGGGAGGCATACGGCCGCGGCGGACAATTCCTGACCGCACTGGGCGAGTCGCGGGCCGCTCGCGCGGTCTGGCAGGTGCTACCTGGCGACTCATGGGCGGACCGTTTCGCCGAGGCCGCCGCGCTGACGGTGCGGACCGGGCGCGGGGTGTTGGTGATCGTCCCGGATCAGCGGGACGTGGACGCGGTGTGGCGCGCCGCGACGACGCGGCTCGACGAATCCGTGGTGGTGGCGTTGTCGGCGGGGTTGGGGCCGGCCGCGCGCTACCGGCGCTGGCTGGCCGCGCTGCGGGGCAGCGCACGGCTGGTGATCGGCACCCGCAGCGCGGTGTTCGCGCCGGTCAGCGATCTGGGGCTGGTCATGGTGTGGGACGACGGCGACGACACGCTGGCCGAGCCGCGGGCGCCGTATCCGCAGGCCCGGGAGGTGGGGATGCTGCGCGCCCATCAGATGCGCTGCGCAGCGCTGATCGGCGGTTACGCCCGCACCGCCGAGGCCCACGCGCTGGTGCGCAGCGGATGGGCGCACGACATCGTCGCCGCACGTCCGGTGGTGCGCGCCCGCAGCCCGCGGGTGATCGCGCTCGATGACGGGGGATACGCCGAGGAGCGGGATCCGGCGGCCCGCTCGGCGCGGCTGCCGTCAGTTGCG